>MDTE01078176.1_pt1 | contig 20601 bp, 17 predicted proteins | sample 811231 | NCBI WGS metagenome assembly MDTE01 (sample SAMN05326651, study PRJNA326480) | marine metagenome | isolation source: seawater | place: Indian Ocean: Red Sea | collected 2010
CTTCATCAACTCGGATGGCTGCAGCTGGAAGAATCCGAGATCGAGCCAGCGCTGGGCGCCCATTCCGATTGATCCCATGATCTCCACCGCCGCCAGCAGTGCAAGGCAGACCGCGTAGACTTGATAGGCGGCGCGAAACCACACTTGGATATCCGTAAACGCAACAGCGAGCATCAGTAGAACACCCACGGCGAAGCGTATGGCCTGGCGTGACGCCCAAGGGTCGAAGTCCCCGTTTGCAGCGGAAAACAGCATGGCAAAGCCGATCGACGCCGTCAGAATGATCAGCAGCACGAACTCCCAGTTCAGGTGCAGGAACTTCTGCCGAATCGAAAGTTTCGATGCCGAGGTACCGCTAAGTCGGGCCATGGCTAGCCGTCCCGGTTGCCGGGCGTACCCAGCCCGCCCACGTTCGCGCCCGGTGCGAGGCGCGCGGGATCCCTCTTCAGTGTCGCCGTCATCACATCGCGTGCGATCGGCGCTGCGACGGCCGAACCGCCGCCACCATGTTCCACGACAACCGAGATCGCATAACGCGGTTTCTCGATCGGCCCATACCCAACGAACAGCGCGTGGTCGCGAAATCGCCAGGGAAGATCCTTGTTCTTGATCACGCCGTCATCACGTTCGCGCTGGGTGATCCGGCGCACCTGTGCCGTACCCGTCTTACCGCCCATGGACATGCCCGGAGTCAGGATCCGGGCGGCATGGGCCGTTCCCGCCGGATCGGTCGTGACGAGTGCCATCGCATCCATTACCGCCCTGAGATGGCGCGGGCTGACGTCGATAGTCTCCGGCTCAGGAATCACTCGCGCCACCAACCTGTCGTGGGCGACCAAGTCGCGTGCAAGATGAGGCTGCACGAACTTACCGCCATTCACCATCCGGGCGGTCATCGTCGCGAGCTGCATCGGCGTGGTGGTGATGAAGCCCTGGCCAATCCCGGCCACCAGTGTTTCGCCCAGCACCCAAGGCTGGCCGATCACCGCGCGTTTCCACGCCTTGGTAGGAATCAGCCCGGCACGTTCCCCGGGTGTATCAAGCCCCGAGCCATTGCCGAGGCCAAAGCGGTTGGCCATGCGCGCGATGTTGTCGATGCCGACACGGCGCGCAATCTCATAGAAATAGACATCGCACGATTCAGCGATGGCACGCTTCAGATCGACCACGCCGTGGCCATGACGTCGCCAGCAATGGAACTTGCCGTCGCCAACCTCTATAAAGCCAGGGCAGGAATAGCTGGTTTCGGGGGTCACAAGCCCGGCCTTAAGTGCTGCCAGCGCGACAATCATCTTGAAGGTTGAACCCGGCGCATACTCGCCGGCAATCGCCTTGTTGCGTAGCGGTGCGCGCTCATTGTCCTTCACCGCACGCCACTGGGACGGGCTGAGCCCCTCGGTGAAGGCGTTCGGGTCGAAACTGGGGGTCGATGCCTGAACGATGATTCCTCCGGTCTCGGTGTCCATCACGACGACCGACCCCGCCTCGTCGCCGAGCCGCTTCATCGCCTCGCGCTGCAGGGACATGTCCACAGTGAGGACCACATCCTGGCCGGGCTCACTCTCCTGGCGATCAAGCTCGCGGATCACGCGTCCCACCGCGTTGACCTCCAACTGGCTGGCACCTGGGCGCCCGCGCAGGGGCAGATCGAACGCCCGCTCGACGCCGTTGCGCCCAACCTTGAAGCCGGGGAGTTCGAGCAGCGGATCATCCGAGAGGTCTTCCGGCTGGGGTGCCCCAACATAGCCGAGAATATGCGCCGCAGCGTCTCCGTTCGGATAGAACCGCCGCTCGCCCACATCAATCTCGATGCCCGGCAGGTCGGGCGTATTGACCTCGAGCCGAGCCACGTCCTCCCAGGCGAGAAATTCACGAATTGTTACCGGCACGAATTTCCGCCGTCGCCGAATCTCCTTCATGATCCGGGATTTCTCGTCTTTGCTGATGGGAATGATCAGGGACAGTCGATCGAGGACCGCCGGCACATCGGGGGCATTTTCTGCCTTTAGAAGCACCCGGTAATTCTGCTGGTTGACCGCGATCGGTACCCCGAATCGGTCGATTACCCGTCCCCGCGACGGCGGCAGGAGGCGCATATTGATGCGATTCTCCTCGGCCAGCATGTGATATCGCTCGGACTCGACAACCTGCAGGTAATACATTCGCCCTACGAGCGCACTCAGCAGGGCGAATTGCCCGCCGGCCACCAGAGCCGCGCGTCGGTTAAACAGACGTTGCCGGCTACTGTCCCGGCTGTTCATGACGGCTGCGCCGACCCGACCAACCAGCGTTGGCTGTACAGTAGCGCCCAGGCAATTACTGGGAACGTCACGACCGTCAGCATCATCCCCATCAGGACCGCGTCGGTGGGCATCACCGAACCGCGCAGCACGGAGACCAGAATCCAAGTTACAATCGCGGCCACAGGCGTAACGATTGCGAAGCCGGCCCAGAAAATCCAGAAGGGCTTGCCGACCACAAACCGACGCTGGCTCATGACGAAGGCGTAAACCAACAGGAAGATCAGCGCGGTCAGCCCGAAGGGCGCACCGATCAACGCGTCCTGGATAAGGCCGAGAGCGAACACCAGCATCCGTGGCATCAGGTCGGGGCGAAACACGACCCAGTAGTAGATCGCCATCAGCGGCAGCGCGGGCGCTACGTCGGGAAAGAACGGCAGCGGCACCGGCAGCTGAGCAAGGAATATGAGCAGGATCACCGTCAACGTCGGCACCACGCGCCGGGAAAATTCTAGTATCGGCCCTAGGCTGGCGGCGTTCATCGGACACCCTCCATCGGAACTGTAGCCCCGGCCTTGTCATTGTTGGCTTGCGAGATAGGCGGCGCCGGCTGGGCGAGGCGTGTCGGAACCTCCTCGGGCGCGGGCAGGATTCCGTTGACACCATAGTCGAGGATCCGGGCGTCGTTAACGTCAGTCAGAGACACGGCGGGCTGGACGGTGACACGGCTATCGCTGGCTTCGGCCACGAAACCGATTGCGAGTCCCGGCGGGAATACGCCGCCATGACCCGATGTGAGGACTCGGTCGCCGGGGGATACTGGTGAATTCGGCGGAAGATAGGTGAGCTCTGGCCAGGGCGTGTTGTTGCCCGTGGCAATCACCCGATCGCCGGTGGATTCGACGATGGCGGGAATGCGCGAGTTTAGATCCGTTAGCAGCAGCACACGCGCCGAACGCTCGCCCACTTCCGCAATACGCCCCACCAGTCCGCCAGAGGAAACGACCGCCTGGCCGCGCCGCACAAAGTTTCGCGCACCGGCATTTATCAGCAGACTATGAAAGAACGACCCACCGGGGTCAGCCACAACCCGCGCCGCGATGGAGCGCGGCGTAATCTCGGAGACGAAATCGAGCTGGGCCCGAAGGGTCGCATTCTCGACCTCGAGCTGCTGCGCCATCAGCATCCAGCGCAGGAGGCGTTCATTCTCGGTACGCAGGCGCTCGTTCTCGGCCCGCACGACAAAAAAACTCGTTACCGACTGAGCCGAGGACTTCCCAGCCTCGACCGGCCGCGACATTACGTCCAGCACCGGGATCGCAGCATCAACGATCGCTGTCCGCGCCCGCTCGAGAGCTCCGGTCTCGGCCTTGGAAAGCAGCATCAAGGCAAACGCCAGCGCCATCAGGCCGAGGAACGCGAACCGCTGCCCCCAGACGCGGATCGGTAGAGCCAAACCGGCAACCGAGATGCTCACATTTCGTTTCGCCACCAGACTATCCCGCCGTCCAGTTCCTCGCCGTTAACCGGTCAGTACATGCTGACCAAGACATCCTTGAGTTTTTTAAACTCCTCGAGCGAGCGCCCGGTTCCGAGCACCACACAGTCTAGCGGGTCATCCGCGATCGAGACCGGTAGGCCGGTCGCATGGCGCAGCACGTAATCCAGATTCCCCAAAAGCGCGCCACCCCCGGTGAGCACGATGCCCTTGTCGACGATGTCCGCCGCCAATTCCGGCGCCGTGTGCTCCAGCGCGACCTTGACCGCGTCGATGATCGCACTGATCGGCTCTGAGAGGCTCTCAGCGATCTGGCGCTCGGTGATAATGATTTCCTTCGGGACGCCATTCATCAGGTCACGCCCCTTAATTGCCATGGTCCGGCCATCACCGTCTTCCGGCGGACAGGCGGACGCAATTTCCTTTTTGATCCGCTCGGCGCTCGATTCACCAACCAACAGATTATTATTCTTCCGCAAGTAGCCGATGATGGCCTCGTCCATCTTGTCACCGCCGACACGTACGCTGCGCGAGTAGACGATGCCGCCTAGCGACAGGACTGCAACCTCTGTGGTGCCGCCGCCGATATCCACGACCATCGAACCCGTCGGCTCGGTCACCGGCAGGCCGGCGCCGATCGCCGCGGCCATCGGCTCCTCAATCAGCCAAACGCGGCGTGCGCCGGCACTCTCGGCCGATTCCTGAATGGCCCGACGCTCGACCGCAGTCGAGCCTGACGGCACGCAGACGACGATCTGCGGGCTGTGGAATCCGCGCCGGTTGTGAACCTTGCGGATGAACTCTTTGATCATTTCCTCAGCGACCTCGAAGTCCGCGATCACGCCATCGCGCAGCGGCCGGATTGCCTGAATATTGCCCGGGGTACGACCGAGCATCTGCTTCGCCTCATTACCGACGGCGAGAACCTTCTTCCTGCCCTTCGACTCGACGATCGCCACGACCGAGGGCTCGTTCAGCACGATATCCCGTCCTTTGACATAGACCAAGGTGTTCGCCGTCCCAAGGTCGATCGCCATGTCAGCGGAAAGTGCTCCCATGATTCGCGAAATCATAATGCGGTGCCTCGCCCGTTAGTGTTCGACCCCAACCTCGGGATCCGGGCGGGGCGCCAGAGCCCCACCCAGTTAACGACTACGCCGACAATGCCGCCGGCGCGGTTTTCTCTCGTTTCACAAGCAGTTTATTGAGCCCGTGCAGATAGGCCCGCGCGGACGCGACCAGCGTGTCTGCATCAGAGCCCTGCCCGTTGACGGTCTTGCCGTTTTCGTCCAGCCGGACCGTGACCTCGGCCTGTGCGTCCGTACCTCCAGTCACCGCATGCACCTGATAGAGCTGCAGCTTGGCCTCGTGCGGGAACAATTCGCCGATGGCGTTGAAGGTGGCGTCAACCGGTCCGTTGCCGCGCGCCATAGTCTTGACCAGTTTCCCGTCGATCTCAAGCTCCAGGTCCGCTTCCTGCGGCCCTTTGGAACCTGCACGAACCTGAAGGGATACGAACTTCAGCCGCATATTATCGTGCTGGATTGTGTCGTCGACCAGCGCGATAAGGTCCTCGTCAAAGAGTTCCTTCTTCTTGTCGGCCAGATCTTTGAAGCGCTGGAAGGCATCGCGGATGGCGTTATCGCCCAGATTGCCGTAACCCAGATCCTTGAGCTTCTCGCGGAAGGCGTGACTGCCCGAATGCTTGCCCATTACCAGATTGGACTCGTTCAGGCCCACGGATTCCGGCGTCATGATTTCATAGGTCTCAGCATTCTTGAGGACGCCGTCCTGGTGAATACCCGATTCATGCGCGAACGCGTTAGCACCCACTATCGCTTTGTTCGGCTGCACGCTGAATCCCGTGATAGTCGACACGAGGTGGCTCGCTCGGCTGATCACGGTCGAGTCCGCGCCGGTTACGAACGGCATCGCGTCGTGCCGCGTGCGCAGCGCCATGATGATCTCCTCGAGCGCACAATTGCCCGCCCGCTCGCCAATGCCGTTGATCGTGCACTCGACCTGCCGGGCGCCGGCGCCCACTGCCGCGAGTGAATTGGCCACCGCCAGCCCGAGATCATTGTGGCAATGCACCGAGATCACGGCCTTGTCGATGTTGGGCACACGATTGAAAAGCATTTCGATCAGAGCCGCGAATTCCGCCGGAACAGCATAGCCGACCGTATCAGGGATATTGATGGTGGACGCCCCGGCTCGGATCGCGCTCTCCACCGTGCGGCAGAGAAAATCATGCTCGGTCCGCGAGCCGTCTTCCGGCGACCACTCGACGTCGGGACAAAGGTTGCGGGCGTAAGTAACGCTGTCGATGACGGCTTCGTGCACCTCGTCCGGCTCCATCTGGAGCTTAAACTTCATGTGCAGCGGGCTGGTAGAGAGGAAGGTGTGAATGCGCGGCAGCTCCGCGACCTTCACGGCTTCCCATGCACGTTCGATGTCTTGATAAGCCGCACGCGCGAGTCCAGCCACGGTCGAGGCCTTAACGCTGTTCGCGACTTCGCGCACGGCCTCGAAGTCGCCATTTGAAGCGATTGGGAAACCGGCCTCGATAATGTCGACACCGAGTTCCTCGAGTATACGTGCAACCCGCACCTTCTCCTCGAGATTCATCGAGCAGCCCGGCGATTGTTCGCCGTCGCGCAATGTGGTGTCGAAAATGCGAACGTAATTCGGGGCGCTCTTGTCGACCGGCGAATCAATTCTCTGAGTGTTATTTATAATAGCGGCCATTGGTTCTGTCTCAACATTCGATTGCTGACTTAGGATGTTAGGCGTTTCCCCTGAACAACACAGACCGATCCGGACTGTTAATGCTCAGGGGCACCTAAGTCGCAGGGCCGCACCGTCGATAAGAAGCACGCAGAGATTAAGCGTGTTTGGGCACAGATCGGCCAAAGGCAAACCGCGAACGGAATGCGCTGAATTCCAATCTGCTGTGCGGACTTTCGCCACGCCCCGAATCTCCCCAACGGCCCCGGCGGAACCTCGAAAACGAAGAATCGACGCAGGGCAATTAGCAAATGGTGAACAACCTAACCACTAAAATGCAAAGAAAGTGCCTTAACACCCTTTTTTTAGAGCGGTTTTACGTTCGACCGCAACGATTTTGTTAAGCAAACCAGTCGGTTTCGGTCCGACCTAGTTTCTCGACTTGTCGACCATCGCGTTTTCGGCAATCCACGGCATCATGCCGCGCAGCTTGGCGCCCGTCTCTTCAAGCTGCTGATCGGCCTGCAGGCGACGCACAGTCTTGAACGCTGTTTGACCGACCTGATTCTCCAGCATCCATTCGCGTGAGAAATCGCCGTCCTGAATCTCCTTCAGGATCTTGCGCATCTCGGCCTTCGTCTCGTCGGTGACGATCCGCGGACCGCGCGTGTAGTCGCCGAACTCTGCCGTGTTAGAGATCGAGTAGCGCATGTTGGCGAGCCCACCCTCATAGATCAAATCGACGATCAGCTTCACCTCATGCACGCACTCAAAATAGGCCATCTCGGGGGCATAGCCGGCCTCGACTAGCGTCTCGAAGCCCGCCTGAATGAGGGCCGAAAGGCCGCCGCAGAGAACCGTCTGCTCACCGAACAGGTCGGTCTCGCACTCTTCCTTGAACGTGGTCTCGATGATCCCGGCCCGGCCGCCGCCGATGGCGGAGCCATAGCTGAGCGCGATGTCGTGGCAGTTGCCGCTGGCGTCCTGATGCACCGCGAGGAGGCTCGGCACGCCGGCGCCACGCTCATACTCCGAACGCACCGTGTGTCCCGGCCCCTTCGGCGCGAGCATGAATACGTCTAAGTCCGCGCGCGGCTCGATCAGGTTGAAATGTACATTCAGCCCGTGGGCGAAGGCGATCGCGGCATTCTCTTTCAGATTATCGTGCAGGTGATCATAGTAGAGCTCCCGCTGCAGCTCGTCGGGAACGGCTAGCATGACGACATCGGCCCAAGCCGCAGCATCTGCGGAGGATTTCACTTCAAACCCGGCGGCCTCAGCCTTGGCCGCACTGGTCGAGTCGGCGCGCAGGGCGATCACGACTTTCGTCGCGCCGCTGTCGCGCAGGTTCATGGCATGGGCGTGGCCCTGGCTGCCGTAGCCGATAATGGCAACCTTTTTGCTCTTGATCAGATTCACGTCCGCGTCGCGGTCATAGTAAACGCGCATATCTCTCGTTCCCTGTTCTGCGTCAGTCTTGTTGTGTGATGGTTTCGCGTTGCCGCGCCCGGTGTCGCGCGGTTTTACAGTGCTGGTTGCCGCCGGGCAACGCCCCCGTGGCAGCTGACATCAATCGTCTCTAAGGCCACCTTTTAGATTTAGGACACCGTCCTTATTACTGCGCTGCAGCGCGACCACGCCCGAGCGGGAGATTTCGGTCTCGCCTAGGTTGCGCATTAGCTGCAGGAAACTGTCAACTTTTTCGGGCGCACCGGTCAGCGAGAAGACGAAAGAATCGACGCCCGTATCCACGACGCGCGCGCGGAAAATATCGGCGATGCGCAGCGCTTCGCGCCGGTCAGGCCCCTCATTCTCGATCTTCACTAGCGCGAACTCATGGGCGACATGAGGCCCCTCTTCGGTCAAGTCATGAACCTCGCGTACCGGGACTAGGCGCTCGAGCTGCGCCTTGATTTGCTCGATGATCATCGGGGTCCCGGTCGTGACAAGGTTGATGCGCGAGGACGACTCGTCCTCTCTCACCGCCGCCACGGTCAGGGTCTCGATGTTGTAACCACGACCGGAGAACAGACCAACGACGCGCGCCAGCACGCCGGGCTCATTGTCCACTAAGACGGCCAAAACGTGCCGCTCCTCGGCTTCGTTTTTATTCATCATCACGCGTCGCTTTCAATATAAGTACTGGAATTCGCGGGCGAGCCTTCTAGACGAGGACCATGCCGTCTTCCGACTGCTTCTGTTCCTGCTGGTCTTCAAGGCTAAGGAGGATCTCGTTGTGGGCGGCGCCACCAGGGATCATCGGGAAGCAGTTCTCTTCCTTGGAGACGATCATGTCCACGAGCACCGGGCCCGGCGTCGCGATCATCTGCTTGATGACATCGTCCACCTCATCCGGGTGGGTCGCCCGCAGGCCGGCGATGCCATAGCTCTCAGCCAGCTTGATGAAATCGGGCAGACCATCCGAATAAGATTCCGAATAACGCGCGCCGTGCAGGAGTTCCTGCCACTGGCGGACCATGCCGAGCCAGTAATTATTCAGGATGAAGATCTTAACCGGGAGCTTGTACTGGGCGATCGTCCCGAGCTCCTGAATATTCATCATCGTCGAGGCCTCGCCCGCGATGTCGATGACCAGCGAATCCGGATGCCCAACCTGAACCCCCACCGCGGCGGGAAGCCCGTAACCCATGGTTCCGAGCCCGCCCGATGTCATCCAGCGGTTCGGCTTATCGAAGTGATAATACTGAGCCGCCCACATCTGGTGCTGGCCGACCTCGGTGGTGACCAGCGCATTCATGTCCTTAGTTAGCTCGTATAAGCGCTTGATCGCGTATTGCGGCTTGATCTCGTCATTCGGACCCTTGCCCTGCTCGAACCCGAGACAGTCTACCGCGCGCCACTCGTCGATCTGTTTCCACCAAGCCGCGAGCGCGTTGCTGTCGGACTTGATATTACGCGCCTTCCACTTCTCTAGCATCTCCTCGACCACATTCTCCACGTCACCAACGATCGGCACCTCGACCGCAATGTTCTTGTTGATCGAACTCGGGTCGATGTCTATGTGAATCTTCTTTGAGTTGGGCGAGAACGCGTCGGTGCGGCCGGTTACCCGGTCATCGAACCGCGCACCGATCGCCACCATCACGTCGCAATCATGCATCGCGAGATTCGACTCATACGTTCCGTGCATGCCCAACATGCCCAGCCACTGGGGTGATGAACTCGGGAAGGCACCCAGGCCCATGATCGTAGTTGTCGCCGGATAACCGGTCGCGCTCACCAGCTCGGTGACCAGCTCACAGGCGCGCGGGCCGGAATTGATGCAGCCGCCGCCGATATAGAAGATCGGCTTCTTGGCATTGGCAATCAGCTCGACCGCTTCCTCGATCGCCGCGGCCGCGCCATCGCGCTGCGGTTTGTAGTGACGGTGGGTGACATTATCGGGCGAGTGATATTCGCCTTCCGCGAACTGCACGTCCTTCGGCAGGTCGATCACCACCGGACCCGGGCGCCCCGCCGCGGCGACATAGAAGGCCTCGTGCATCACAGTGCTGAGATCGTCGACATTCTTCACTAAGTAGTTATGCTTGGTGCACGGTCGGGTGATGCCCGTCGTGTCAGCCTCCTGAAAGGCGTCGTTACCGATCAGGTGGGTCGGCACCTGACCCGTTAGGCAGACTAGCTGGATGCTGTCCATCAGCGCGTCGGTGAGTCCGGTGACCGCGTTCGTAGCGCCCGGGCCCGACGTCACGAGGACCACGCCGACTTTGCCGGTCGAGCGTGCATATCCTTCAGCCATGTGGACCGCGCCCTGTTCATGGCGCACCAATATGTGGCGCACGGAATTCTGCTTAAAAAGCGCGTCATACATCGGAAGCACCGCGCCGCCGGGATATCCGAAGACAACCTCGACGCCTTGGTCCGCCAAGGCTTTGATCACCATTTCCGCACCGGTCATGCGATTACCAGACATCGATCGTCTACCTTTCCTGCTCATTCAACCCGGCCGCCTTAAACCGGGACTGCGCGCGCGCAATGTTGCACCGCACACAGGACGGGCGGGATAAACGAAATCTCCGCCCTTGGCCAGTCCGAACAACCGCGCGAATGCGGACAGACGAACATCGTTTCAAAATTTCGTGCACAAAATTGCCAAGCAAAAAAAACCGAACGGAATAACCCCGTCTGGCGACCCCCGTTAAGAACTTACGAGCAATTTAAGAAAAGATTTACAGACAGTCAACTCATAAATGATAACATCTCATCGGTTATATTATAATTATATTTCAATATAGCAATTCGTGCCGCGGCATCAGCCGTCGACGGCAGCTGGTGACGCAGCCAAGTCGTCTGACGCTTGGCGTAGTTACGTGTCTGCTTCTGGGAGACCTCTATCGCCGCAGCCAGCGTTGTCTCGCCGTTCAGATACTCCGCCAGGGGACGATATCCGAGCGCCTTGAAGATCGGCAGGGCGGGGGCGAGCCGCTCCGCGTCGGCCCTTACGCCCAGCATATGCACCTCGTCGAGAGCACCCGCATCGAGCATATCGAGGAAACGGCTATCACAGTCCCGATAGAGCTCCTCGCGCGGGGGTTCGAGAACGATGACACGAAATCGGTTCTCCGGCGCTGGCGCAAGTTCGCGCTGCCAGTCCGAAAGCGGGCGACCCGTCGCCTCGACCACCTCCCAGGCGCGCAGTACTCGTTGGCTGTCGCCGGGATGCAAGCGCGCGGCGATCTCGGGATCACGCGTCGCCAACTCGTTGTGGAAGGCGACATCGCCGATCGTGCGCCGACGCGCCTGAGCTTTCGCGCGGGTCTCTGGCGGCACCTCGGGGATCGGTGCGATCCCCTCCATCAGGGCCTTGAGATAGAGGCCCGTGCCACCTACGACGATCGGGCGGCGCCCAGCTGCCTCGATAGCAGCAACCGCGGCTCGCGCCCGCGCCGCCCATTCGGCCGCGGATCCGGCTTCCGCCGCATCGCGATCACCGTAGAGCACGTGCGGCACCCGCGCCTCGTCCGCCGCCGACGGCCGCGCCGTCAGGACATAGAGGTCGCTATACACTTGCATCGAATCCGCGTTGACGATGGTGCCGCCAACGCGTTCGGCAATAGCGATGGCGAGACCGGACTTGCCGCTCGCCGTGGGGCCGGCGACCACGATGACCGGTCGCTCCGTCATCGCCAGCACGCTCATACGTCGAGCGGGTAGGACACTAGGCCATCCGCGAGCTTGGGCTCGAACCACGTCGATTTCGGCGGCATTACCTCGTTCGCATCGGCCACCGCCATAAGATCATCGATGCTGGTGGCGAACAGCGCAAAAGCCACGGCCCAGTCGCCGCTATCGACCCGCGCCGCGAGGGCGTCGAGCCCGCGTATGCCGCCGACAAAATCGATACGCGGGTCCGTGCGTGGATCCGCAATTCCGAGCACCGGCTCGAGCAGGCGGTCCGACAGGAGCTTCACATCGAGGCGGTCGAGCGGCGGCGCATCCGCGCCGGGGACCTCCCGGAGTTCCATAGCGTACCAGACGCCATCCAGATACATGACAAACGCGTGCTGGTTTTCCGGTCGCGCGGGATCAGATACTTCCGTCACCTCGAACGCATCGGTCACCCGCGCCAAGAACTCATCCTTTGACAGGCCGTTCAGGTCCTTCACCACGCGGTTGTAGTCGAGAATCTGCAACTCATCGGTCGGGAACGCGACGATCAGGAAGCGCGTGTGGGCGTCCGAGGTGCTGCCGCGATCCGCCCTTAGGCCGGCGACGCGCGCCGCAGCAGCTGACCGATGATGCCCGTCGGCGATGTAGAGTACGTCCACCGGCGCATAGGCGTCCGCCACGCGCTGCACATCCGCCTCGGCCGTCACGGCCCAGACGATGTGGCGCACGCCATCGGGCTGGGTGACGTCATAGCTCGGCTCCACGGAGGTTACGTCGGCAAGGATCGCCAAGATCTGAGCGCGCGGCTGATGAACGACCAGCACCGGGCCGGTCTGCGCGTCAACCTCGTCGATCTGCCGCACCCGGTCGTCCTCCTTGTCACGGCGGGTAAACTCGTGCTTGCGAACGATGTTACGCAGATAGGCATCGACCGGCGTCGCCGCGACCAGCCCGGTCTGCGAATGCTCACCCATGATGATCCGGTACACATAGAAACACGGCGCATCATCGCGAATCAGCTTACCCGCCTCGATCATCGCCTTCAGGTTGGACGCCCCCTTGTCATAAACCTCATCGGCATGCGGGTCGGTGCCGGCCGGCAGGTCAATCTCTGGGCCAGACACGTGAAGGAAGCTCCAGGGCCGTCCCTCGACGAGCGCGGTAGCCTCGTCGAAGGACACGACGTCATAGGGCGGTGCAGCGACATCCGCGGCTGCTCCAGGCGCAGGGCGAATACCGGGAAAGGGGTGGAGCAGGCGTTCTTGCATCTGTGAAACTCGCTTTTTCACGTGGGGTTCGGTTCTGCGCGTCCTCATCGCATATTGTCCCAGCGAGCGAAAGGACCCGATGGATCGGTACGCACATCCAGACGCAAAACGGCGGCGCACGGGAGCGCCGCCGCTGTCGCGAACAGGTGGATTGGCCCGGTTATGCGTTAGGATTTCTTGATTCGCACCGCAACGAACCGGCGGTCACCATTGCGGTTAATCTTGAGCAGGATCGAGCTGCGGTCCGCATCGCGCGCCTCGCGGATCTTCTCCGCGATCTGGCCCGGCGTGCTCACCTCTTCCTGGCTGACTTCAACTATCACGTCGCCGGGGCGCAGGCTCTTCTCCGCCGCGGCGCTGTCAGCCTCGACGCCAGTGATAACCACCCCACGCAGATCTTCGGGCAGGGTGAACTGCGTACGCATCTGGTCGGTGATGGAGGTCACGGTGATGCCGATATCGTCGATGGCGGCTTCCTCGGGCTCGATGGCGTTGCCATTCGGGCCAGCGGAGGCCAGTATCGGCACCTCTTCCTTGAGCTCGCCGATTTTGACGCCCACCGTCATCAGCCGCTCGTTGCGCCACACATCGACCGGAACACTCTTGCCAATATCGGTTTCGGCGACAATCCGCGGCAGCTCGCGCATGCTCGCGACAGGTTTGCCGTCAAAGGTGAGGATGACGTCGCCAGCGGAGATGCCGCTCTTCTCCGCCGGGCCGTCTTGGGTTACGGACGACACCAGCGCACCGCGGGCGCCGCCCTCGAGACCAATGCTCTCGGCGATCTCGTCGGTGACCGACTGGATGCGCACGCCCAGCCACCCGCGGCGGGTCTGGCCGAAGTCGCGCAGCTGGTCGATGACCCGCGAGGCAATCGACGAGGGGATGGCGAAGCCGACCCCGACGCTGCCGCCGGTCGGCGAGAAGATGGCGGTGTTAACGCCGATCACCTCGCCGTTGATGTTGAACATCGGGCCGCCCGAGTTGCCGCGATTGATCGAGGCGTCTGTCTGCAAGAAGCTGTCATAAGGTCCCTGGCGAATGTCGCGCTGACGGGCGGAAATAATGCCGGCCGTTACCGTACCGCCAAGTCCGAATGGGTTGCCGATCGCGACCACCCAGTCACCGACACGGGCCGCGGCCGATTCGCCCCAAGGGACGAAGGGCAGCTCGCGGTCGGTCTCCACACGCAAAAGCGCAAGGTCCGTCTTGGGATCGCGGCCGAGCAGCTCCGCCTTGAGCTGGGTGTCGTCCGAGAGGGTCACCGTGATCTGGTCGGCGCCGTCGATGACATGATTGTTAGTTACGACAAGGCCGGTCGGATCGATGATGAAGCCCGAGCCGAGCGACGTGGCGCGGCGCGGCGCGCCCTGCTGATTGCGGTCGAAGAAGTCCCGGAACATGTCGCCGAACGGCGATCCCGGCGGGGCCTGGGGAATATCCGGTCCGCGTTCCTGACCACGATTTACAACCTGCGTGCTGGAGATATTTACCACACTCGGCAATAGTTTTTCGGCCAGATTCGCAAACGAGTCGGGCGTCGACTTCGCGGCCGCAGGCTGTGCGGAAAGAATGAGGACAAGGGCGAGCAGTATTCCGAGCAAGAATGTGCCCAGCGCGTTAACCGGGGCTGCCGGCCAGCCGACCATCGCGCTTGAGGATTGATATCGCTTCGAGTTCATTTTCGTCTTTACTCCCGTTACAGGCATTTTGTGTCGACCGTCGAACCCTGAACTGTCGGTCCACCAGATATGAGCAATTCGGACCTTAGCTTCAAGAGCGACGCGAACAACACGGCGACACCCGAGCCGCCGAATACCGATATGCGGATCAATCATGTTCGTAATGGGGCACCCGCTCGGCGCATTTGGGGCATCTGGGCTGCCCGTATGATATTCGGGTGATGGGACGGGACCATCCCCCCCCATTTGGACCTATACGAGCTTAACTAGGAACAGCAGGCCTATCCCCGCGCCGCCGGCGATAACGCCGCCGAACCGCAGGGTACTCTCGGACATGTCCCCTAACTGATGGAGCAGACGCCTCATCAAATTGGGTGCCAACGCATAGATCAGGCCCTCCACCAGCAATACGAGCGCAAAGCCGATAAGTAGGAAGCTGCCCCAGACCAAGAGTTGGGCCATGCCTCGCTACCTCGATTTACGATCCGTGACGCGGTCTCGGCCGCCTTGAAGGTCTCCGAAATACTTAAAGAAGTCGCTGTCAGGCGATAGGACCATCGTGGTGCCGTCCTGCGCGAACGTCTCCTTGTAAGCCTCGAGCGAACGAAAGAACTCGAAAAACTCCGGATCCTTGCCGTAGGATTAGCCGAGAATGGCGTTCCGGGTCGCGTCTCCACCACCGCGCAGCGACTGGGCCTCGCGCTGTGCCTCGGCGACGATCTCGACCTGCTGGCGATCCGCCTCGGCGCGAATCCGCCGGGCATTCTCTTCGCCCTCCGCGCGCAGCAGGTTGGCCTGACGTTCTCGCTCGGTGCGCATCCGCTCATAAACGGTCTGGGACACCGCCTCGGGCAGTTCCGAGCGACCGATGCGAATATCGACGACCTCGATACCAAACCCGTCGGACTCGCTCGCCACGCCATCGCGAATCGATTCCATGATCTCGTTGCGCTTGTCCGAAAGCAAATCCTCTAAGCGCCGCTGGGCGACGAACTCCTTGACCGTCGAGGTAAGGATGTTGCCGAAGCGGTTGTCAAAGATCTGCTCGTCGCGGACCGTCTGGAAGAACTTCAGGGGATCGGTGATCCGATAGCGCGCAAACGCGTCGACTAAGATACGCTTCTGATCACTCAGCAGCATTTCCTCCGCGGCCGGATCCACGCTTAAGACCCGCTTATCGTAGCTAACGACGTTCTGGATGAACGGAATTTTGAAGTGTAGGCCGGGCTCCTGAACGGTGCGCTTGTGCTCGCCCAGCTGAAGGACCAGAACTTGGTCGGTCTCTCGCACGGTAAACAGTCCGGAATTCAGAAGAATTCCGATGACGATAATAACACCGCCGATAATCGCGAGTTTGGCGCGGCTCATTGCTGATCTCCCGCGTTGGAGCTTCGGTTCCGGTTAAGTTCGTTAAGCGGCAGGTAAGGCACGACGCCCTGACCGCCCTCGGCGCCCTCGTCGATGATCACCTTGTTCGCGCCCTCTAGGACATCGCGCAGCGTCTCGATGTATAGCCGCCGGCGCGTAATTTCCGGCGCCGACTGATAAGTCTCGAAGATCTGATCGAAGCGTGCCGCCTCACCCTGCGCTTCCTTGATGACGCGCTCGCGATAGGCCGCGGCCTCTTCAAGTAGGCCGGCCGCCTCACCGCGTGCGGTAGGAACGATACGGTTCCGATACGCCTCGGCTTGGTTCTGTAAACGCTCCTGGTCCTGACGGGCGCGCTGCACGTCGTTGAAGGCGTCGATCACCGGCGCGGGAGCTTCCGTCTTCTGCAGCTGGACACGTTCGATATTAATGCCCGCGCCGTAGCTGTCGAGGATCGCCTGCAAGAGCTCACGGGTCTCATCCTGAACATTCTCACGCGCCGTGGTCAGCAGGTCGTCCAGCTTTGTCTGCCCGACCACTTCGCGCATCGCGCTTTCCGCAGCAGCCTTGACTGTCTCTTCTGGCTCAAGAATGTTGAACAAATAGTCGGCCGGGCTAGCTATCCGCCACTGGACCGTGAAATCGACATCCGAAATATTCTGGTCGCTCGTCAGCATCAGGGATTCGCCCGCAATGTCGCGGGGCGAGGCCGAGCGACCACCGAAGTCGTCGGCGTCACGGAAGCCAATATTCAAACGGTTGATCTGCGTTACCGCAGGAGTCAGGACCTCGCCGATCGGCGTCGGCCAGCGCCAGCGCAGGCCCGGTGCCGTGATCTGCTCGTTCCACTTGCCGAACACCAGCTCAAGTCCACGTTCGTTTTCTTGAACCCGGTAGAACCCGCTGAGACCCCAGAGCATAACCAGGACGAGAATGACAATGGCTATCCCGCGGCCGCTGCCGAAGCCGCCCGGCATCAGCCGGCGAACCTTGTCCTGGCTGCGGCGCAGAACTTCCTCGATATTGGGCTGCTGCCCGCCGCCCATGCCGCCACCGCCCGACGGGCGCTGCCCTCCCCAGGGACCGCCGCCGCCACTGCCGCCGCCCCATGGGCCACCACCGCCTCCCTGACTGTTCCAAGACATCACAAAATCCTTCGCCTGTATGCTGACGCCAAACCGGATGTCCGCCCAACCGGGCCGACGGTTGCCGCGTCGGGTTTATAAATCGATCACTCGGCTTATATCACATCATATCGATAAAGGTGTTATTACGCCCTGGCGATCAGTTCCAATCGATATTGTCCGACCACCCGGAGATTTCAAGCATGACGGCGCTTTCTAAAGACGATGTTCGCGCAGCCCTTAGCACGATCATTGACCCTGTCAGCGGCGACGACATCGTCACGAACGGCATGGTCTCGGGCCTATTTATCAAGGAGCGCAACATTGGCTTTGCAATCGAGATCGATCCGGCCGACGCCAACCGCATGGAACCGTTGCGCAAGGCCGCGGAACGCGCGGTCTTGGCGCTCAACGGCGTCTCGTCGGTCTCGGCCATCCTGACCGCCCATAACGAGGCCCCGGCGCCGCGAACTGAGCCGACGGTACGGTCGGACAGGCAAACGGCCCCGGCGACCTCGCTTCTGCCGGACGTGGAGGCGATCGTCGCGGTGGCGAGCGGCAAGGGCGGGGTAGGCAAATCCACTACCGCCGTCAACTTAGCCGTCGCGCTGGCGTCCCTCGGGCAGAGGGTCGGCATTCTCGACGCCGATGTCTACGGCCCCTCCCTGCCCCGCATGCTCGGCGTGACCGAAAAGCCAAGGACCTTGAAAAACAAGCAGATCGCGCCGCTTGAGGCCCATGGCCTCAAGATCATGTCGATGGGATTCATGGTGCCCGAAGATACGGCCATGGTGTGGCGTGGCCCGATGGTCATGGGGGCGCTCGAACAGATGATGCGCGAAGTAGCTTGGGGCGAACTCGACATGCTGGTGGTGGACATGCCGCCCGGCACCGGCGACGCACAACTAACGATGGCGCAGCGGGTCCCGCTCGCCGGCGCGGTGATCGTCTCGACCCCCCAAGACATTGCGCTGATCGACGCACGCAAGGGTATGAGCATGTTCGCCAAGGTGAACGTGCCGGTGCTGGGCATCATCGAGAATATGAGCACCTTCATCTGCCCCAAATGCGGTGAACGCACCGACATTTTCGGTCATGGTGGCGCGCGCGCCGAGGCAGAGCGCCTAGGCTGCGACTTCCTCGGCGAAATTCCCCTCGACGTGGCCATTCGTGTGACGTCGGATTCCGGCCAGCCGATTACGGCCAGTGAGCCCGATGGCCCACTCGCAGCCGCATACCGCGATGTCGCCTCAACAGTGCTGGCGAGGACGTCCGGGGCCACGACCCGGCCGGCGCCCAACATCTCGATGGACTGACGCGAACCCGCTTTTCATGCCGGGGTGCTCCGCGCTCGCGGCGAGTTAATCAAAAGACACAGCTTCGGACCTTGTCGAACCGCCCGTGCGAACCCACGTCTGAGACAGATGATGGTCTCTGACGGACGAGCCCGCATCGCAAAACCGCCGGGCCAGAGGTCAGGCGCCCCCCCGGGCGCTCGGTCGACGTTGCCCCCCGACGACAGGCCGTAAATGGCCTTAGGCCTGGCGGACGTCGAACCTCTGAAGCTCCGAGAGAATCGCACCGCCTAGGGATAACTCCCGTTCGCCGTGCGTTTATTCAGCGTACAACAACCGGTATCTCGGACATTTGGCTTGTGTCGCATCGCTCAGCTCCGCGTCTTAATGGCCTCCTCTTCGCCACCCCCGCCCGGGCCATAGACCCGGTCTACAACGTCGATAGGACGGCCATTCACGGCTACGTTCCGACGGATACGGCTACGGCCCGGTGGTATATTTAACTCAAAAGAAACCCGTGAAGGGCAACGACTCAAACAGCGCCAACCATGACGATGCGACCTGGCATTTCGCGTCTTTGGCAAATCGCGACCTGTTAGCGGCCAACCCCGAGAAGTGCGAGCTTCAGGAAGGCGGCTACTGCGCCTTGGCACTAGCGTTCCAGTGTGACAAAGCTGAACGCCGGCGCGTCACCCTCCGCGGGATGGTCCTCGCAAGCGGTCTCACTCCAAGCCCTATAGTCGAGCGTCGGAAAATACGTATCCCCGTCCGCGTCGAGTTTTACCTTGGTCAGATAGATGCGATCGGCGCGCGGCAGCGCCAGCAAATAGACCTCCGCGCCGCCGATGATCATCACCTCTCCGGCTTCGCTGACTGATGCCAACGCCTCATCCAGATCATGCGCAACTAGGACATCGTTCGCCGTAAAACGCGCATCCCGGGTCAGGACGATGTTGCGGCGTCCGGGCAACGCACGACCGATGGATTGAAAAGTCTTGCGGCCCATAACGACAGGCTTGCCCATCGTCTTTTCCTTGAAGAACCTGAGGTCGGTCGGAATGCGCCAGGGAAGATGGCCATCCCGGCCGATGACACCGTTGGCCGCGACCGCGACGATCAGCGAGACCAGCACGGCCTCAGACCGCGACCTTCGCCGGGATATGCGGGTGGAAGCGGTACCCGTCGAGGTTGAAATCCTCATAGTCGAACGCGAACAGGTCGTCTATGTCCGGGTTCAGGGTCACCCGCGGCAGCTGATAGGGTTCGCGCTCTAGCTGCGCATCAGCCTGCTCGAGATGATTCAAATAGAGATGCGCGTCTCCAAAGGTAAGGATAAACTCGCCGGGCTTAAGGCCGGTTACCTGAGCGACCATCATGGTCAGCAGCGCGTAGGAGGCGATGTTGAACGGCACGCCGAGGAAGATATCAGCGCTACGCTGATACAGTTGGCAGGACAGCTTGCCGTCGGCGACATAGAACTGGAACAGGCAGTGACACGGCGGCAGGGCCATGTTGTCCACATCCGCCACATTCCAGGCCGAGACGATCAGCCGGCGTGAATCAGGCCGGTCGCGAATCTGGTCAAGGACACTGGCGATCTGGTCAACCCGACCCCCGTCGGGGGTCGGCCAGGAACGCCATTGGTGGCCGTATACCGGTCCGAGATCACCATTGGCATCGGCCCATTCGTCCCAGATCGAGACGCCTTTTGCATTCAGGTAGCCAATATTCGTGTCGCCCCGTAGAAACCAGAGCAGCTCGAAGATCACCGACTTCATATGGATCTTCTTTGTCGTCACGAGAGGAAACCCCGCGCTCAGATCGAACCGCATCTGATGACCGAAAATGGACAACGTTCCGGTCCCGGTACGGTCCGTCCGCTCGGCGCCGTTGTCGCGTACATGTCGCATTAGATCGAGATATTGCTGCATAGTGCCGGTAGCCTCAAATGGGGCATCATTAAGTTCGTAAACCTAATCCGCAACGCGAGTCGTCGGTATGCGCCTCCGCCTGTGGAAAGCCGTACCTTCGGGGATAACCCTGCGACATCTTTCGCAATTGCCCGCCCTCGCCTATATAAAGGGGCGTCGGGCTCGCCCGACTATGGCAATAAACGTTTTGCGCAATAAACGTTCGGACCCGGGGGCAGTACCCGGCGCCTCCACCATTTCTTAGAAGTTTGCGCGGCAGCCGTCGCGACCGGAATGGGGGCGAAACAGGATCGACGGGCGCGTAAAGGCTCAACTTTTGCCCGGCATGGTACCACCGA
>MDTE01045077.1_pt1 | contig 20600 bp, 17 predicted proteins | sample 811231 | NCBI WGS metagenome assembly MDTE01 (sample SAMN05326651, study PRJNA326480) | marine metagenome | isolation source: seawater | place: Indian Ocean: Red Sea | collected 2010
ACAATTTTGAAAAAGCCTACCAGACCATTAAAGATGTAATAGCAATGCGCGACGCTAAAGGTTATAAAACACTAATTGTTCCTACCATGATTGAATTAAGCGAAAATGCAGACAATCGATCGATGCAACAAGAATTCATGGATATGTGGAAGGATTTAGACGTATATGCATATGTCAAAAGCCAAGACAATAGATGGTACTACGAAGAAGATGATGAAATGACTAATAAATCACATTACGCGCATCAATATTGTGAATATCCTTGGTCTTCTATGACTGTTATGGCAAACGGAGATGTTGTACCTTGCACTCAAGATTACAATTGTGAGATGAAATTAGGTAACGTAAAAGAAAATTCCCTTTCCGAAATATGGAATGGCGAAAAGTACAACCTGTTAAGAGAATGGCACTTAAAAGGGAACTTTCCAGAAAATTATAAGTGTACCCAGCGATGCGACCAAACCAAACTACATCAAATAATCAATCGCAATTCAAAACATAACTCAAAATAACATGAATATAAAGTCTCAAAACTTATTAGATATAAATGACCTCATTCTTAGAGCTCCGCCAATAATCATCGCAGAGATCGGATGTAACCATAAAGGGGACTTTGAAACAGCCAAAGAGATGATTAGAGTGGCTAAAGTATTTTGTGATGCCCAATATGTGAAATTCCAAAAGCGTAACCCTAAAGAACTTCTCAGTTCAGAACAATATAATGCACCACATCCCGTCCAAGAAAACTCATATGGGAACACATATGGAGATCATAGAGAATTTTTGGAATTCTCAGCAGATCAACACAAAGAACTTATGGAATATTGTCAAGAAATAGGTATAGGATATAGTACCTCAGTATGGGATTTAACTTCCGCGGAAGAAATCGTGAAGCTAAACCCTCCTTTTATCAAGATAGGATCACCATCTAACACTCATTACACGATGCTGACTTACCTTTGTGAGAATTACTCTGGGGATATACATTTATCATTAGGTATGACCACTCATGAAGAAGAAACTAGAATAATCGACCTGTTTAAGAATTATGACAGAATCAAAGATGTAGTGCTTTATCATTGCACTTCTGGATATCCTGTCCCTCCCGAAGACATATGTCTTTTAACCATCAGTCGCTTGAGATACGAATATGGAAACATCGTGAAAGGGATAGGTTTTTCAGCTCATTACACTGGCATAGGATTAGACGGACCTGCTTTCATACTAGGAGCAGATTTTATAGAAAGACATTTCACTCTAGATAGAGCATGGAAAGGTACTGACCACGCTGCTTCCTTAGAACCCGACGGTCTTAGAAGAGTTCGTAAAGACACAATTTCTGTATCACAAGCATTAAATTTCAAAACCGAGTCCATTATGGAAATCGAAAAACCTAACAGAGTCAAACTGAAATACTCAGATTAACATCGCTAAGTGACTAATAAACAACACCGTATAGCTCTCCTGATAGAACAAGGGTTTGGCGCCCGAGCAATCATCCAAACGGATATCCTGAAAACCTTAGTTGAAAATGGGTTGGAGCCCGTAATACTGACCTCTGGTACTAACAGCATCAAAACTTATCTAAACACCACTGCGTTCCATGACATACCCGTCCATAAATTAGAAACCGATCAATATGACCGTAATAGCAATCAAACCATTAACAGAATACTAAGAATGGTTAGGCTATTTTCTTTAAAAACTAGAACTGTTTCTGACCTATTCAAAATGGAGATTGAGGATAGCAAAAACCATCAAAATTTTAATAACAAGGTAGTAATTTCCATAGTTAGACTATTAGTTTTAGTCGCCAAACTTCATCCAGCAATAATCCATGCTTTTGTATCACTGGAAAACAAACTTTCCTTAGTTAAAGCTAATCAAACATTCTTTGAAACTTTTGAACCGGATGTATTATTGACCACAAGCTTAGGAACTTTCGATCATGATGCTTATGTATTGAGAGAAGCAACTAACAGAAGTATCAAGACAATCAGCTACATTTTAAGCTGGGACAACACCACTGTAAGAGGATTTGGGACAGATTTAACATCTCATATAATCACCTGGTCCGAAATTATGAAAACTGAATTAATAACATTACATCATAAAAAGCCCGACATGATTTATGTTGGAGGAGTTCCTCATTATGATTCTTATCATGAACCTAGCAAACTATGGACCAGAAAAGAACTACATTACCATCTGGATATACCAGAGAAAAAACATATCATCCTTTTAGGAACAAAATCTCCAAATACTTACCAGTCAAACCCTTACATAGCAAAATTAATCTGCGAAACTATTAAGAGCAACCCTGAATTAGACGATTACATATTACTCGTAAGATTACATCCAATATACTTCCGAACCTCAGGGACTACGCTTAGTACTGAACAGAATGAATGGGATGCCTTACTGCAACAATACGGCACAGAATTGATAGCAGTAGATTACCCGGAAATCATCGGCAATGATCTCCGCTACTTTATGCCCGAAGAAGAGATAATTAAATTAGGATCTATCCTAAAGCACAGTAAAGTTGTAGTTAACATGTTTTCTACGCTAAATATTGAATCTAGTATATTTAACACTCCAACAGTCAACGTATGCTTCCAAGACAATACTCTCAAACCCAATTCATACAAAGTAGCTAGGTTCGATATAGATGCGGATGAACGACAGACACACAATCAAAGAGTATTAAAAAACGACGCTACAATGGTCGCATACGACGCTCATCAGTTACAGAAATATATATGTGATTCTGTAAACAACCCTCATATCAAGCAAACCGGAAGGCGCAAACTCGCACAAGCTGAGTGTGGAGAAAACTTAGGGAATGCGGGTTTACATATCGGCAGAAAGATAGTAGAACTCTCTACATCATAGTTTTACGTACAAATGACTATTTTTATACACGCCTACCGATCGTTCAGTATGCGATACATAGCAGGTACTAATATTTTGAAATCATTACAGCAAAGCGGAGAAAAAATAGTGATGTTTGTAAAAGATGATGAAGTATCACATTTTGAAAAGGTATTTGCAGACGACAATGTAACCATCGAACCAGTGTTATTTTCATCAGCTCAAAAACAAATGAAACAGAGTAAGATGGTAAGTGCTTTAAATCTACTTCGTATCATGACTGCCGGGAAAACTGATACTACTAGAAATCACACTATTGAGTTCAGTAAATTGCAATACTCATCAGAATTTAGGAGCATGAAAGGGAAAATTCTGTTTACGCTCATAAAATTGATGTCCGCTTTGACATGCAATTTCTACGTAGCCAGGCGATTCCTTATTTTCGTTTTATCTCTTAGATTAAACGGGCAAATTTATGATGAATATTTTGTTAAATACAAACCACACACTTTACTTATTTCTTCCATAGGATATGGAGTCGATATTGCATTTATGAATAGCGCTCGACGAAACCAATGTAAAATAATTTCGATACCCCACAGTTGGGATAATTCAAGTACCAAAGGATATAGAGGTGTCCGTCCAGACCGTGTAGTGACTTGGAATTACAACATGGCAAAAGAAATCGAAATATTTCATGACATTCCTAAAGACCATATCTACACTGGTGGTATAGCCCATTGGGATACTTATTTCACGCAGAAAAATTTATTTTACGATCGAAAAGATTTTTTCAGAAAACACATGTTGGATGGTAAACGTAAATTGCTATTTTACGCTTTGAGCGCTCCTAAGCATTTTGAACAAAGATCCGATGTCATACAAGGAATTCTAAACGCCATTAAATCAAATAATATCCATCCAAATTCCCAGTTGTTGGTTCGTTTCCATCCTCAACATTTAATGCAACATGGTACACAAGTCTCTCTAGGACAAGAATACCAATCTTTAATTAACCAATTACAAATAGAGTATGGAGATTGCGTCAAATTTTGGATACCCAAAGTGCCTCATTTGAACGAAGCCACTTCTTTAGCAATGACAGACATGTTTGAAATGGCTGAAGGAATAGCAAACTGCGACATCGTAGTGCAAGAATACTCCACTCTGATATTAGAAGCGGCCGTTTTTGACAAACCTGTAATCAACATCAGTATGTACAACTGGAAACAAGGATTACCATCTGATACTTTTGAATTATTTACTCATCTCAGACATATAGTAAGTTACCAATCTTTTAAAACAGCCAGAACTTTTCAAGAGTTTATCAGGATAGCCAATGATTATTTAGAGAATCCAGAGACAGATGCTGCAAATAGACGATTACTTCGTGAACAGGAGACAGATATAAACAAAGGTCATGCCGGACATTCAATAGGTGAGTATGTGCTTGATTTTATAACCGAAAACCGCAATTTCAAGTTGCAAACCAAAATTTAATATGTGTGGTATATCTGGAATAGTAGGACCTGGATGGCAACTTTCGCAATTACAATCAATGGTTGGAATACAATGTCACAGAGGGCCTAATAACAGCGAGCATTTCGTAAATAATGATGGTAACGCTGGCCTTGGCCATAATAGGCTCAGTATCATTGACTTAGCATCATCAGCCAATTGTCCCATGACCGACCATTCTGGCAATCTCACTATTGTCTTTAATGGTGAAATTTATAACTACATAGAGCTCAAACAACAACTATGCGATTACAATTTCAAAACTTCGAGCGACACAGAAGTCATTCTAGCGGCATATAACAGATGGGGCACTCAATGTGTAAACAAATTCATAGGAATGTTTGCATTCGCTATCTGGGACGACAATAATAAGATTCTTTTTTGTTCAAGAGACAGACTAGGGATTAAGCCTTTTTACTACTATTACTCCGGTAACACTTTTTACTTCGCGTCTGAAATTAAAGCTTTGTTAGCTGCAGGGATCAAAGCAGAGCCGAATTGGAATCAATGGTCGACTTATTTAAAAACTGGGTTTTATGACCATTCAGAAGAAACATTTTTCTCAGGTATTAATTCTTTACCTGGCGGAAACAACTTACAACTTAGAAAAGAGCAATTGGATATCACTTCTTACTGGGAACTCCAAGAAAGTAACCCGAATCCAGAATCATCTTTAATAGAACACTACACCGAAGAATTACAGGAATTAATGATCAACGCTGTAACTCTTCATTTAAGAAGCGACGTTCCTGTAAACGTTAACTTGTCGGGTGGATTAGACTCTGGTTTGTTAGCTACCTGTATCGAAAACTTAGGGGTTCCAAAAACTTTATATACATTTACAAGTTCTTTTAAAGATAAGAGCTATGACGAATATGAAACCATTAAACACTTAGGATTAAAAGATTTCACCCACATCCAAAACGTAACTCTACCAGAATCCATACCTGATCTAGCAAATGAATTACTATGGCACCAAGAAGCTCCGTTTGGAGGAATTCCTACAATTGCCTATTACAATTTACATAAAACCATAAAAAGCTACGGGCAAAAAGTTTCTTTAGAAGGTCAAGGATTAGATGAATTATTTGGTGGGTATAAATATTACGAACCGTATCATTATGCAGATATCGCAACCAAATACGGATGGGATTATCTGAAAAATAACACTCCCAAACTAAACTTGTCACCCAATACTCAAAGCCAAATCATTTCCGTTATGAATAATAATATGGCTATTCAAAGCCAGGATGGAACTAATCACCTACGCATTGATTGCTTGTCTAGAGAAATTCTCGAGAGGCAACCACTATTCACAGAATTTAAAAAACCGTTCGATAGTCATTTAAACAATATCATCTATCAAGATTTAATGCATACAAAGCTTCCACGGGTTCTAAGAATGAATGACAGGCTGTCAATGGCATGTGGCGTAGAACTTCGAGTACCTTTCTTGGACCATCGTATAGTAGAGTATGCGTTTCAACTCCCTAACGAATACAAAATAAAGTCTGGGCAAGGCAAGTATATACTTAGGCACTTAGGAGAAAATTGGCTTGAACAGACCTATACTTCAAAACCAAAAATACCTGTGGTGACTCCACAAACAGAATGGTTTAAACATGAACTTAAAACATGGGTGATAGACACTATCACTTCTTCTTCATTTAAATCTAGAGGATTATTTGATAGCAAAGACGTAGAGAAAGCATATGCCGAGTTTCTAGACACAGAACATGATAATTCTTTCTTTATATGGCAATGGATAAATAGTGAACTGTGGTTCCAAAGGTTTATTGATTGTTTAGAATTTTAAACTTAATTCGAAGTCAATTTACAGAATGATAAAAAAAATAAGAAATCGATTGATAAAAATTCTTTTAGGGCCCGAATACCATAAACTTTATATTCAAAGAGCTAGGCTGTATGAGCGATTTCTTGTAGATCAAATGAATAAAGACCAGATATCTGACGTGATAGCCGCGACACGGTCCCTTAGTCCTTCAAACGTAGAAGTGAAATTAAACACTGGATTCAAAAATATTCTGGTTCTTTCTCCTCACCAAGACGATGACATTATTGGGTGTGGTGGTACGTTATTGAAGAGTGTACAAGAAAACTGTAGTATCCAAGTACTCTATATCATGGATGGTGCCTCTCCCAAAATGCACGGAAAGGAGCGAGAAGAGTACATAGAGGTTAGAAACAAAGAAGCCAAAACGGTATGGGAAAATATTAACAACACTAAGCCATTATTCATAAATACACCCACTCGATCAAATGACATAGACGAAATGGCATTAGCAAGCAAAATAGAAGACATTATAAAAAAAATAAACCCTGATTGTATTTTCGTTCCTCACTTCTTAGAACTCCCACTAGATCATAAAAGAACCTCATATTTACTTTGGAAAATATTGCAAAAACTGGAAGACCATAACATACAAGAAATATGGTCATATCAAGTGACTACCATGATATCCCCAAATGTGGGCGTAGATATAACAGAAGTGGAATCTCAAAAATATTATTTGATGACATTGTGGGAATCTCAAAATAAGTTGTTCAATTATGCTCATCGTGCACGTGGATTAAACGCAGCTAACACTTTTTACACCCAGAACACTAAGTCCAAACACTACGAACCTTTTATTGAGCTATTCCATGTAACCACACCAGCAGCATATCTCAATCTTTTACATGATATTTATTCAACGGAGAGTCCTTTTTAGATGAATGGTACTAATAACAAAATTTCCTTGTTTATATCAGATGTTGATGGAACCCTGACTGACGGGGGGATGTATTATTCATCAGAAGGTGAAGTAATGAAGAAATTCAACACCCGCGATGCTGTGGGCCTTAGATTACTTCAAGAATCTAATATAAAAGTAGCTCTCATAACCGGAGAAGATTCTGACATTGTGAGAGCCAGAGCTGCCAAACTCAACATACAGCATCTCTATACTGGCATCAAGGATAAGGTGAACATACTTGACCACTTATGTTCAGAATTAAATATTGCACCAAGACAAGTAGCCTACGTTGGGGACGATATTAACGATCTTGAAATCATGAAACAAGTCGGCATATCTTTTGCGGTATCAGATGCCGAACCCATTGTTTACGAAATCGCAACTATTCAATTGACTAAACCAGGAGGTCACGGAGCAGTGAGAGAAGCTGTCAGGTATATTTTGGAGCACAACTTATGAAGCGTAAAATCTGTGTAGTTATTACTGCACGACCCAGTTATTCAAGAATTAGATCAGCATTGTATGCCATAGAAAAACACCCAAAACTAGAATTGCAATTGATAATTTCAGGGTCAGCCCTTTTATCCAAGTATGGTTCAGCCATTGACTTTATCGTGAACGATGGATTCGTTCCGAATGCTGAGGTGTACCATATAGTTGAAGGTGAGACGTTATTATCTTCTGCAAAATCCACAGGATTAGCAGTCATAGAATTATCTGCAGAATTAAGCAAACTAAAACCAGACGCTGTCATCACTATAGCCGATCGTTACGAAACCCTTGCCACTGCAATAGCAGCCTCTTATTTAAATATACCAGTTGTTCATGTGCAAGGAGGAGAAATAACAGGATCAATAGACGAAAAAGTTAGGCACGCTGTTACCAAATTATCAGATATCCATTTTGTATCCACCGAAGAAGCACAACGTAGGGTTATATCTCTGGGTGAAAATCCGGATTCTGTATTCTGGACAGGATGCCCCTCCATAGACTTGGCAAGAGATGTTTCCCAAAACCCATCCATAAATTTCGATCCATTCGAAAAATATGGCGGGGTTGGAGACAGTTTTGATATTGATGAGCCCTATCTGGTAGTAATGCAGCATCCGATAACTACCGAACATTCAGATTCCAGTACTCAAATACGATCTACTCTGTCTGCCGTAATGAGATTAGGAATACCCGCGTTTTGGTTCTGGCCAAACCCCGACGCAGGTTCAGAAGGCGTAGCTAAAGAAATCCGTGTCTTTAGGGAACACAATCAAACAACAGGAATTAATTTTGTTAGAAATATGTCGCCTGAAGATTTTTTGAAAATTGCTCTAAGAGCTAAATGCATAGTCGGTAATTCGAGCGTAGCAATTAGAGAATGCTCATATCTAGGTATCCCGGCTGTAAATATTGGCACTCGGCAGAATAATAGAGAAAGAGGTATGAATGTTATCGACTCATCTTATAATGAAAATGATATATATACATCTGTAAAATCCCAAATGAACACGGAACTTCTAAACAAAGATAATCTGTATGGAGATGGTGATGCTGGTGAGAAAATGGCCAATATCCTCTCCTTTTGTGATTTGAACATCAATAAAACGTTATTAATATGAGTAAATATTCAACAAACCTAGCCATCATACCCGCAAGAGCAGGTAGCAAGGGCATACCAGACAAGAATTTGCAACAAGTAGGCAGCAAAAATCTCATAGAACACGCAATTGCGTCAGCGCTTAGCAGCACGTTACTAACAAATATAATAATTACTTCTGACCATCCGGAAATCATATCAATCGGTGAATTTAACCAAGTTCACACTCGGATGCGTCCTCCTCATATGGCTACAGACGAATCTCCTGTTGTGGCGTGTTTACAAGATGCGGTAAGTTTTATTGAAGACAAAACCAATATCAGCTTTGATAATATTATTTTATTACAACCTACCTCTCCCATCAGGACTGGAAAAGACATTGATAATGTGATAGAAATGCTAAACAATGACGAAGATTTAGAAGGAGTAATCAGCGTATGCGACTGTGGAGTGTTTTTACCAGACCATCAATACAAAATTATCACACCAGAGATTTCGAATAACTCGATCCTCATACCATACTTACTTTCAACTCAGTCAGAGAGGGTAAGAAGACAAGAAATTGAAGGCTCATACATCAGGAATGGTGCCATATATGCCGCACGCAAATCAATTTTGATGAATGATAATAAAATTATAGTAGACAACAAAGCACCATACATTATGCCAAAAAAATATTTATGTAATCTAGACGATCATGAAGACCTTGAACTAGCCCGCATTATTGTGCCAGCTTGGGAAAACAATCTCATATGATTCAAATATACAACCACGAACCAGAAGACTACGCCCAGAAAGCAAAGCACATATTGTCTTGTGTCGGCAATTATCACGAGTACCAACTTCCTTCCGTAGTCGATGTGATTATCACACGACTAAAAGAACAAATAGATAGTCAATTTCTCAATAATTATCCTGATCTTAAATATATACTTACTGCTACTACTGGATTAAACCATATAGATATGGCTGAATGTAGGAAACGAGAGATTCAAATAATCTCACTAAGAGGAGAAACAGACTTTCTAGCTAACATTGCCGCAACGGCTGAACACACCATAGGTTTAATGCTATCTCTACTAAGAAATATTCCTCAATCCTTTAACGACGTACAACTCTATAACTGGGATCGCATGAAGTTCAAGGGGCATGAATTGAAAGGAAGGAATTTGTGCATATTAGGATTAGGTAGACTGGGAACGCAAGTAGCCTACATAGCTCAAGCGTTCGGGATGAACATACAATGTTTTGACAAAAATATATCAAATCAATATCGCACAACAACTGACTTGAAACAAGCACTTACCAATTCAGACGTAGTCTCTGTTCATTTGCCATACAATGATGACACCCATCATCTATTGACGTACGAGTTGATAATGAAGACCAATCCCAATGCATATATCATCAACACATCACGAGGACAAATCATCAAAGAAGACGACCTTGTAAAGTGCCTCACCACAGGGCATTTAGCGGGAGTAGCAGTCGATGTGCTAGAAGATGAATTCCATATAAGTGAAAGTCCATTAATAAGATACTCACTTGAACATAAAAACGTGCTAATAACGCCTCATATTGGAGGTTGCACTTACGAATCTATGGAAGCGACGGAAATCTTCATAGCCCAACAATTTTCCAAGATCTACTCGGAATCAAAATGAACGGTATATTCATCAGCCAATCTGGCAGTCTGAATATGTTCCATGACCTCGCTGAATCAATCGATCGGAAAGTAGGTCTTTCTAAAAAAGGAATTCTTGTATCGCATCGGAGGAATTACAATAAATTTATCAAAGACCACCCCCATAATAGCTTAGATCAATATAATTTATTGAAAGAATGGGAGATAACAAATGATTTCAGGCAAGAGCAAGTAAACTTTGATTATCTCAAAAAACAAGAGAAGGCACTACAAGTAGATAATTTCTGGGAAGCTTTAATGGTTGATCGTAGACTAATGCTTGGTCCCAAGTGCACATATTTCCAAGACTACACTTCTAAATTTAGTCACGATGACTTACTCAAGATTCTCCAACGATCTCTTCAGAAAATGGAGAAATTATTCGACGATGTTCAGCCTGACTTTGTAACCTCTTTCATATGCGTAACAATGTCAGAATATTTAGCATATCTATATGCTAAATCTCGAGGTATACCATATCTAAATATTAGAACAGTAAGAATTAATAACAACATGGTTTATGCAGACCATGTAAGTGAGCCTAGCACTCGTATCAAACAAGCTTATCAAAACAATCAATTAAAGGATTTCCCATCATCGATTACTGAGCAAGCTAAAGAAGTCTACCAGAACATCAAAAATCATACAGGAACATATGAAGGGATTACGATACAACGAAAACAAAGCTTAGCTGATGTCCTTATAAAACTATTAAAAAAATTGTCCAGGATACATCGTATTCCTCACCTGATTACAACCGAACTTAAAATCAAATATGGGAATTTCCAAGACATTCACGACCCTGGTGTAATAAAACCAGCTTTGTATGAATCTCTCGTTAAACCTATTTTGAAAATGTATATAGAATTCAAACTAAAGAAACTATATCTCAAAGTCAATAACTTAGAACATGAAAATTACTGCTTCTTCCCTTTACATCTGGAACCAGAAAGAATTTTACTTATCTCAGCTCGATATTTCATGAATCAGATTGAGGTCATCCGAAACATCGCACAAAGCCTTCCAACAGGCATGATATTACTGGTTAAGGAACATCCCAAAGGATTTGGTAGACGCCCGTTAGGTTACTATAAGAAATTACTAAATATCCCAAATGTTCGACTGATGTCTCCATATACGTCATCCGAATTAATAGTCCAACACAGTAAAATAGTCTCTACAATTGCTGGAACGGTAGGTTGGGAAGCTATTTTGCGTGAAAAACCAGTAGTAATATTCGGTCCAACTGTCTACGAATTCCTACCAGACACCATGGTGTACAAAATACAAGACACCGCTAATACCAGCAATCATATTAAAAACTTATTATCCAATTACAATTTTGATGAAAACTCGATAATAAAGTACATTGCTGCCTCTTTAAATGAGTCCATTCCAATCAACTTCTATTCAACCCTATTGGCAAGAACCAATGTTGTTACTGTGAATTCAAATGCAGATTGGCAATTAGAAATAGACAAGTTATCGGATTACACCCTAGACTCCATCAAAAATCATGCATGATAATTATCCTATGCGAATAATCGATTCATTTGAAGGCAAATCAATTGACTCTTATTATTGGGATGGGGACACTGTCATATGCAAAATTGCGGAGGAGCCTCTAGTTAAAGTAGACAACGAAATTCATAACTACAATCTACATTTTGTAATTGGCATCACAAATGATGGCGTCGATAACAATAGCATTGAGATTGTAATCGACTCACATCCAGAATTTAAACATATCGTCCCCAACAGAATATATTCTTCAAACTCATTAAATAGTGTTTTTGTACCCGAAGATATTTCAATAAAACACCACAAATTGGGATATACATTTAGAATCACAATCCCTAGTGAAAGTACCATTTACATATCCAACACTATGTGGAACCCCTTAACGCGTATAAATAAGTATTTTGGCAATCTAGTAAATAATTCAGATATAGACACTATTAATTATGGCACTAGCGCAAGAAACAATCCTTTGATAGCTTATAAATTATTCCAAATCAGAGATCTTAAAAAACCATTAATTTTAATCACTTCAGGATTTCATCCAGCTGAAGGTGATTCTATCGCCACCGAATCAATCGCTGAATTTTTATTACACGAGTCACATCCCCACATTAATCAATATGATTTTTTAATAATACCTATAGTTAATCCTGATGGTTTCCAAGCAGGCCTTAATGGATGCAACTCCAATGGAATTAACTTTTTTTGGGATTTCCAAAATCATAATCCAGATGACTGTCCTGAGGCCTACTACCTATGGGAATTATTAAAGCAATTCCCTCCTAACATCTATATAGACTTTCATTCCTACAGTATTCAAGGAGACAGCAAAACCTTTGGACCATACCTGAAACCTCCTATCTTATATACGGGAAGATCAACAAAAAAATCTGCTATCAAATTAGCATCTCTCCTCCAAACCATACCTGGAAGTAAATCTCAATCAATGTTTGCGCCCTCTACTCTGTCATATAAAATAACTAAAGAATTCAACACCATCACATTCGCAAAATACCATCTACATCAAGATATGGGGCAACAGGGAATGCAAAAAAACGCTGTCCTAGTGTTAGAAAAAATTTTAGATTCTATAGAGCCAATGGAATTACGAAATCAAATCCTGTATCCTTATGGACCTCTACGTAAATCCATAATCGATAAAATTATACAGACCTCCTTCGTCAAACGATACTATGTACCTAAAGCCATCAAGACACTAATAGGTTCTAAATCCGAATGAATTTAACTTTCTGGTCTGATTCTGTGGTCCCTTCCATCTCTGCCAATTCAATTCAAGTTATGAAGATGTGCGATGCGTTTGCTAAACTAGGCCATATCACCACTCTGCATGCAAAAACACCGAACCCCTCGGAATCGTTATCACGTTCCAATCTTAGTGATTTCTATGGAATAACAACAAATTTCAAGATAATTAATCACTCGAGTCATAATTCTTTTAGGCACCTAGATTATGATTTGAAAGTATTAGTAAGTGTACTGAAATCCAAAACAGATCTGGTATATACCAGAAGTCTGAGGGGAGCTTTACTTGCAAATTCGTTCGGCAAGAAAAACATCTTAGAACTACATTTCCTCCCAACCACCCCTACAAGTATTTGGATATTAAAGAAAATATCTAATGGCAATACATTACAAAAAATAATTGTGATTTCTAATCGATTAAAAGAATTATTACTAGCTAAACATCCATATTTATCAGCCATTCATATCGAAGTGTTCCATGATGCTGTAGACATCGTAAGATTTTCCGAACCTAACATTTACCCTGATCAACAGAACGTAGATTTGAATCTGAACCCTTCAAGAAAAACCGTAATGTATGTTGGTCACTTATACCCAGGGAGAGGTATCGATCTAATCGAACAATTAGCACAGGAGTTACCTGAAATAGATTTCATAATAATCGGCGGCACCGAAAGAGACGTGTTGCATCGGCAAACCAAATTAATCGAAATAGGAATATCTAATCTAATTTATTATGGGTTTATTCCGAATTCTAAACTACATAATTATTACCAAATGGCTGATATATTGATCATGCCGTATCAAAAACAAGTCTCTGTATCCAGTGGAGGAAACACCGTCGATTGGATGAGTCCAATGAAAACTTTTGAGTACATGGCAACAGGAAAGCCTTTGATCTCCAGTGATCTCCCAGTGCTACGAGAAGTGTTAAACGAAGATGTTGCAGTGCTAGTAGAACCTGATAACGTAGAACAATGGAAATATAGTATTGAAAACACACTGACAAACCCTCGCTTCGCTAATAAAATAGCCAGGAATGCTAGAGAAATAGCTGAATACAATACTTGGGAATTTCGGGCACGTAACATTCTAGGTTGTTTATAAATATGTCAAAGCCACTAAAAATAATAATACTGGCCGGTGGCCTCGGAACACGATTATCAGAAGAAACTGACTTAAGACCCAAACCGATGGTAGAAATCGGTGAACATCCTATTTTATGGCACATCATGAACATATACAGCGCCTTTGGACATAAAGACTTCTACATAGCACTTGGCTATAAAGGCGAACAAATTAAACAATATTTCATCAACTACAACTCTTTAGAAAATAATGTTGCAATCAATCTTAAAACAGGTCGCACTGATTATATAAATAAGACCGGGAAAGACTGGACTATTAATTTAATTGAAACAGGGAAAGACACAGAAACCGGTGGAAGGCTACTTAGATTAAAAGATTACATAGGCGATGATACATTTCTACTCACATACGGAGACGGAGTTGCTAATATTGACATTGATAAGCTTATTAAATTCCATAAATCACATGGCAAGATCGGTACCATTACTGCAGTACGACCTCCTTCTCGGTTCGGCAGATTAGAATTTGACGGCGACACAGTTACATCATTTTCAGAAAAACCCCAAATCGGAGAAGGTTGGATAAACGGTGGCTTTTTTGTATTGGAACCTAGCATATTCGATTACATCGAGAATGACACAACTATATTTGAGCGATCCCCTCTAGAAAACCTAGCCGCGGCCCAACAATTGAAGGCTTATAAGCACGAAGGTTTCTGGCAACCCATGGATACTCTTAGAGAATTACGCCTCCTACGGTCAATGTGGGAATCTGGCTCTGCTCCATGGAAAATTTGGTAACACCATCATACATAAACTTGTCAGGGTTAAACGTATTAGTAACAGGTGGGACTGGCGTTATTGGCTCGTGGTTACTTAATCGGTTAGTAGACATGCAAATTAATACAACCGTACTGTTATGGGACAACTACAAAAACCCAGAACTAGAAAAACATAATACTCTTAAAAAAACCACTAATATTCATGGAACGCTTACTGATATCAGTTTGCTAAAATCAATTCTTCAAGCCCATGATATCAATCTTGTCTATCATCTAGGGGCTCAGGCTATTGTAGATACAGCATTGAAGGACCCATTTACAACATTTGAATCCAATATCCGGGGTACTTACACCCTATTAGAAGCTTGCCGTTCATATGGCAACCAAATTAAGGGAATTATTGTCGCCTCTAGTGACAAAGCGTACGGAACTCATAAAGACTTACCTTATACTGAAAATACGGGCTTAAATGGTGTATACCCATACGAAGTTTCTAAAAGCTGCACAGATTTATTAGCTAGATCTTATGCGATAACATACGACATGCCTATCTCTATTGCACGCTGCGGGAATGTTTACGGAGGGGGAGATTTAAATTGGAATCGTATAATACCAGGCACTATTCTCGAACTATTTAATGAACGAACTCCGATAATAAGAAGCGATGGGACTCATCTCAGAGATTATATATATGTAGAAGATATTATAGATGCGTATATCACTCTGAGTTTAGCCACTACCTCTGGCATAGCACCAGGACAAGCTTTCAATTTTGGGAACAATAATCCTGTATCCGTACTTGATTTGGTAAACACCATATCTTCGCATATGGAAAGAACTCATTTAACACCAATTATAAAAAATCAAGCCAAAGGTGAAATCCATTCACAGTACTTAAATAGTTCAAAAGCTAAACAAATTCTTAATTGGGAACCCAAATATTCTTTGGCAGAAGGATTACAGCAAACCATAAAATGGTACGTAGACTACTTAGGCAAAATAAATGTCTGACTCACATTTAAATAAGATTCGAGATAATATTTTTAACTTAGCTAAAGAGTTTTATGACGCTCAATCCGTTACCAAGCCATTTGAAGCTGGGGTAGATTATATACCTGTATCAGGTAAAGTGATCGACTCTTCAGAATTGATTAACAGCATAGATGCGGCACTGGATATGTGGTTGACTTCTGGACGACATGCCAATCAATTCGAACGTAATTTAGCAAAATTCATGAATATTAGACATGCGATATTGTGTAATTCAGGATCATCTGCAAATTTACTCGCAGTTAGTGCATTGACCTCAGACAAATTAGGGATTCGAAAATTAGTACCCGGAGATGAGATCATCACTGTAGCAGCAGGATTCCCTACTACAGTTAACCCAATCATTCAAAATAACTTGGTGCCAGTTTTTGTAGACACCGAGATAGGATATTACAATCCTTCTGTAGACTCGATCAGTAAAGCTATTGGGCCCAAAACCCGAGGTATATTTATCGCTCATACTTTAGGGAATCCTTATGACGCATTAGAGATTAAAAATTTAGCAAATCAACAAAATCTATGGTTCATTGAAGATAACTGTGATGCCCTAGGGTCAACAATTAATAGCGAATTGACAGGTACTTTTGGTGACTTATCCACACTAAGTATGTACCCTGCTCATCACATAACCACAGGAGAAGGAGGATGTGTATTTACTAATGCTCCTTCTTTAAAAGTATTAGTAGAATCATACAGAGAATGGGGGAGAGACTGTTGGTGCGAGCCGGGCAAAGACGATACTTGTGGGAAACGATTCCAATGGCAATTTGAAAACTTACCTTTTGGTTATGACCACAAATACGTATATTCCCACATTGGATACAACTTGAAAATGACTGACTTTCAAGCGGCAATTGGAAATGCTCAACTCAATAAATTAGATAATTTCATAAAAACACGAAAAAATAATTTCACACATTTACATGCCAAAATGAAATCACTAGAAGATTACTTTATCCTGCCCGAATCATTAGATAACTGTGATCCATCTTGGTTTGGATATCCAATTACTCTCAAAAAACAATGCAAGTTTGATAGGCGGGAGATTACGACATTTTTAGAACAGGCTAAAATTGGCACTCGTCTATTATTTGGAGGAAATTTATTGAGACAACCAGCCTACCAAAACATAACATGCAGACAAATTGGGGCTCTAGAAAATACAGACCTAGTCGCTGAAAATACTTTTTGGGTAGGAATTTACCCTGGAATTTCCAAAGACATGTTGAATTATATCCACGATACCATATCTAAATTCGTTAATTCATCATAAAATATATACTACATTTAAGCGCATACTATTATGAAAGATAAAAAAGAATTTAAAGTATTATTAGTGTACCCCAATCTAACCATGATGCTCGTACCATCTCTCGCTATTGGGATTTTTACCAACATACTCAAAAAAGAAGGTTATTCTGTGGACTTGTTTGATACAACACACTTTGTATCTGAAGAAAACTCTAGCCCCCAAAACCGAGTGAAATATCTTCAAGCAAGAGAATTTAGTGACACAAATGACTTAGGAGTACGAATAAAAACAGATTTACTAGGTGAATTCAGGCAAAAAGTTTTAGAATACCAACCAGATTTTCTCATATATTCAGTCGTTGAAGACTGTTTCACTCAGGCCTTATCACTGATGGAACAAATTAAAGATCTGGACATACCTCACTTGGTAGGAGGTGTCTATCCAACTGCAGCTCCTGAAACGTGCATAAGCCATGAGCTCATTAATTGTATAGGCTTAGGAGAAGGTGAGCACATCATATTAGATATGTCAGAAGCTGTCAGATGTGGTAAAGACTACAAGAGAATTAATGGGATTTGGTTCAAAGAAAACGAAAAAGTAATTAAGAACCCAAGAGGTCCATTAGTAGCTATAAACAAAGGACAAGAGCCTGACTTTAGCTTATTTGATGAAAGTAGATTCAACCGCCCAATGGGTGGTCGTATCTTTAGGACCATCCCAATTGAGTCATATCGTGGTTGTCCATTCACATGTACATATTGTAATTCTCCGATGCAAGTTTCCTTAGCAAGAGAAGCCGAGCTAGGAAACTTCCTTAGAACTAAAAACATGGATGTACTTCGGGACGAAATTGCTCATACTGTTAAGTTATATAATCCCGAATTTTTGTACTTCATAGATGACAGTTTCACCGCACGCAAGAAAAGTGAGATATTTGATTTCTGTGATATGTACGAGGAATTTAAAATACCTTTTTGGTTTAATACTAGACCAGAAACCTGTACTTTAGAAATGTTGCAACGGCTAAAAGAAGTAGGAGCATACCGTATTTCTTTCGGAATTGAGTCCGGAAATGAACAATTCCGCAGGAAAGTACTTACCCGGAACGTTAGCAACAGAGCTTTGAAAGATGCTTTTGATATAATCGCCCAAAGTGGAGTAGCCTTTAGTCTAAACCTTATTATAGGGTTACCAGGTGAAACCAGAGAATTAGTTATGGACACTGTGGAATTCTGTAGGACGATTTATGGATTCGACACTGTCACGGTTAGCATATTCACGCCATATGCTGGTACGGTCTTGAGAGATGTTGCTGTAAATAATAATTGGCTAGATGAAAATCATCTCACTACTCACACGACTACTAAATCTCAACTAAACATGCCTCCTCCTTATTTATCTTCTTCAGATATTGATCAATTAATGCGTGTAATGCCTTTATATATTTATTTCCCTAAATCTGAATGGCCCAAATTAAAAAGAGCAGAAATAGATGACAAGGAAGGCAATAAAATATTGAAATACTATAGCGATATCTACACTAAAGATTTCTTAAAACAAAACCAGGATGATTCTAAGATCTGGGTAATAGATGGGGGAACTGGTTGCAAATCTAATCCAAAAGACTCTTTTGTTTTAACGTATGACAGCCCAATCCGAATAGATGATGATGAACTTACGATGTTAACCATGCAGCGTTAGGTTATTAACCTCCTATATTGTTTACTGATGGCTGGGTTATGAATTTATGTTACTATCTGTAATCCTATGTGCCTACAATGAAAAAGATAGGATAGACCGCGCTTTTTTAGAACTCCAGCAAGAGTTAGACTCCTCTAATATTCTATATGAAGTAATTATTATTGATAATAATTCCATCGATGGTACAAAACAATGGATCCAATCACTCAAGGCGCCCCATACGATTAAGATTTTTAACGAAATTAATCTGGGGAAAGGTGGTTCAATACGATTAGGCATAGCAAAAGCTCAAGGCGATTATATACTTATACATGATCCTGACCTTGAATATAATGCATCAGACATAATGCCATTACTCGAAACTATGCAACGCCGAAACGGTGACCTAGCCTTAGGTAGCAGGGTTTTAGGAGGAGGGGATATATCCTACAAATATTTACAAAATTATATAGGCGTGGCTGTACTAACAAAAATAATAAATATCTTATACGGAAGTAAGATAACTGATCCTGCAACAGCTATGAAACTAATGAAAGCCTCCTTCATCAAAAGCGTTCGATTAACGAATACAGGATTTAACTTGGATTTTGAAATAGTAGTAAAAACACTACGATTGGGTGGTTTGTTGGTAGAAAATAGAATCTCTTATTACCCACGCACCAAATCAGAAGGTAAAAAATTAAATGCTTGGAAAGATGGTTTAGCCTCTTTAATTACAATTCTAAAATTCCGTTTAGTATCACCCAAAAAAATAACACTATTATAAATTACATACAATACAATATTATCAAAGTTTTGCTGAACAGGAATGTTCAAATCTTAATAGGGTTATTTCTATTAAGTGCCTTAATCAGAATCCTATTCTTAGAGCTTTACTGGCCAGATCCAACAATAGCCTGGGATGACGAACCTGATTACTTAGCAGTAGCAAGCTATATAAAATCAGGCCAAAGTTGGATATCTTATGATGCTCCTAGTACCAGACCATTATTATTAAGCATAATAATCAGTCCCTTACTCGACTTAGGAGTACATTCCATTAGGATACTTTTAGTATTAATTTCTTCTATCACTCCTATATGCATTTATTATTTAAGTAAAAAAGCCTTCATTCTCACACGCACCGAATCTCTGATACCGTCCCTTGTATGGGTGTTTTACCCTCCAGCGATCTGGTATTCTAGCCTAATTCTTACAGAAACCTTAACCGCCCTTCTAATCACCATCATTACTTTATGTTTAGTAACTATCCGAAAATACCCTCGCACAAGCTTAATCATTACTGTGGGAATTATATTTTCATGTTTGACCCTGGCTAGATCGTCTTATGTCTACCTTCCTATACTCATTATCTTTTTAAGTATATTCTTCAAAGTCCTCACAAAAACCACTTTCATAAATATAAAACAGTGGATAATTATAGCCGCTACAATCGTTATAATTACATCTCCAGTAATAATCAGGAATTATAATTCCATCGGGTCTTTTATACCTACGGAGACTCGGCTTGCATACGGACTCAT
>MDTE01114666.1_pt1 | contig 20599 bp, 19 predicted proteins | sample 811231 | NCBI WGS metagenome assembly MDTE01 (sample SAMN05326651, study PRJNA326480) | marine metagenome | isolation source: seawater | place: Indian Ocean: Red Sea | collected 2010
AAATCGAACTCATGTATGGTTTTCGTTCAAATTATTCTTTATCAATTCATCAATGTCTAAACAGATTGAGGATGATAGACCTGATATAATACATACAATTGGATTAAGAAGTTATCAATCAATTGTTGCATGGCGTATTTCTAAAAAATTAAAAATTCCTTTAATAGTATCTGATCAAGGAGGTCTAACAACACATCCATTTTTTTATGAATCAGGTTTGTTATTGAAAATTCTTTATCGGATACAAAATTTTTTTATTAAACGAATGATAGATGATGCTACAGCTATCAGTGCTGCTAATGAATATGAAAAGGAGATTTTCTCAAATCTTAATAGAAGATCAAAAATAGAGATTATTCGTAATGGTATAAATCTAGAAACTTTAGTTAGTAAAGTAAATTTTAAAGAAAAATATCAAATAAACTCAAAATTTATTTTATTTGTTGGTAGATTTTCAAAAAGCAAAGGAATTGAAAATTTGATCAATGCATTAAATATTGTAAAAAATGAACAAGAATTATCAGATGTTCGCCTGGTAATAATGGGTGTGGATTTTGGATTCGAAGAAAAAATGGAAGAATTGATAGACAGATTTGACTTATCTAACAAAGTTTCAATAATAAAAAATCCACCAAGAGAAGATGTGATTTCAGCATATGGGGAGAGTGAATTTCTAATACTTCCTTCACAATGGGAATTATCACCACTAGTTCCACTTGAATCATTTGCATTCAAAAAACCTGTTATTTCTACCAGATCACATGGAATTCCATTTACAGTTCAGCATGATAAAAATGGTATTCTTGTAGAACCTGAGAACCCGATGGAATTAGCAGATGCAATCAAAAAATTGCTTCTTGATGAGGATTTGCGAAGTAGACTAGGATTATTTGGTTACAATTTTGTTCATGAAGAATGTAATTGTGTATCAATGGCTAAAAACTCTTTAAAATTATACGAACAAGTATTAGAAAATAATCATAATAAATAGAGGAAATCAAAGTGTGAAATATGAAAAAAGATTTTTTTAAAGATAGCAAAATTAAATTTCCTGCATACGAACCATGGATATCAAAAGAAGATGAAAAAATAATCAGTAAAACACTCAAACAAAGTATGTTAACCTTGGGACCACAATTAGAAAAATTTGAATCTGATTTTTGTAAATATTCAAAAGCAAAATATGCTATTGCTGTATCAAATTGTACTGCAGCATTACATTTATCGCTGAAAGCATTAGGAATAAAAAAAGATGATGAAATAATTATTCCTGATTTAACATTTGTAGCAGACGCAAATGCAGTTTTAGCATGTAATGCAAAACCTATCATCACTGATATCAATAAAAATGATTTCTTTTTATCTATTTCAAATATTAAAAAAAATATTACAAAAAAAACGAAAGCAATAATTCCAGTTCATATTTATGGACAAGTTTGTAATATTGAAGAAATTTTAGATCTCGCAAAAGATAACAATTTAAAAGTTGTAGAGGATTGTGCTCATGCAATCGGAACATTTCATAAATCTAAACATGTGGGAACAATTGGTAATGCTGGATGTTTTTCATTTTATCCAACAAAAAATATTACAACTGCAGAGGGAGGAATGGTAACAACTAATTCAAAAGAAATTGCAGATAAAGTCAGACAATTACGTAGTCATGGAATGACAAAATCTTTGAAAAGTCGTTATTCAAGTGAATATCCTTGGATTTTTGATATTATTGAGCCTGGCTATAATTATAGAATGGATGAAATAAGAGCAGCATTAGGAATTACACAGTTAAAGAGAATCAAGAAAATCAATGAACTTCGTAAAAATGCATCCTTATATTATCATGAAAATTTGAAGAATACTCCAGGAATAATTTTACCAGATATGGTTAATGATAAAACTCATTCATATCATCTATACACAATTCGTGTTACAAAGCAGTATAAATTATCAAGAGATCAATTATTTAAGAAATTAAAAAATAATGGAATTAGAACGACTGTATATTGGATGCCTATTCACATGTATAGTGCCTTTCATAAGTTTTCAAAAAAATCTAATATTATGAATACAACAAAAATCTATAATGAAATTTTGGCACTACCTCTATTTCCAAATATTTCAAAGAAACATCAAGACGCAGTAATTAAGATAATTAAATCCCATTAAAAGCGATCAGATTATTTCATCCAATTCAACAAATCGTTTTTCTTTTGACGAAATTCTGTGTGCTTGCATAACTTTTGCTTGATTAAGCAAATCTCTTTCAAAATTAAATGTAGATTTTTTTTCTCCTCTAACTTCTAGACAAAATGTATCGATCATATGAAGGAAATGATCTGTTGGTTTTTGTTCAAAAGAGTCAATTTTTCGACCAGCCCATGTATTTTCAGTATTGTATTGTAAAGAGACTTTAGTTTGGAAATCAGGTGGTAATGAATAAGCTCTTTCTAATGAAATAACACCTTCCGAACCCCAAACATCATATGTTGCCTGATAGTATAGATCATGACCATATGTGATAGTTGCATGTTTATCTTTTGGATAGAGAATGTATGATGTACCACTAATATCTACTGAAGTTTTTTCATCAATAGATAAATTACATGACACACCAATTGGCTCTTCATTAAAGATAATTCTACTTGCACATATAGGATAACAACCAGCATCATTCAGGAATCCACCGCCTAATTGATTACTATATCTAATATCATCATGAGAGAATTCTGGGAACCCAAAACTACCATTAAATGATTTCAGTTTTCCAATTTTCCCATTTTTTATAAATTCTGTAACTTGAAAGTGCTGAGGATGAAATCTAAACATAAAACCTTCCATTAGACGAACAACGTTCTCATTGGCAGCATTAACCATGTTTTTGGCAGATTCAAAATTTGTAGTAGAAGACTTTTCGCAGAGAACATGTTTTCCTGAAGATGCTGCTTTTATCGCCCATTCTTCGTGGGTTCCAATTGGAGTAGAGATGTAAATTGCATCAATAGAATCGTTTGATATTACATCTTCATATGTACCAAATTTATTACAATTAAACTCACTAGCAAACTCTTTTGCTTTATCTGTTGAACGACTACCAATTATTTCAAGTTGTGCAAATTCTGATTTTAAGATGGCAGGTATCACTGAACGTTTTGCAATTCGTGAACAACCAATAATTCCAAATTTTAGAGGTTTCAATTTATTCACAAATAAGAAATTATCCCTCTAACATGTGGTCCAACAAAGTTTTCAATCTTCATTAGTTGTTTTATTTGATATAATGTAACCCAGATGAATGAATCTGGAATTTCCAAGTCCTCATCTTCCTTTACTTCTACAATCATATTGTAGTTTGATTTTAAATGAAATCTACCTCCATCTTCTGATTGCCATTTTGCATAGATGATCTCTGGAGAGTTTTCTTCGTCAAAATATTCTGCAAATAATGGTTTTGCACCACCATGAGCTTTTAGTAAATTACTAGTTGTTGCTTGAAGAGTTGGAGATAGTTGTAATTTTCCAATATTACCTGGCTCTGCTTTTGCTTGTAAAAGATAATGTGGTATACCATTGATTCTTTTCATGATAATTCCTAAGATTCCTCCAGGATTTTTTGCAATCATAGGTTGTGTCCAACCTTTTTTTCCAACTTCACGATCAAATGTGTTTGAAGCTTTTACTCCGATGACTTCAAAGAAACCACCAGATTCATGAGATATGTTACCCGAGTCATCATCAATATTCCACTTGTCTAAATCATTAATACCAATCTCTTCTACAACCATATCAGATTCTTGTCGTTTTTTGTTGAACCAATCTATAATGTAATCTAGTTTATGGATTTGATTGTCATCTCTGATTGATGCTAACATGGTTTCAATTCGTGAAACTGAGTCAGAATCTAAATCATAGCCATTTTTTTCTAAAATTGCTTTAATTTCATCAATAAGCACATAAAATATTCAAAAAGTTCTTTAATTATATTTTCTATTCAAACCATTGAATAGGAGTTAAAATTTCAAATAAATGGAAAAACTTTGAGTAGCACATTTTATAGCCTAAAATCGTAAAATCAATCAAAAGGGTCAAAATTGAAGATAATAGTTGGAATACCAGCATTTAATGAAGAAAAGAACATTGCTGCAATAATTTCTAAATTAATGGATATTACTGAGACAATAATTGTATGTGATGATGGTTCAAATGATCTAACATCAGAAATAGCAAATAAAATGGGGGCTATAGTGATAAATCATGAAAGAAATTTAGGTTATGGCGCAGCAATACGTAGTATTTTTTTCAAAGCTAAACAAATGGATGGAGATGTTTTAGTAACATTTGATGCTGATGGTCAACATAGAATTGAGGATATTAAAAGAGTGACAGAACCAATAATTAATCAAGAAGCAGATTTAGTTATTGGTTCAAGATTTTTAGATGACAGTGAAAAAGAAGTTCCAGAATATAGAAAAGTTGGAATAAAAGTAATTACTAAAGTTACAAATGCAAGTATAAAAAAACAATTAACTGATTCACAAAGTGGTTTTAGAGCTTACTCTAAACAAGTAATTAATGAATTATCTCCATCGGAATTAGGAATGGGAATATCAACTGAGATTTTAATAAAAGCAAGTAGTAAAAATTTTAAAATTGTAGAAGTTCCAATTAAAATAATTTATTCAGGAGATACATCAACACATAATCCAGTTTCCCATGGATCATCTGTTCTTCTTAGTACAATAAAATATACATCAATTGAACATCCATTGAAGTTTTATGGTATCCCGTCAGTTATTTTTCTGATAGTTGGATCAATATTTACATCATGGGCAATTAATTATTATATAGAAATTGGAAGATTGAATACTAACCTAACTATTATTGCAGCAGGCTGTATCTTGATTGGTGCAGTTTTATTATTAACAACAATTCTTCTCTATTCATTAATTAGTGTTGTAAGAGAAAATTCAGATAAAAAATAAATGAGAATTTTCTATGAGTGAATTAAAAATAAAAACAAATTTTTCTAATACTCAGATAGTAATATTTTTGGGAATCTTACTTGTGATATCAGTAATTTTTAGGATGGTTGTATTTCCATACGATCTTCCTATCCCTCAAGACGGTGAAGTATATTTTTGGTATGCAAATGATATGAGTTTAACAAAGAGTATTCCATATTGGGGTGAAACATATTTTCCAAATACACTATGGCCAACATTTTTGTCCATCTTTTTTTCATTCTTTTCATCAAATAATTTTGTTGATTACATGGAATTACAAAGGACTGTAACACTTGGATTATCAGTTCTCACTGCAATACCTATATTTTTTCTCACTAAAATTTTTCTAAGACAAAAATATGCAATTGTTGCAACTGGACTATTCCTTTTTGATCCTAAGTTAATACAAAATTCATTAAGTGGACTAACAGAACCACTATTTTTGCTGCTTACAACATGCTCGATTTTGTTATATCTCAATAAACGGATGTCATTAGTTTATTGTAGTTTTGTTGTTTTAGCATTAGCAACTCTAACTAGATATGAGATAGGAATTATAATCATACCATTTAGTGTACTGTTTTTTTGGAGACACAAGAATCCTAAAAAAATTATTCATTTACTAATTTGTCTAACAATATTTTTCACAATCATTTTTGTTACAGATTACATACGAAGTGAAAATACAAATGCTAATGCACCAACGCTTATTGATCATTTTATTCATATCGGATTCTTTAAAACTGGATCAAATGCGGGAGCAGAGTGTGATGTTATGTTACAAGATTGTATTTCAAACACAACAAAAGAAAATTCTTCACCTGAAGGTTTTCAACACACAATAATTAACTTAGTGAAATATTATGGTTGGATGACAATTCCATTATTTTTTATTTTCTTACCAATAGGTTTATACAAATTTTTTCAGAATAGAAATTTTGAAAAATGGACAATTATAATATGTACGGCATTCATGCTTTTACCTGCAATCTACATATTTTCAAGAGACTTTCAAGAGATGAGATATTTGTATATTCAAATTCCATTTTTATGTATAATAGGAGCAACATCTATTGAATTTTTTAGTGAAAAAATTAAGAAGCCAAACATTCTGATATTGGTATTTTTGATAGGCATTATATTAGCAGGTGGAATTTTTTATTATGACCAGATATTAGTAAATTATGAAATTGAAAGAGAATATTATGAGATTTCAAAGAAAATCAATTCTATGATGACGGCAAGTAATGAAATTTTTCCAGCTGATAATTATATCAGGAGTGGAACAATTGAAAAATTAGAAGAATTCCCAGTATTAAGAAATTCTTTTAATTATTTTTCAGTTAACATGATTCCTAATGATCAACATGATTCATTAGAAGAATTAATACAGTTTGGAAAAGACAATCATCTTAAACATTTAGTCATTGATACGGATGGAGATGGTATTAATTATTTATATGATATTTTTCATAACGAAGAAAAATATCAGTTTTTAGAAAAAATTTATGACTCAAAATCTGATGGATTTACTTATCATGTAAAATTTTTCAAGATTAAGTATGATGAATTTAACAAAAATTATGGATATGGCTCGTGATATTTTTGGAAATCAATTTTGTAAACTTTAACATGGAATTTTTCAAATCCTTCTTCGGATGAATCAAAAACTTTAGTTAGAAATGGATATTTTTCCTCATTAACGTATAAATCAAGAAGGTATGGATACCAAAAAGTTGTAGCCTCAATTCCATTTTTGTTAATGGATATGTATTTAATATCATATTGTTCTGACTCTAACATAAAGTCATCCAAGTTTTCTGCATAGATTTTTACTTCAAGTAATTTTTGAGTGCCAAGAATAGAATTTCTATCTAGATTTACAGTGAAATCTTTGGAGATGTTTTGGTGATCAGATAATTTTACATAATGCAATCCTTCAAGTGTGTAACCAGCATCAAGAATATTACCATCAAATTTTTCTACTAACATTTCTGCAAATTTTATTTTTTCATCTTCCAATCCAGTATCAGGTTGTCCATACTGTAAAGTGAATGTAAAAGACAGTAGAACTATAATAATTAATACGCCTATAAGAAATAGGTTTTTTTGATTATTAGAAAATTCAAATGTACTCAGACCATATATAATTACACGTTGAAGAGGTATTACGGAGAGAATGATCAAAAATGGAAGTAATTGTAACAGTAATCGCTTTTCTGGCCATACACCAAAGTAATAGATCATAGAAATTATTGGAATTAGAATCATTATCCAATTACTACGAATGAAATTTGTATCCTGATCAAATGCTCTAAATGAAAATAATATTCCAAATGGTAGGAAAACGATAAGAAATGGAAGAGAGTTTAGAAATATTGCGCCAAGAATGTTTGATATTCCTAAAAGTACAAATTTGAAAATAAATTCGGCGATTCCATTATCACTGATGTAATCCTGATATGAATAATTTAGATTCTTTGTATTATCTGCTAATATTGCTGCAGGATTTCCAGTAAATACAGTAGAGCTTTGTGAAAAGAAAAATGGATTATCATACTGTTCATATCTCTGCATTAACATTGGTGATGATATTAAAATGAAAATTCCAACACATAGTAAATATTTGAAAAATAGTTTTTTTGATTTTTTATTATTTAAAAAGAGAATTAATGATAAGGCGATGAAGAAGACAATTCCAGACCAATGAATATACCATAATGTTGCAAGACTTGCAAAAGATAGATAAGAAAGACTGGAATCTTTTTTCAAAATGAAATATACAGATAAGATTAGAATTAAGATGAAAAGTGGTTCAGTATATCCAGAGCTTGCATGAAAATTTAGTTGAGGAATAAATGCAAAAAAACCTGCTGCACATAAAGCAAATTTTTGATCAAAGAAACGTCTTCCAAGAAGATACATTGGGAATATTGTGATAATCGAGATTCCAATACTCAAATAACGTGCGATGTTGATGTAGTCTAAGAAATCATCTGATTCAACGAGATTTAAAAAGGGTGATATTACTAATGACCAACCCAATGTCTTTCTTGGGTGTTCAGAAAAATCTCCATTGTTATGTGCAATTGCACGTAAAACATAACCATATGTATCCTCAGAAGGAGTTACTGAAGGATCAAAAGTGTATAGTTTGAATCCAAGGGATATTAGTGATATAATAACTAGAGAAATCAAAATTTGTTTTTTGTTCAATTGATGGTTTTGAAAACTTTCTATCTAATAATGTATGGTATGAAATAATCAATTGAAAATGCGATTAAAACCTAGTGAGGAATATATACTTGAGATGGAGTAATTTTGTAATTGTCGTCTCCTTTTAAAATTAGAATAGCTGAACCAAATATTACTGAAGAAGATGCTCAAGCAGTATATACAGCAGTAAAGGAAAAATTTCTTAGTGGGAGTGGTCCATATAACAAAGAATTTGAAAAGGACTTTGCAGAATATGTTGGGACAAAATATGCAGTGGCGGTTAATTCAGGAACTGCTGCATTACATTTAGCATTAGAAGCATTAGATATTAAAAATGGTGACGAAGTAATCACTACACCTTTTACATATGCTGCAACATCTAATGTAATTGTTTTACAAAATGCAAAACCAGTCTTTGTTGATATAGAAGATGAAACATTTAACTTAGATCCTAAAAAAATTGAAAAAGCAATTACAAAAAAAACTAAAGCAATAATGCCAATTCATTATGCTGGTCAAACTTGTGAAATGGAGTTGATTAATGAAGTTGCAAATAAACATAATTTATCTGTCATCGAAGATGCAGCACCAGCAATAGGTGCCACACATAAAGGAAAAAAAGCAGGAAGATTAGGTGATATTGCAGGTTTCTCATTTTTCCCTGACAAAAATATGACTACAGGAGAAGGCGGCATGGTGGTTACAGATAATGCAGAATTAGCAGAGAAATGCATAATTTTAAAGAAAAATGGAGCATCAAAGAGATATTTTCACACAGAGATAGGTTGGAATTTTAAACTTTCAGATATTAATGCTGCATTAGGAATTTCGCAATTGAAGAGGATTGATAAAACAATTGAAGAGAAAAATAATTGTGCAAAAATTTATGATGAATTATTAAAAGAAATAACTGGAGTTAGAGCACCAATTGTTAGATCATATAACAAATCATCATACATGATTTATTCAATTTTAACAGAATCTAATGAATCAAGAGAGAAAATTAAAAATACGTTAGAAAAAAATGGGATTGAGACTAGAATAAATTTTCCTCCAACCCATACCCAACCAGTATATACTGAAAGGTTTGGGCACAGAAAAGGAGAATGTATTATTTCAGAGGACATATCCGAACGAATTTTGGGATTACCAATATACATTAACATAACAGAAAATGAACAGCAATTAGTAGTTAATACAATAAAGGAAGCAATGAAATGAAAGATTATAGAGATAAACGTGTTTTAGTTACAGGAGGGGCAGGATTTATTGGCTCAGCCCTCGTAAACCAGTTATCAGAATACGGTGCAATTATAACAGTCCTTGATAATTTTTCATCTGGTAAAAAACATTATTTGCCGAAATATAAAAAATTGAAGATTCTAAAAGGTGATATTGAAGATACAACGATAGTAGATAAAGCTGTAAAAGATCAAGAAGTAGTTTTTAATCTAGCAGCATTACCGTTTATTCCTGATTCCTATTATTATCCAAAAAATTTTTTTCAGGTAAATACTATTGGAACAATGAATGTTTTATGGTCATCAATTAAATCCAAATCTGCTGAATCATTTGTTCAAATTTCAACCAGTGAGGTTTATGGCTCCGCACAGTATTTCCCAATGGATGAAAATCATCCAACATCACCATACTCAACATATGCAGTTAGTAAACTAGCAGCAGATCGTGCTGCGTTTACATTACACAAAGAAAATGGTTTTCCAACTGTAGTACTAAGACCATTCAATACATACGGACCAAATTTTACTGAACCATATATTATCCCAGAAATAATCACTCAAATTCAAAATAATACATCACATCTAACTTTGGGCAATACTAATTCAACAAGAGATTTTACATATGTCACAGATACGGTTGATGCATTCTTAAAAGCAGCAAATAAAAATGCGGTAGGTGAAATAATTAATATTGGTTCAGGTAGTGAGATTAAAATTAGTAATTTAGCAAGAAAATTAATTCAAATTTCAAAAAGAAAAATTTCAATAAAAAATGATGAAAGTAGATTGCGACCATATGATGTGAATCGTTTACATTGTGATAATAAAAAAGCACAGAAAATCTTAAAGTGGAAACCAAAAGTATCAATTAATACAGGATTAAAGAAGACGTATGATTGGGCAATAAAAAACAAAGTGGAATTTAGTGCTCCGTTTAAAAGATGGTATTACAAAAATGCTAAAAATTAACATTATTGTAAAATTTAGAGTGATTTGAAATGTCTGTTGTATTACTCGTTTTAACATTAAATGAAATTGATGGTATGAAAAAGATTATGCCAAAGGTTGACAAAGAATGTGTTGATAGAGTAATTGTAGTGGATGGTGGTTCTACAGATGGAACAATTGAGGAGGCAAGAAAAATGGAATTAGAGGTGCTAGTTCAAAAAAAGAAAGGACATGGAATAGGATTTCAAATGGGAGTTGATGCATCAAAAGAAGATTATATCATCATGTGGGGACCAGATGGAAATTTTGAACCTGAGGAAATTCCAAAATATGCAAAATTAGCTAAGGAAGGATATTATGATCACATAATCGTAACACGATTTGGAAAGAATTCTATTAATGAAGATGCCGTAGGCGTTAAAGGAAAGTTGATTGATTATTTTGGAAATAAAATGTTTACATTCTTAACAAATATTTTCTTTGGTGGCAATTTGACAGATTCATTAAATGGAAGTAGAATGATTTCAAGAAAAGCTTTCAAAGAAATTAATTTCTTTGATGAAGGGAATAATTTTGCAGATGTTACACAAATGACTGCTAGAAGTATGAAATTAAAACAGAAAATTTGCAATATTGATGGAAATGAGGGTGTAAGGGTAGGGGGAGTAAGAAAAATGAGACCATTACATGTTGGAGCAACATTAAGCTGGGAAATTATTAAGAATTTTATTTTTTGGAAAGTTTAAAGTTATTTTATTAAATTTTCGCCATTTTTATCGATAAAATGTAGATATGGCATTATGAATAATAGTTTACCATCTTTTTTAATAAATTCTTGTTGATTTTTTATTATTTCTTTTTTAAAATTCCACGGTAAAACAAACAGTAAACTAGGTTTAAGATCGTTAGCATCATTTTCAGATATTATTTTGAAATCTGTTCCAAGTGTACATAAGCCAATCTTATCCTCATTGTTTTCAGCAATATATCTCAAAAAAGATTTATTCATTCCACATATCTGGAGTATGCTATTTCCTTTTGTTGAAGCACCAAAGCCAATTATATTTCCACCCAAGTTTATTTCATCAGAAAGAAATTTCTGAGTCTTTTTTACAATATCTTTAATATTATTTTTAAGCGGTAAGAATGTTTCAGGAGAATCTAGTTTCCATTTTTCTTCGTTAGATAAAATTGATTCAACATTTTTAGATTTTGGTATTGAATTTTCTTTATGTGTAACAAAAACTAACAGGCTTCCACCATTAACATCATTTGTTGATGCGTCAATAATTGACATATCATTTTTTTGCATGAGGAAATCTAGTGATTTTAATGAATAATATGTTAAATGCTCATGAACAATATCAAAAGGATTTAGATCTCTGACTGTGTCTAATAAGTAACTTACTTGTATTGCACAGATACCATCTTTATCTAAAATAGATTTGATATTCTTTATAGCCAGGTTTGGGTCTGTGAAATCATAAAACATTGCAGTTGCAGTAATTATTTTAGCCTTTTTTCCTTTTGTGATTTTAAGAATTGGCTCTATCTGAAAAAAATCATTTATGATTGTTATAGAACTGTCAGTTTTTTCCCAAGAAATATTTTTTGCTGGTTCAATTGCTATTTTTTTCAAGAATTTTGGAAACATGGATATAAATTCACAGTTATTAGCGCCTATATCAATCGCAAAATCATCATTAGTAATTTTTACATATTTTAAAAGAATTTGAATTATTTGCTGAAAGTTTTCTTTGATATAATGATTTTTTGAAGTTCTAAAAAAATAATTAATGAATAAGAGGTTAGGATCTGTTGTCTCTTTTAGTTGTACTAGTCCACAGTTATCACAAAGAAGCAAAGTTAATGGAATTTTAATTTTGGACATCGGGTTGTTTTCATTAGTTTTAACAAAAGAAGAAGTTAGATATTGAGGTTCAAGTAAAAGCAATGAAGTCAATGATTTTGATTGACATATTCTACAAGAAGTTATGACTGAAAATTCATTCATAACATATTTTTTTTTATGTTGATTTTAAATGGCACTAATGCTTAGCACTAATCTAGTATATAATCAATTAATAGAAATTACTAGATTAGTGTATAAATAACTAAAAGTTTAAAAAATTATGCAGAAGGAATCTGTGAAGAAATATCTAAAAAGTCATTTTAGTGCTATTGAAGAAAATCGAAGAAAATTTGTTCCAGGAAAAACAAAAATTCCAATAGCAGTCCCAGCTTTTAGTTGGGAAGAGGTCTATGAAGCATTAGACTCAATGCTGGAAATTAAAACAACAATGAGTAAAAAAGTGAAAATGTTTGAAAAATTATTTGCTAAATATATTGGTGTTAAACATGCTTTGATGGTAAACTCAGGCTCATCTGCAAATTTATTAGCACTATCAATACTAAGTAACCCATTTTTAGGAAAAAAACAAATTAAAGATCAACATGAAATAATTACACCTGCTGTAACATGGTCTACAACAGTTTTCCCAATTTTAAATATTCATGCAAAACCTGTTTTTGTTGATATTGATTCAAAGACATTTAACATTGATCCCAAAAAAATTGAGAAAGCAATTACAAAAAAGACTAGAGCAATAATGGTTGTTCATCTACTTGGAAATCCGTGTAACATGAGAATAATTAAAAAAATTGCTAAAAAACATAATTTGTTTTTGATCGAAGATTGTTGTGAGGCACTTGGTGCACAATTTGAAGGTAAAAAAGTTGGGGGCTTTGGTGATCTAGCAACTTTCAGTTTCTTTGCGTCACATCATATTACGACTATGGAAGGTGGTATGTTGGTTACAAATAATGATCAACTGTTTGAGATTGCAAAATCTCTAAGAACACATGGATGGAGTAGAGATTTAAAAAATAAAAAACAAATAGAAGATAAAAATTTGAAAATAGATTCTAGGTTCCTTTTTCCAAATGTGGGATATAATTTACGACCAACTGAATTACAAGGAGCGTTTGGAATTCATCAGATCAAAAAATTAGATAAGTTTCTGAAGATTAGAGAAAAGAATGCCAAATTTTGGAAGAAAACACTATCAAAATATTCTAGATATATGACATTTCTAGAAGATGAGTCAAGAAGTTATAATTCAAACATGTTATTTGCAATAAAAATTAATAAGAATAAATTTTTTACAAAAAATCAATTAGTGAAATTCTTAGAAAGAAAAGGAATTGATACTAGGCCAGTTATGGCAGGGAACTTTGTAGAACAACCAGTCATTAAAATAATACCGCATAAAATTAGTGGAAACTTGAAAAATTCCTCAGAAATAATGAAAAATGCATTTTTGATTGGAAATCATCAAAACATAGGAGACATGGAGAGAAAATACATATCCAAAACAATAATTGAATTTTTGAATTCAAAGATAAAATAGAAATTTAAGATTTTTCTTGAACTGTTGAAAATCCAATTAATTTTAGACCCATAAAACCAATTAAAATAGTGAACCACATTGTAAAAATTCGAATTATTACACTTAGAACTAATGCAAGAGAAACATCAATTCCTTGTAAAGTAAGCAATCCAGCCAAAGAACCTTCTGTAACACCTATACCACCAGGAATAAATGATGCAACTCCTACAAGAACAGAAGTTGGATATATTGCAATAGATTTTAGAAAAGATAATGATTCTATATTAAATGCCAAAAGGATAAGATAAACTGAAAAGGAAATTATTATCCAATAGGATATTGAAAGAGTAATTGAAATTAATGAGATTCTTGGTGATGTAGAATTTTTAACGATTTTGTATGATTCATCCAAATTATCAGAAAATTTAGAAAAATATTTTAATTTAATAATTCTTTTAAGAATAGATTCAAAAACTGGTCTATAATATATCAAGAAAAAAAGTACAAAAAGAATGAATAAAGACAAAAATATTAAATTTTGATCAATGTCTAATACAATAATTCCAATTATTGATACAATAATAGCCCCAATTAGATCATAAAATTTTTCTGCAAAAATTATTGGTGCAGTCTTACTTCTTGATATATTAAAAATATTTTTTATTAATTGTGATTTGATTAATTCACCAATTTGCCCAGGAGTAATTGTTAAAGCAGAACCTGAAAACCAAATTAAAATACTTTTTCTGATTGGAATTTTGATATCATTTTTCTTTAATAATAAATGCCATTTGAGAATTAGTGGTATCCAGCTACTAGAGACTACAAGTAAAATTGGAATTAAATATTCTGATTGAAAAAAAGTGATCTTTTCCGAGATTATATTGTAATCAGAAATAAATAAAAAAATAGCATAAATTCCAACAGCTGCAACTATTATTACTAGAAAATTTTTTTTTAACTTCATTATTTAAAATTAAGACGAATTTATTTTACTTGCCTCTGTTTAATATGATCATCTAGATCATTTTTTAATTTTGAAATTTGATTCATATCTTCTTGTGATAATTTTTCGTTTTGAGATAGTTTAGTTATTAATTCTAATAATTTCAAATATGATGGTAGAAGTACTTCTGTATTAAGTAGAATTCTTCTCATATGAGGACTTGTTTCAATCAATACATCTTGTTCTGAAACATGTGATTTAGATTTTTTAAAATGAACAAATCCAACGAAAGTAAGTAATGGTGCCCCAACTAATGCAACAATTACAATATAGTGAGCAAAAGTTGGAAAAATGGACTCAAGAATTGGATAATTCTCAATAGCAAGGAAATATGTTACAGTAAGTGTATTAATTGCAGCAAAGATGAATGCAAAGTATGTACTCCAACCAGTTCTAAAATAATACCAAGATCGAAATGCTAAGTTTTTCTCCACAAAAAATGGGATTTTTTCAACTATATCAATATCACTGATAATTCAAATTAATTCATTGTGCAATTTTTTCAAGAATTAATTCTTGTGCGTATTCAGAAATTTTATGTTCATTATGTGTGTCATCCAAGTAGACGTTAAAATCACCAAAATTTAATTTAGAAACAATATTACTTATTTTTGATTCATACTCATTAAAGAGGCTTCCAGAAAAACAACAAGGATCATATTTGTTGAAAATCTGATTAAACGTTCTATTTTCTCCATATGAACTCATAATATACAATTCAGAATAATTTGCAATATTGTATAATTCAGGTTGAATCTGTTCATAGTCACCAATATCTTGTGAATTTATTCGTAGAGGGATTGGTAATGATCCACTAACTGCAAAACTTTTTGAAATTCTAGTATCTAATGCAGGATAAATTGTGGTGGTCCAACCACCACCAGAAATTCCAACCATGTGATAATTTTTAAAATTATAATTGAGATCAAGATAGTTTAATGAGTGATTAATTGGGGTGAAAAAATAGCTCAACGGAGAGAAATTTTCAGATTCTAGAAATCTGAATTGATCATGATCAAAAAATTTGATTAGACCAACATTTTCAATATCAATTGTAGGTTGACTATTCATTCCTACAAGTGGCATAGAAAATGCCATGACAGAATAACCATTCTTAAGAAAATAATTTATTGTAGATTTTCCATCGATAAAACCACCATCATGACCTTGATGATAAATTATTAGTTCATTATTATCGTTCTCAGCATGTAAAAGATAAACAATTGAATTAACATTATTTTCCATTTCAATAGAAAATTTATCAATTTCCTTGAGATTTTCAAGATTTGAAAATCTTGTATCAACAATATTTTTTTCAACAATAGTAGGGAGTGTTTTAGAGGAATTATCAGTTGGAAATATTATTGAAGGGGGTGAATTCCAGATATAAAAAATTAATTCATCACGAATCTTTTGTATGTCTGATTTATCTTGTATGTCTATTCTAGATTCAAAATTATATACATTAGAATTTTTGGATATTTCCTCATTAAGTTCTATATTGTCTTTAAATGAATTTAGATATTCATAAGGAAAAATTTTGTATGTTCCCACAGATATGCCATAGGAGAAGGATGCAACTAAGGCTATTACAATTATTACGCCTAGAATTTTATTCATGATTTTTAGCTAATTAGAATCTCATTTAAGAGATACTAAAAAATACTATTAGTCATAATATGAAAATATCTTTTAAAAATAATTAAAAAGCATGTTTAGGAGTTATAAATAAAAATGATTAAAAAATTTATTAAAACTAACCTAGAAAAGCATCCAAATCTTTATGCAGGTAGATTAAATAAAAAAAACCTTTTTAGATCTTTTACAGCAAACTCAAGAATTCTTCCTAGTTTCATAATCATTGGTGAAGCAAAATGTGGAACTACATCACTATATAATTATATGATTCAACATCCAAATATAAAATCAGCATTAACTAAAGAAATTAATTATTTCAATTGGAATTACAAAAGAGGGCTTAATTGGTATAAAGGTCATTTTCCTACAACACTTGAAAAAAAAAATTCAAGGAAGAAATAATGAGTTATTCCTTACTGGTGAAGCAACACCATTGTATTTATTCCATTCATTAGTTCCAAAAAGAATTTTTGATTTACTCCCAAAAATAAAAATAATTATTTGTTTGAGAAATCCTGTAAATAGAGCATACTCACATTATAATGATTTAGGAGTTAGATTAGGAAATGAAAAAAGAAGTTTTGATGAAGCTGTAAAGTCAGAGATTGAATCGATTAAAGAAATGAATAATTTGGTAGAAAGTTCAAAGTATGGTTTTGAAGATAGATTGTATCAATATGTGTCTAGAGGAATTTATCTTGATCACTTGAGAATATGGATGAATACTTTTCCTAAAAACCAATTTTATTTTGTTAAAACTGAGGATCTTAACAAGACGCCAGAAACTGTATTAAATAATATTTTTGAGTTTTTGTCACTTCCTAAATTTAATAAAATTGATATCAAAAAAAGATACAATGTTAGTAAATACAAGCCTATGAATGAAACAACTAGAGACTTGTTGAACAAGTTTTTTAAAATTCATAATCAACATCTTGAAGAATATTTGAAAATTAAATTTGATTGGAGTGTTTAGATGTTATTTTTGATAAAAGATAGTATTGATGAGGGATCAGCAGTATGACCAGAATTAACAGTCTGATTATGTGTAACTGATGTTAAATTTTTTTCTTGATTAAAAAGTGAATATGCAGATCTTATCATATTTGCCGAATATGATAATTCTGCTTCAAACCGATGTGGTGTATTTTCATTTAGGCCCCAAGATAGATACATAGGTTTTGGTGCAAAAGTAATTGCCAAATCAGGATTATCAAAATATTTTAAAGATCCATTGGTATAGCCATTACCAAAAGTACCAAAAAAATTAGTGCTAAATATACTGCTTGAAAGCAAAATACCTTTTAGATCATTCATAAATAATGAAGACCGTAATGCTATTTTGCCACCATGTCCTATCCCTAACAAGAAAATATTTTCTGAGTTATTAATATTGAAAGTAAATATTGATTTAAAAATTTGTAGCGTATCTATAATTTGTAAAGTTACAAGATCAAAACCCAAATTTTTTATCTGTCTTTCCAAAACTTCACCAGAGCAAAATGGATCTAACTCATCACAAAGATTAGTATTAATTGTCCTTTCTCCCCAACCTCTATTTTCAATTACATAAACAATGTAACCTTCATTTACTAATTTAACACCAATCTCATTTTGATAATAAAATTTTGAATTTTTACTAGGTATATTACAAACATCTCTTGCACCTTGATTACCACTACCTGGTATTACAAACACAGTTGGTGTATTTTTCTTAATTTCATTTGGAACTAACTGATAAAATAGAATTGGATCATCATCTTGAGCTTTTGTTGAAAATTTTGTAATTGTATAATTATCATGTGTCTCTAGTGATATTTTTTCAATTTCTGATATTCTTATTTGTTCAAGATCAGGGATATTATGTAATTCCTGAAATTTTGATATTAGATTTTTTTTCCAATTATCAAAATCATTTTTAGTATTAACATTTTTTTCAAAGCTTAATGATAGACTCTCTTTGGTGTATATATCAGGAATTTTTAATGATTCAAATTGTTTCTTTTCATTTTTCTCAAGTGATAATTTTTTAATTAATTGCTTTTTTCCTCGTTTTTTAGTATATAATATGAATATAGATATGTTAATAGACAATGAAATAATCAAAAATAAAATTAAATAATTTTCAATCATAATCTACCTAAAAATGATATTTTACTTAATGTTAACGATTAAATGTTATTTTAATATCATTTTCTTATGAGAGTTCTTATTGCATCTGGTGCCGGTGGTGGAACAGCAAAAAAAAGTATTGGGAAATATTTTCATCTTCAGGAATTTGGATATGCTCTAGAGAAATTAGGTGTAGAATACAAACTAGTTAGGGAAACTGAATATGTGACAGGATTTCCCAGTAAGAACGTAAAAGGGTGGTTTTCAAAGAAAAAACTTCATGAATTAATAAAAGAATACAAACCTGATGTGGTATTTTGTGATTGTCAGTCACATTTTGCATTAGAGACAATTAAACTTGGAATTCCTTGTTTCACATATCTTCGAGGAAATCGATGGATGGAAGTTGAATGGGCTAAAAAAACAATTTACAAAGATCCATTAATGAAAACAGTATTAGAAATGCGACATAAAATTGCCGAGAGGGTATTTAGCGAATGCCAAGGAATTTTTATGACTGCAGATTATTTGGATAAAGTAATTAAAAAACACATTCCAAATGCAAAAACTATTCATTTCCTTGAGGGATTAGATGCATCTAGATGGTATCCAGCAGAAGGTATGACACTAAACCATCCATGCGTTGGAATGTGTCATGATGCAAACTGGTGGGGAAAAACAAAAGAGATGTTAACTCTTGATAAAGTAATTGAAAAAATGTCAGATGTGCATTTTTACTGGGCTGGTGACGGTCAATATAAACACCAAATTTTAGAAAAATTAGAAAAACATGATAATTTTCATTATTTAGGAACATTAGGTTATCCAGATGAAGTTAGACAATATTTAACAGAAATTGATATCTATGCTTTACCTACAGGAATGGATACAACACCATTATCTTGTAGAGAAGCAATGGCAATGAAAAAACCAATTATTAGTACAAGGGTAGGTGGTATTCCAGAAATGATTTATGACAAAGAAACAGGTTTTTTGGCTGATGAAGGTGATGAGCAAACGTGGATTAATTGTATCAAATTATTATTAGATGATAACGAATTGGCAGAGAAACTAGGCAGTAATGCTAGAAAACTTTTACTTGAGAAATTTAATTGGGATGTAGTTGCCAAGAAATTTGTAGTGGCTGCAAAATCAGTTTTAGAAGAAAGAAATTAATTATTTCATTTATTTTTTTATAATTTTTAATTTTCGTGCATATGTATTATTCATTTTGCTAATCAAATCTAATGTTTGGTTATGAATTAATTCTAAATTAGGTATAACACAATGTCCACCTATAAAACCAGGATACATTTTTGGTCTATTTCCTAGAATTTTATGTATTTCATCAGAAAATTCCCACATTTCATCATAATTTACATTAAATTCTTTAGCAATGTTATTACTAATTTGTGCATAATTTACTAACCAGCCCAAATATGATGTATCACAAATGATTTTTGCAAGTTCAAGAGTTTCAGGCTTTGACATTTTTTTTGTTTTAACACCAGTTTTCTGAAATTTAGATCTAAAATTTGATACGGCCCATTTTTTTCTAGGAGCATTTTTAGATATTGAGAAAAATTTTGTATAACGTTTAAGATCCTTTAGCATCCTTTTGTGAACACCTCTTGTTGCACTGTAAATTATTGGAATATCTAATTTTTTTTGTAGTTTTTCAGTTGTGCCAGGACCAATTGTACTATGAATAACAATACATTCAGGGGCAAATTCTTTGTAAACTTTCATTATATTCGATTGAAATTTAGCATTTACAGGAATTGCAATATGTAAGAAAGATGTTGAATAATTTTGTGATTGTTTGAATTTATTCATATTCATAAGATTCTTATCTAAATCGTATCCAACTATGGTTTCTGTTTTAGAAAATAATTTTAGGATTGGTTTACCAATTTCACCTAATCCAACAACAACATCTTTTTTCATTATTTTGCTCATTTTAGATACTAAATTAATCTAGTGTAGTATTACTATTCATTTCCTTGGTAACAAATATTCTATACCAAATTTCAAAGGCTAAAATTCCAA
>MDTE01097483.1_pt1 | contig 20598 bp, 18 predicted proteins | sample 811231 | NCBI WGS metagenome assembly MDTE01 (sample SAMN05326651, study PRJNA326480) | marine metagenome | isolation source: seawater | place: Indian Ocean: Red Sea | collected 2010
CAGTCGCCCATTTCGAAACCCTGTTTTCCACCGCGTGCGACCGCGCAATGCGATCCGACGTTCCTTATGGCGTGTTCATGAGCGGGGGGATCGACAGCAGCCTCATTCTGGATTTCTGCCACGACTTGAACCCGGACATCCGGTCCTTCACCGTCTCGATGAGCGAAGCCGATTTTGACGAAGGCGGTAAAGCCAATGACGTCGCCGCACAAATTGGCGTACGGCACCATGAAGCATTCAACATGAATACGGAATCCGTCACCGAGGCGCTGGACGATGTTCTGTCGGTCGCGGACGAACCGCATGGCGATCCGGGGTTCGTGAACGCGTATTTCCTGGCGCGTTCCGCCCGCCCGCATCTCACCGTCGCCCTGGCCGGAGACGGTGGGGATGAATTATTTGCCGGCTACCTGCCGTTCAAAGGACTAAACGCCGCCCGTTATCTGGGCCGAACGCCCGGATTTGCTCTAAGTATATTGAAATGCCTGACCGGTGCGGTGCCGGAAAATGATCGCTATTTGGGGCTTCGGTTCAAGGCGCAGTCCTATCTGCGGGGATTCCCCGCCAAAAACGACGCGCAGTTCGCGCTTTGGCTGTCGACCATGGACCCGGAAGATCTGGCACGGCTGTGCCCGGACGCGCTTTTCGATCGGGAAGGCGCGGCTGGCTCGGCCCTTAACCCCGTGGTTGAACTTCTAAAGCCGCTAGACGGGTCAACGCCAATAAACCGATTCCTGCATTACTATCAGCAGGTCTTTCTGCCGGAGTTCGTCTGCATGCACACCGACAGAGCGGCGATGCAGTTCGGGCTTGAAGTCCGTGCGCCTTTTCTGTCGCCCGACCTGATCACGTTCGCCAATGGGCTGCCCGAAAATATGAAACAGCGGGGCGGCAATCTGAAATGGCTGCTGCGCGAAGTGGCGGCGCGTCGGGGACTGCCCCGCGACGTCGTCCGGCAGAAAAAGCAGGGTTTTACGTTCCCGCTTGCTCGCTGGCTGAAATCGGCACTGCGGACCCGCATGACCGATCTGCTGGCACCGGCGGAATGGGAGGCGGACGGGCTGATTGATTTTAATGTGGCGGAAACATTGTTAGCGGATCACATGGAAGGCCGAAGCAACAATTACCGTATTCTATATAACCTGATGTGTTTCCGCGCTTGGCGGCGCGCCTTTCCGCAGGTGCGGCCGGCTTAGCGGCCTATCAGTTTCGAGAGTGCCGTGCGGTATTTAAGGACGATTTCTGACCGGCCGGCGGCGACCACAACGGCCTGCAGCGTATGATTAGCACGGAATAAAGGCGCGGCGGCGCCGTTCACGGTGGCCGTCCAGCGCTTGTTGTAATTGTTCGCCGCGACCACAATCCCGGGCCGCGGGGTATCAACGGCGAGCGTGATTTCCCCGCGCTCAGCCGACAGAATTCTTATTTCGCCGGGAGGCGCATCACTGGCTCCCGGGCCGGGAAGCCCGTCAGCCGGCGCATCGCTTCGCGCGACAAACACCTGACGCTGTAACGTTCGGAGATTGGCCTGGCCGAGCGCCTTGAGCGCGTCCGCCGGCTTACCGAACAGCCGCGCACCGCTGACCAGAAAATAGCGGGGCAGCACGCGGAGATTTTCGTAGATGTAAAGTTCCCGGGAGGGAAATTCGTTTCGGAATATCGATAGGAATTTCTCCCTGTTCGACAAATCGTGCCACTTCTGGCCAGGCCCATCGCGGTTTTCGGCAAATAGACGAAGTCGGTCGTCTTTTAGCGGACACGGCGACACGACGAACCGAGCGTTCAGCAGGGAAAGCATGTTCAGGTTTGCAGATTCTTCTAGCGTCACCGCCCGGCAGTCCGGACCCGGGGCAATCAGATAGAGATGGTTGCCCCAGTCGCGCATCTTCTCGTAGTCGAATTCGACCTTGCCCTTCACACCGGCGATGAGTTCGACCCAAAACTCCTGATACCGCCGAGGATAGGCGTTCACGTATCCGTCCACGGTCTCCAGTCCGTACCCCCATGGAAAGCTAGATCGGTTCAGGTGGGTTACGTCCTTCACATAGAGCGTTGCAACACGGAACGGATCGTCTTTTCCCTGAAGCGCTGCGACCTGCTGCATGGGCGCCTGATCGTACATCACGGCGTAAGTCGATCCGTGACTGTAATAGCGCAGATTAGCGAATTTGACCTTGGCATCCAGAGCAACCGCGGTAAGCAGCAGACCGGCCGTCAGGATGCTGACTGTCAACTGCCGGGAATTTTTCGCGAGGCCGGAAAGGGCGATCGCCGCCGCGAACAATAGGATGAAAGGAAGGGTAAACGAAATACGGCAAAAACTGAAATTCATCAGTGTTGCGTTCTCGGGAACCATGGAGGCGACGACCCCGTCCAGCGCCAGGATCGCCAGGCAAACGACCAGCACCGCCGCCATAGGTGCGAATAATGGGGTCTTCCGCGCGAAAATCAGACCCAGGGTCACTGCCAGAACGGCGACCGCATTGGAAACCGCCAGTCCCGTCAGCGCGTTCAGCATTGTCTGCCATCGATCGGCGGCAGGGATGGGCGGGTTCTGCAGCCGGTGCACGTCGGGCCAGTCTGCACCCAGCGCGATAACGTTCGGAAACTCGGCCAGAAGATAACCGAAGCCGAGAGCCATCATTCCGGGCAATAGGCGCCACCAATGCGCCACCGGCGTGGAGGCCGCCACGATCAATCCGAAGGTGAGCAGTGCGAACACGGCGATGAAAAACATAGTCGCGATGGCAATAAGCGCGCCGAGTACAAAATACAGCAGGGCCGCCAACCAGGGACGATCCAGCGCATAACGCCAGTGCATCCACAGCAGCAACGGCAGAAAACAGGGTCCGAAACCCATATTGTGGGTGAAACCGAAATCCGATTCGGCGCCCACCGGTCCAATGCCGACCGCAAAGACTGCGGCGATCGCAAAGGCGATCGCGGACCGGCCGCCGGCCACATCGACCACCAGCCGGTACATAAACACCGCGGCGACCGCGCGCTGAACGAAGGTGATCAGGCCCACCGCCAGCCACAGCGGCATGATAGACGACAGCAGGTTCGTCAAGCGGAACTGGCTGATAGTGTTTGCCGCGGAATCCAGCCCAGCGAGCATTCGGGGTTCCCAACCGCCGGTCAGGGACCAGAAACCCTGCCTGTCTTCGCTGAGGTAATAGGGAATGAAGGAATCGCCGAAATCGAAAAGCAAAGCGTAGGACCATCTCCCAAACGCTAGATACTCGATGGAAAGCCAGAATGCCCAGACCAACAAACCCGCCCAAACCAGACGGCGATGACGCGCGGAAAGGTCAGGTGGGTCGTTTGGGGGGGATTCTTCCGAAACTGCGGACATTCTGCAGGGATCGCTACGCCTGTGGCCGGGGCGGTCAGCATACACGGGAGCGGGCGAATCTGCATAGGCGGCGCGGATTTCCCCAAAAATTCCGCTTGACGTTCAATAAATGAACGGTAGGATGTTCGCAAATTGAACGGTATGTGTTCACAACGCGAATCCCAACAATGGCCCGCAGCTCTTCTAGGAACAATGGTGAAACCAGCCCGGAGGCGATCACGCTTGGCGTGCTGAGCGTTATTGAAGGCGACGACCGTGCCACCCAACGGGCGATTTCCAAGGAGCTCGGAATCGCACTGGGGCTGACGAACGCGTATCTGAAACGCTGCGTGCGCAAGGGCTTCATCAAAGTTCGCCAGATTCCAGCAAATCGCTACGCCTATTACCTGACACCGCAGGGATTTGCCGAAAAAAGCCGCCTCACCGCGGAATACCTGTCTATCTCCTTCAATTTTTTCCGTTCAGCGCGCGAACAATGTGCCGAACTTTTTGAAATCTGTGAAACTAGGCGCTGGAATCGGGTTGCACTGGCCGGTTTGGGCGACCTGGCCGAGATCGCTACGCTGTGCCTTCGCGAGGATTCCAAGGTTGAGATTGTCGGCGTAATCAATACGTCCGTGGGCAGGGAGGCGCCGACGAGCTTTGCCGGACTTCCTGTGGTAGACCGACTGACCGACCTAGCAAAAATAAACGCTGTGATAGTGACCGACATCCAGAATGCACAGCGAGTATTTGAGGTTTTTGTAGACGCAATTCCACCGGATCGCGTTCTAACTGCCCCGATGCTGAAAGTTTCGCGCAAGCCGCCGGTGCTGACCCTTGATTGAGTCGCCGGCTGACGTCACATCATCCCGTCGCTGGTACGTTGCTAGAACGCATGCAAATGCCGAGACAAAGGCACAGCATCATCTGCAGAGGCAAGGATTTGAAGTGTATCTGCCGCGATATCTTCGCCGGATCAGTCATGCACGTCGCGTAAGCTGGCAACCGCGCCCCCTCTTTCCGTCATATCTTTTTGTCACCATGCCTGGGGCTGATCAGCGATGGCGGGCGATAAATTCTACTATCGGCGTGCTGCATCTAATCTGCGCCGACGGGGGCCCGGTGCCGGTGCCGACCGGACTTGTAGAGGAGATCAGGTGCAATGAAGATGATCGCGGCCTGATCCTTACCGGCCGAAATGTGCCTTTTGCGAAGGGAACCGAGGTTCAGATTATCTCGGGGGCCTTCGCAGATCATATTGGCCGGTTCGAGAGTGCAACTGACGATGAGCGGGTTGTAATACTGGTCGACCTGATGGGCCGGCAGGTTAGGGCCAAAGTGCAGCTGGATTCGATCAGCGCGCACGTGTGATTTCCCGGCCTGTATTGGGCCGCAATAACTAAAGCAGGCCGGGCGGAGCGATTCACCCGGACTGCGGTAGCGTGGAGAATAGCCGTACCTTGATCGAAGTTTCTACCATCCTTGTATTTGCCGTTCTGCAGTCGATATTCGGGATCGGGCTGCTGTTTTATGGGACACCGACACTGCTCCTTCTCGGCTATCCTTTCGTCGATACCCTGGCGGTTCTCCTGCCCGCTTCCATCATGGTCAGCATGTTGCAGGTTACCGGGGGGAAATTGCCCGAACCGGAGCGTATCCGGAGTATTGTAATCTGGTGTTTGATGCCGCTTGCTGTTGTTCTGGTGGGGAGTATTGGCTTGGGCTGGGACGTAAAGCTTGATTTGTTTGTTGCAATAATTTTGCTGGCATATGTCCCCATCCGCGTGTCGTCGAGGATGATGGGACCCTTTCGAGATTCGATTAAGCGGTTTCCAAAGTTGTGGCTGGTCCTAATCGGTGTCATTCATGGCATGTCGAATCTGGGAGGAGGTTTGCTGGGCATATTCGCCGCCAACAGTCTCACCGACCGGCTCGCTATACGGAGCAACATCGCATTCTGTTATCTTTGTTTTGCAGCCATCCAGTTGACCATCCTTGCGATTTTAACGCCCCACGTGATGCATCTCGGCCAGTTTGGGTATGCCGCACTTGCCGCTGGCGTTTTCGTTATCGTCGAGCGTCGCCTCTTTAGATCTATCTCGGCGCCTGCGTTCGATTCGCTATTCACTGTTTTGATTGGCTGTTATTCGGCTCTTCTGTTTTTGAAACAGATGGGGGTTTTTAACGGCGCGATGCCTGCATAAGTGCGGCTTTTTACCCACCGGAATATACCTGCGGAAAAGACACGAAAATGACAGATGGCCCCCTCCTCCGTACCTTCGATCAATCAATGCCCAACCTCGACGGGGTCAGCATCATGGTCACCGGCGGCACCGGCACTTTCGGTAAGAGCTTTGCCGAGATGGTTAGTCAACGCTTCTCACCACAGCGTTTGATCATTTTCTCAAGAGATGAATTCAAGCAAAGCGAGATGCAGGCCGCCTACCCGATAGAGCGCTTTCCGTTCATGCGCTTCTTTGTCGGCGATGTTCGTGACCGTGGTCGTCTTGAGATGGCGATGAACGACGTCGATATCGTTGTGCATGCAGCTGCGCTCAAGCAGGTTCCGACGGCGGAGTACAACCCGTTCGAATGCATCAACACGAATGTGCTCGGGGCAGAAAATGTTGTTCGTGCCGCCCTCGCCGCGCAGGTCAAAAAAGTCATCGCATTGTCTACGGACAAGGCGACGAACCCGATTAACCTTTACGGCGCAAGCAAGCTTGCTTCCGACAAGATATTTGTTGCGGCGAATAGTCTGTCTGGCGACGACGGCACTGTTTTCTCGGTTGTAAGATATGGCAACGTCGTTGGGTCGCGTGGCAGTGTCGTCCCGCTCTATCGAAAACTGGTTGGTGAAGGCGCCACGAGTATCCCGCTTACAGACCCGCGAATGACCCGCTTTTGGATCACCGTTAACCAGGGGGTCAATTTCGTCTTATCGAGTCTTGAAAGCATGAAGGGCGGTGAAATTTTCGTACCAAAAATTCCCAGTATGAAGATTGAAGACCTTGCCGAAGCGATCGCGCCGGGGGTTCCCGTAGAAGTGGTCGGCATACGACAGGGGGAAAAACTTCATGAGATCATGATTACCGATGACGATGCACGGCATACCTGGGAGCTCGATGACCGCTATATCATCGCGCCATCGTTTCAGTTCTGGAGGAACGAGCCTTTCACCGCCAAGGGTGGTCGACAGGTTGGCGATGGATTCGCCTATGCAAGTAATACGAATGACGAATGGCTCGACGCCGCCAGCTTTGTGACGTTGCTTCAGAAGTTAGAGAAAAAATAGGTATTCGGCGGTACCCGATGGAAAAATTTCTGCCCTATACCCGCCAGATGATTGAAGACGCGGATGTGTCGGCTGTGGTTGATGTGTTGCGTGGCGATTATCTGACAACGGGTCCGGCGGTTACGGCATTTGAAGATGCGCTTGCCGCCCGTGTCGGCGCTCGCAGCGTTGTTGCGTGTTCCTCCGGTACTGCGGCGCTTCATCTTACGGCGCTTGCGCTGGGTCTGACCGATCATGATTCGGTCATTGCTCCGGCACTTACGTTTGCTGCGACGGCAAACGGTCCCCGCTCTACCGGTGCGAAAATTGTTTTTGCCGACGTCGACCCCGAAACCGGTCTGATGCGGCCTTCTGATTTCGAAGCAGCAATCGAGCGGGCGGGGCCGTCATTACGGGCGGTGTATCCGGTCCACCTTGGCGGGCAGACTTGTGACATGCCGACGATTAGCGCGATTGCCCGTGAAAGAGGTGTCGCCGTCATCGAGGATGCGGCGCATGCTCTTGGGACAGTTAACCCGGGACCGGATGGTCAGCCGGTCGGCGGGTGCGAATTCAGCGACATGACCGTATTTTCGTTCCACCCGGCGAAGACGATCGCCATGGGTGAGGGGGGTGCTGTAACAACGCAGGACCCTGAACTCGCTAAACGGCTGCGGCTGTTCTGCACCCATGGCATTACCCGTGACGTAGGGGATTTCGTCGATGGACCGGAGCAGGGTCCCTGGTACTGCGAGCAGCAGGATCTTGGGTATAACTACCGGGTCAGCGATATTCACTGCGCGCTTGGCCTGGCACAGCTCGGCCGGCTGGATTCGCTCGTGGAAAAGCGGCTAAATCTGCGGACCGTTTATAATGCGACGCTCACCAGGTTTGCGCCCGTACTCCGTCCTGTACGCCAGGTCACCGATGCCCGCATTGGGTGGCACCTCTACCAGGTGCTGATCGATTTCGACAGTGCGGGAATAAATCGTGAAACGCTGATGACTGCGCTGCGCGATCGTGGCATTGGCACGCAGGTGCATTATATCCCCGTCCATCACCACCCCTACTATCGCAGCGCGCACCAGACCCCGGAATTGAAAGGCGCCGACGCGTTTTACCGGCAATGCCTGTCGCTCCCTTTCTTCGCTGGAATGGATGAAAGCGATATTGCCTGGGTCGCGGATACGTTCGCGGATATTCTACAGTGAACAGACGTCTGTTCGTCGGTCCTGTCGCCGGGGATTTCGATCCGGAGTTGGATATTGCCGCGGGGCCGTGGTGTTTTGCGGGGCGGGAAGCAAGCCACCCTGGTTGGGAATCCCTTGAGTTCATCGAACCTTTCGATACCCCCAAAAAACTGGTCGCTGCCGAAATCAAAACGGCAGCGCTGACCGACGACCGGGTCGCACGGTGGGCAGATCGGCTGAACCTCCACCATGGGCTGGACCGGCCGGAGGTTTTCTGGGGCAGGTACCTGAATCTATGGATATCGCTTGTAGCCATGGCGACATGGGCGCGGTGGCGCAACGCCGAAGAGCTGATCGCCCGATACGGCGATGTGTCGATGGACGTCCCGGTTTGTTCCGATGCACAATTTCCAAGGTCGTCGGGGTTCCCAGATTTCATGTCGCGCCTGATTTCCGATTCGGAATTCCAGCTGGCGCTCGACAGCCGGATTCTCCGCCGCCTGTGTCCGGCTGCCTGGACGCTGGTTGAGCAGGACGTTGTTCCGGCCCACGATACGCCCACAGATGAATCTGCCCCTGTACAGACATCCCTTGTCCGCAGGCTGCTGCCGCGTATGGCCGTGGACCATCTACCCGGCCTTGTTTTGAGCAAGCCACTTTATTCTGCGCTTGTCGCGCTGTTGCCGCGCCGCGCTGCCGCAGAGAACAGGGACAGGGTGGTGGCATCGCTCGAGGACGGTGCCTTTCCGCCGGATTATCTGGCGTTCCTTGATTGGTTTCTCGCGGAGACTATTCCCGACAGCATTGGCGGCGCGGGGTTCCGGTCGCTGGACTCAGCTGCGTCCGCTCTGCGTTATGTCCCCGGCCGGCTCTATGTCGCGAATACACGTGCGCCGTCGGATCAGGCACGGATGATCGCCGCGCACGCGCTGATGGCCGGTGAGCGACTGGTCAACACACAGCATGGTGGTTGGGAGGGAACAACGGCTGCGGTCCCCTGGAATCGCCAGACTTATGCTGACGACCATGCGTTCCTGACTTGGGGGTGGGAGCGACAGGCTGGGTTGCCGGGGCGTTGTCTACCGCACATCGCACCGGCCCTGAGCAATGTCCGGAACCGGCACCGCGCAACAACATCGATGCTTGTAATGGTCGGCGCGCGGCTGGCTGCGAATGGGATGCGTTTCGACTGCGTGCCCCGTCCGCGGGCGATGCTTAAATATCGGCAGGACAAAGTCGCGTTTCTTAACGCTCTTCGCGAAGATATCCGCGCGCAGGCACAGTATCGGCCCTATACGCGCGATGCCTGTGATTTCGAGGAAAAAACGTACATACAGCGTCATGTTCCCGCGGTCGGTATGATCGACAACGACTTTCACCGGTCGATGCTGAACAGCCGTCTGCTGGTGATCGACCATCCAGGTACCACGATGCACATTGCGGTGGCTGCGAATGTGCCGATGGTGTGTTTCTGGAACCCCGCAGACTGGCCGCTATGCCCCGAGGCGAAGCCATATTTTGTTGGCCTCGAAAAAGCTGGAATTCTATATAGCGACGCAGTTTCTGCGGCGGCGCATGTTAATGACATCTGGGCGGATGTTCTGACCTGGTGGCGCAGCCCCGAGGTCGTGGATACCATTGCGGCCTGGCGTCATCAATTTGCCCGCACCCGCCGGTTTTCCCGGTTGGCGCTGATAGGCACACTATGGCGTTTGAGCCGGCAGGAAGGTGATCAGGATCGGGAAGCAACCCCTATTCCGAAGGGCCGCTGGTATAAATCACAGACAAATTCGCGGGTCGTCCATTGACCCGAATTTTTCAATTCCACCCACGCCTGCGGCACGCCGGTGCCTTCGGTGACGATGTCATGCAGTGTCAGCAGGCCGTTCTCGGAAAGCATCGGCGAGAAATTTTCGATATCGCGGGTGACTCCTTCGTAGGAATGATCTCCATCGATAAACATCAGATCAAATGGGCCCAGTGCCTTGGCTGTCGAAATCGCCCGGTCGGTCGTCGAGTCACCACATACCAGCGTCAGATTTTTGAACCGCAGGTTAGCCCAGAAATTGACGCCGTAAGACGGCCCCTCGAGGCTATCAATGGCAACGATTTCGTCAAAGCCAAAGAATTTGTTGAGCATTGTGTTGGTAATACCCGATGCAAATCCGACCTCGAGCATCCGCTTCAGCGGGCCGGCGTCGCGCTCATGCGCCTTGAGGCAGAGGATATAGTCGGCCAGTTCTTCAGGTATTTGAACTGCATGGGCATAGGTGCCGTCAAACAGCCGGTAACCGCCCATTTCAACATTGGTGTTTTGGCGGATCATCTCGATAAGGCGGTCGCGATACTCCGGCGAAAAATCACAAGATTCGTATAGATAGTCGGTCAAGATATTTGGATCCCTGGAAATTACCGGCATATTGCCGAATCTATATGCGGCTCACAATGAAGTTATTCTGATATGCCGGTAGCAGAATTCACACTGGGTGAGCTTAGCGATTCGCTTGCCAGTATCGGAATCGTCGCTGGCGATACCGTGCTGATGCATAGTTCGCTGCTGCATATTGGCATGCTCGCGGGATGTCCCCCGCGGGAAATACCGGACCGTGTGATCTCCGGTCTACTGGATTACCTTGGGCCGAAAGGAACCCTCGCGGTACTTGCTCCCTGTTACGATTATTCGAACGACAATATTCCGTTCGATACCAGAAAATCCCCAGTCGCGCATGAGTTGGGTATTCTGAGCGCCGCCCTCGCTGCTAGGCCCGATGCGCTTCGTTCTGCCAATCCGACCTTCAGTCTGGCGGCCGTCGGGCCCGGTGCGGAGAATATCTGTATCGGCTCGAACGCGTCTGCCTTCGGCGCCGGCTCAGCCTGGGAACGAACAGTCGAGGCGGGGGCAAAGATCCTGCTGCTCGGATCGGAGTTTCAGCGGATGACTTTGGTGCGCTTCATAGAACAGCGTGCAGGCGTGCCTTATCTCTACGTCAAATATTTCCAAATCCCGGTCTTCCGCGACGGTATCGAACTGGATTTACCTGTTACAGCGCTTCTCCGGTATGCCCATTTACCTCTCCAATACGACCTGTCGGGTTTTGAAACGCTCCTCCGTGACGCCAATATTCTGCACGAGGCGGCAATTGGCGGGGGTTTTGCGTGCGCGCTTGATGCAGCGCAATGTGTTCAGGCCGGACTTAAAGCACTCGCCAGTGACCTACATTATTTCCTGGCGTCGCTTCCAGCATATGATGATGCCGAACTGCCAATGACATGAGTAAACAGCAATGATTTTTCTGGAACATTTCTTTGAGCAAAGCGCATCTCGCACCCCGGATGCGGTGGCTGTCGATGACGATGGAGCTACGATGAGCTATGGTGCCCTGGAAGCATATGCAAATCGGATCGCGCATTATCTGATTGCCGCCGGCGTCGAACCGAACGACCGGGTTTGTATCCTGATGGAAAAAAACGCCGGGGCTTATGCCGCCGTCCTCGGAATCTTGAAATCGGGTGCCTGCTGGGTCCCGCTTGGATCCGGCCAGCCTGAAGAGCGCTTGCGGCAGTTGGTTGAGAAAATAGATCCGAAGACGATCATCACCGACGCGTCGACAATCGGCGAAGCCATAACGATCCGCGATGCACTAGGACCGAAAATTCCGTTGCTCGTTCTTGGTAGTGAGGACAGTAATGCCGGGGAAAGTATTGGAAGTGAGAGCAATCTTGCAACGCACCTTACCAAGAAACCCGATGTAACCAGCCGAAGTCCGGATGACCTTGCTTACATCATCTTCACATCGGGTTCGACCGGCATGCCGAAGGGCGTGATGGTGTTGCACCGCAACATCGTGCAGTTTCTCGACATTTGCCATGGCGTTTTTGGGATTGAGGAGGGTAGCCGTTTCGCTCATCATTCGGACCTGACATTTGACCCATCGCTTTTCGACTTGTTCTACGGTTGGTCGCGGGCAGGTACGATTGTGCCATTCAACAAACCGAGTTTTCGCATTAACCCGCTTCGGTTTTTGCAGAACTCCAGGGCTAACGTCTGGTTTTCAGTGCCGAGCGCGATTGCCAGCCTCGTCGAAAGCGGTGGCCTCAGTGATCCGGCGTTGAATTCCCTAAAGCATTTGATCCTCGGTGGCGAAATGCTCACAGGTAATCTTGTTCGTTCCTGGTATGACGCTGTCCCCGATTCCACCATCTACAATGTCTACGGGACGACTGAAACTGCGATAATTAGCCATTGCTACCGAGTGCCGAAGGATATTGACCCTAATTCCCCGGTTCCCGTTGGCAAAGTTCTGCCTGGTTTCCGGGTCAGGTTGATGGATGGCAATCGGTTAGCGCCACCCGGCGGTGTCGGGGAATGTTTTGATTACGGGTCACAGCTGTCTGCGGGATATTGGTCTAATGAAGCCGAAACCAAGGCCCGGTTCGTCGAAGACCCGCTTCATTCCCGGCTGCCCCAGGTTTGGTACCGCACTGGGGATTTGCTTCGGCTTCGGTCGGACGGGGTATACGAATTTGTGGGCCGGTCCGACACGCAGGTTAAAATTCGGGGGCACCGGATAGAATTGGAAGAAGTTGAGTTCGCACTTGAAAATCACCCGTTGGTCGCTGAAGCGGCGGTGGTTCCGAGCGGACCGAAAGGCAAACCCAACGAGGCTTGGCTTGTCGCCTTTGTCGCTGGGCGCGAGGGCGTAACCGACGATCTGCTTCGCCGCCATCTCGAAGACCGGTTGCCGCGCTATATGGTACCGATAGATTTTATCATAGAGCCTCTAATGTTACCGCGAAATGCAAATGGCAAAATCGATCGCCCCCTACTTGCCGAACGGGTATCAGAGGAAAATCCCCAATTATGACCGCAATTTCAGTCAAAAATCTTCAGGAAGAGTTACGAACGCTGATGGCGGAAGCCTTCAACATTCCTATTGAAGATCTGCCGCGGCAATCGACGCCAGACAATACGAAAGGGTGGGATTCGCTTTCGCATCTTGTGTTTATTGCCATGCTCGAACAGCGTTATGGGCTTTCAATCTCCCATTCCGACGCTGTCACGCTGCTCGATGAGCGAGATATCATTACTTATGTCAGGACAAAAAATATGGAAAAATCAATTGATTAAGGCTAGCATGAACAATCTGAAAGGCTCGGATTATGGCTGGAACTAGGACGGGCGAGTTCAAGGAACTCATTTCGCCGTTTCTGAAAAGTAAGATTGCCTCGGCTGCTCAGCAGTTCGGATTGCACAGCCAAGAAGTACGCGCACTCACTCGCCAATACGTTAAGGATCCCGTCGAAGATGTGGTGCAGGCTAACTCACGCCGGCGGCATTACGAATCCGAAGTCACGCTGTCCTTCGAAGGGCGGCCCTTGATGGGCATCGAACGGATGTATCGGCGTACTGCGCTTATAGAACCTACAACCGTATGTGCGGCCCATTGCCGTTGGTGCACCCGGGCACAATACCCCATACAGACGATGCAGAAAGATGACATTGTTCACGCTGCGCGCTATTTCGGTTCTCCGGGACAGTGTGACGATCTTGACGAAATTCTGATTACCGGTGGCGACCCGTTGATGTCGCTTCCGCTCCTTGGTCACACGGTGCATAGCATTCGCGAGCACGCGCCCAACATTCAGACAATTAGAATTGGCAGCCGTGTTCCGTTTCAGGATCCACGTCGAATTAACGTGGATCTCCTTGCACTGTTCACTGCATACCCCGATGTGCGTTTTGAGATTGGCTGCAACGTCAATCACCCAGTCGAATTCTGGCCGGAATCAGTCGAGGCAATTCGCAAACTTCAGGACATCGGGGTGCGTGTCTACAATCAGAATCCTTTGCTCAAAGGGGTGAATGACGATCTGCAAACCCTGATGGATCTATACGGACTGTTACGGCAGAATCGGATCGAGGCACACTATCTGTTCCATGCCATTCCACTGCGCGGTATGTCCCACCACCGGACATCGATTGCCAAGGGGCTCGACCTTGCTAACAAGATTTCGAGCTGCGGCGAGTTTTCTGGACGTGCCAAACCGCGTTACACGGTGTTGAGTGATATCGGCAAGGTTGTGCTCTACGAAGGCTCGATCATCGACCGTCGGGAGTCCGACAATGCCGTTCTGTTAAAATCGGGCTATCAACTGCAGGACCGTATGCGTTGGAATCCGGCCTGGGAAAAACCGGACAGCGCTATTGTGGAAAATGACGGCACGATGATGGTCTGGTATCTTGACGGTACAGATGAGCCGGTCGCAGAAGAGGCCGTAGATTCCCTCTATCACGCAGTTTCGGCAGGTCGCTAGAAACCTGTCTAACCGGACCGAAATCATAGAACTAGAACGGTTGTTTGACCGGCTGTGGCCGCTCGACCGCAGCCTGACCGGTGAGGGTGTGCGGAAGACCCACGATGTCCTCGCCGAATATTTGCCGCTGGAGCGGATCGAGGTGCCAGCGGGTACGCAGGTATTCGACTGGACCGTGCCGCCCGAATGGGTGCAGCGTGAAGCCTATGTCATTGACCCGGAAGGGCGGCGTATTCTGGACGTGGCGGAAAATAATCTGCACCTCGTCGGGTACTCGGCGCCGTTCCGGGGAGAGCTTTCCCGTGCGGATCTGGACGAACATCTGCACAGTTTGCCCGATGTGCCGGATGCCATTCCCTACGTCACGAGTTACTATCATCACACTTGGGGTTTCTGTCTGAGCCAGGTTCAGCGCGATGCCTTGCCTGAGGGTACCTATCAGGTCGTCGTCGATACCGCATTTGATTCCGATGGTTCAATGACCCTGTCGGAGACCATATTGCCGGGTGAAACTTCCAATGAAGTTCTGATATCCACCTATACCTGCCACCCTTCCATGGCAAATAACGAACTGTCAGGCCCGCTGGTTACGACATTTCTGTATCGCCGTCTCGCGGCACTCCCAAACCGACGGCTGACATACCGTTTCGCATTCCTTGCCGAAACGGCCGGTGCCGTCGCCTATCTCGCCCAGCGCGGGGAACACTTCAAACAGCATCTTGTCGGGGGCCTGGTCGCGACCTGTGTAGGCATGGATGCGCCGCCGCTTTATAAGCGGTCGGTAGGCGGTGAGACCGCGATCGACCGCGCAACGGAGCAAGTGCTCCGAGAGCGTGGGGCGGAGCACAAAGTGGTCGATTTCTATCCCTGGGGCAGCGATGAGCGGCAATATTGTTCGCCTGGGTTCGAACTGCCGGTCGGCTGTCTGATGCGCGGGAATTTCTTCAAGCGGCCAGAATATCATACCTCGCTGGACAACAAGGATTTTATTTCTTTTGCAGCATTGTCGGAGACCATCTCGATCTATGAGGCAGTCTGTATGGCACTTGAACATAATATTAAGTACCGCAATCTTGTTGCGTGCGGTGAGCCACAACTCGCCAAATATGGTCTGTATCCGCAGGTTGGCGCTCGGCGGCAGGTTGAGCAGGAACGTCAAGATCTGATGTGGCTTTTGTCGCTCGCCAATGGCAAGCGCGACCTGATCGACATTGCCGGGCGCAGCGGCTCGTCTATGGAAAGACTGCGCGAAGCAGCGGAGAAATGCCAGGCCGCCGGCATACTAGATGAAATTGAAGAGACGATATGAGCTCTCCATCGATTAAAGAAATTCTGGAGTCATTCGACAGCGTCCCCGCTTTGCTTCTGGATGAAGAGCGGACGGCATTGGACGAACAGGGCTTTCTTGTTATCCCGCCGGACCCTGAGTACTGGCGCTCAAGAGATGTCGATCTGGGAGCGCTGTTAATCGAGATCGATGAGCTGGTTGCCAAAGAGGGCTGGCGCGGTGGTATTGAGGGCAAGGAATCGTCCGTGACCGCTGAAAAGCCTCTCGATCCCGGCTCGGATCGAATCGGGAACCTGCTTGAAAAAGAACTGCGTTTTCGTGCCTTTATAAGCCACCCGAAAGTTCTTGCCGCCGTCGACCATATTATCGGTGCGCCGTTTAAATGTTCGGCGGTCGATATGAGAAACCCGAGGCCTGGGGGGGGTGAACAGCAACTGCATATCGACTGGTTGCCCCGTATGGATGAAGGCGCGACCTATGACTGTGTATTCGCCGGGTTTTATCTGGACGGCATGAAGGTTGAGAGTGGCGCACTGCGCATTGTTCCGGGTACACATCGGCGGCTCGACTGGCCTAATGAATATATTGATGTGTTGTCACGACATCCCGACGAAATTCGCGTTGAAGTTGAGCCGGGCTCGATTGTTGTTGCAAACGCTCTGGTCTGGCACGGGGGTGCGACGAATATATCCGGCGTTCAGAGACGCTCGGTATATGTCGATTACCGCCGTCGCGAGATAGCTCAGCTTCTCAATCAGAAACGCTACCTGAGCAATTCGACGATCGACCAGCTGACGGAGGCGGAACAATACCTACTGGCAGTTCGGCGGGAAGACCCCACTGACGAGACCGTCTCCCTGGGGCCGGGGGCCGCCTATCGCGCCCGTTACGGCAATAATTATATTCCGTCGAGTTCGGAACTTTCGGAGGGCCGATGACAGCGCCTCTCACTGACCGTGTTGTCGAGTCTGTCGAAATTGATGGCCGTGCTGTCGGTCCGGGTCATCCGCCTTATGTGATTGCCGAGCTGTCCGGCAATCACAATGGTGATATCGGCCGGGCTCTTGCTCTGATCGAGGCGGCGCATGCCGCCGGAGCCGACGCGGTAAAGCTTCAGACCTATACGGCTGACACAATTACGCTGGATCACGACGGTCCGGGTTTCACCATCGAGGAAGGTGCATGGGACGGTCGTCGGCTTTACGATCTATATGAAGAGGCCCACACAAGCTGGGATTGGCACCCTCGATTGTTTGAGAAATCCCGGTCACTTGGAATCACCATGTTTTCCAGCCCATTCGATTCGAGCGCCGTCGACTTTTTGGAATCGCTCGATGTGCCGGCTTACAAGATTGCGTCATTTGAAATTGTCGATGTCGGCCTGATCGAGCGCGTTGCCGCTACGAAAAAGCCGTTGATCATCTCGACCGGGATGGCGAATCTGGCCGAGATTACCGCGGGCGTCGATGCGGCGGGCGATACCGGTGCCGGGATTATTCTTCTGCATTGCACAAGTGGTTACCCAACGCCTCCCGAAGACTGTAACCTAGAGACAATTCCGGATCTCGCCCGCCGGTTCAGCATCCCGATCGGGCTGAGTGATCATACCCTCGGTACATCCGTCGCGGTGGCTGCGGTCGCGCTTGGCGCCAGTATCATCGAAAAACATGTGACGCTTGCCCGCGCCGATGGTGGCCCCGATGCGGCATTTTCGCTCGAGCCGCATGAATTGGCGCACCTCTGTAAAGATTGCCGGACCGCCTGGAGTGCCCTCGGTCATGCAAGCTATGATCGGGCCAAAAGCGAAGAAGAAATGTCGCTTCTGCGCAGGTCTTTGTATTTCGTGTCGGACCTCGCGGCTGGAGAAACGGTGACCGAAAATAACCTGCGCTCGATCCGACCGGGATACGGGCTTCCGCCCAGCCAGCTCAAGAATCTTCTCGGCCGGCGTGTTGCGCGTCCGGTGACACGGGGCACACCCGTGTCGTGGGATGACATTGAAGTTTCGGAATGACCGCGCAGTCTGAGAAATTCGCCGTTTTCCGATGCGCGGCATCTGCCGTGATCGGGTTCGGTCACTTACGTCGCTGCAAGGCGCTGGCGGAGAGGTTGAGCCGCGTCGGGTGGGTATGTGAATTTGCTACAGACGGTGAATCAGCTATAGATTTGTCTCAACGCTGGCCGGGTGGCGTAACGTTGCTGGTCACTGATGGGTACGATATCGACGCAACGTTTGAATCTGCTTGCCGACCGTGGGCGAAAACCATCGTAGTGATCGATGACCTTGCAGACCGACATCATGATGCGGATATCCTGATTGATCATAATGTTGGGCGCCGGGCAGAGGATTATGCCGGCTTGGTGCCGTCTGGTTGCCGCATATTCGCCGGCCCGGGTTTCGCTGTTCTCGCGACTGATTTTCCCGAGCGCCGGCAGTCGTTGGTCCCGCGGACGGCAAGTGATTCTTCTGAGCCAAGCATTATCGTCAGTCTAGGCGGTGGTGATACTGCGCTCCAGCGACAGCTTCTCGATACCGTACTGGAGGGGGTTACCCTGATTGGTGACCCGGTAGAGGTCGTTGCCGTCGTACCAACGGAACAGCAAACCGCCGACGTTGTGGCGCGCGGGTTTACGGCCCGAACCGGGATTGACGCAGCGGAAATGACAGAGCTCATCGCCGATGCTGATCTTGCGGTCGGCGCGGGAGGTATCTCGCTCCTTGAGCGCTCCGTTCTGGGTCTTCCCAGCCTCGTCACAACGGTCGCCGACAACCAGAAACTAGGCACAGAAGCGGCAGCAGCAATGAATGCCTGTCAGGACCTTGGTCCTGCGGCCAGCGTCACACCCCGGGCCATTGCCGACGCTGCGGGAGCGCTTCTTTCCGACCGAGCCGCCTGGATACAAGCGTCGGGCGCGGCCGCACGGGTCACGGACGGTTTTGGGACCGCTCGGATAGTTGCCGCCCTGACCGCGGGATCGACGGATCGGGACGGCGCGCCGGTTGCGCTTCGCCGGGCAGGGATTGAAGACACAGAATTGCTTCTGTCCTGGCAGCGCCATCCGGAGACTCGCGCGTTTGCTCGCAATACCAATGTCCCAACCTCTAGGGAACACGCCGCATGGATGGACGGCCAGCTCGCATGTGGCACGAGTATTTTCAATGTCGTAATCCGCGATGACGAACCTGTCGGGGTGATGAGACTCGACAAGCTTTCCGGCGACCGGTCCGGCTATGAAGTCTCTATCCTGACGGACCCGAGGTTGCATGGGTGTGGTCTTGCCGCCGCTGCGCTCGAACAGGCACCGTATCTCGCAGATGGCCAACCAATTTGGGCCTGGATTGCCGGCGAGAACACGGCGTCACATGCTCTTTTTTGCCGTGCCGGGTATAAGCCTGCTGAAGGTGGCTGGTATGTCGCCGTCGAGGAATCGGTAGCTGCATGACAGGCCGCGTGGTCGTTATTATGCAGGCACGTATGACCTCGACCCGGCTGCCGGGGAAGGTCACGTTGCCGCTCGCGGGCGTTCCTATGTTGAATCGTGTGATTGAACGGGCAAGCGCAACCCCCGGTGTGGATCATGTTTGCATCACCGCGCCGGAAGGTGATGTCCATGAACCTATTGCTGACATTGTCGGACAGTTTCCGGATGTGAGCCTCGTGCGCGGACCGGAAGGTGATGTCTTGCGCCGATATGCGCTGGCGGCCGACGCGACCGACGCGACTACCGTTATTCGCATCACATCCGATTGTCCGTTGATCGATCCGCAAGTGAGCGGGGCTGTTCTCGCTCTGGCGCAGACGACCGGCTCATCGCTCGCCCGCACAGCACCTGATAGCGGTTATCCCCACGGATACGACACCGAATTTTTTTCTGCAGAACTTCTGAGAATAGCTGATCGCAACGCTACGGATCCATATGATCGAGAGCATGTTTCGCCCTATCTGTGGGCGCGCTCGGAGGAATATCCGTCGGTCTTACTGGATCGTCGGCCGGACCGTCGGTACTGGCGCGTCACCGTAGATACGCCTGAAGATTACGCGCGGATATGTGGAATATACGACCGACTACATCCTCAAAACCCACTATTCGGTATTAGGGAACTGGAAGCATTATACGCGACCGAGCCGGAATTACTCAGGAACCCCGCCGCCGATACCTGATGAGCCGGTTTACGAGAAACAAAATCATATGAAATATCGAGTTCTGGTCTCTGCGCCTTATTTCCTTCCCGTTGTCGATGAATACCGCAAATATTTTGCAGACCACGATATCGAGCCGATCATCGCTGATGTCGAGGAACGGCTTGAGGAAGAAGATTTGATCGCGGTGTTGGGCGACATAGACGGCGTAATATGCGGTGACGACAGGTTCACTGATCGCGCCATTGCAGCAGCCCCGAAGCTTAAGGTCATTTCGAAATGGGGTACCGGTATCGATTCAATCGACCACACGGCGGCGGCCAAGCGTAATATCCGGGTCTGTCGGACGCCCGATGCATTCACGGAACCGGTCGCTGATACGGTACTTGGGTATATGCTTTGCTTTGCCCGCAGCCTGCCCTTTATGGATCGCGATATGAAAAAAGGCGTTTGGCAAAAAATACCGGGCCACGCCATGAACGAGGCGACGGTCGGCGTCATAGGAGTTGGCGCAATCGGCCGAGCCGTTCTGAGGCGTGCGCGTCCCTTCGGGTCGGTCCTTATCGGGAATGACCCAAACGTGCCCGACGGGTTTGCCGAGGAAACCGGAACAGAGTTTACAAATCTTGAGGATCTGCTCGCACGTTCGGACTACGTAAGCCTGAATTGCGATCTTAACCAGACGTCCCGACATTTGATTAATTCACATACTTTGTCGCTCATGAAACCGACCGCAGTTCTGTTGAACGCTGCCAGGGGGCCCGTGATAGACGAAGCGGCGTTGGTTGACGCGCTTCTTGACGGCAAGATCGCCGGTGCGGCGCTCGACGTGTTCGAAAATGAACCCCTGCCCTTGGACAGCCCGTTACGGGGTATAGACAATGTTCTGATGGCGCCTCACAACAGCAACTCCAGTCCGACGGCATGGAAAAGAGTGCATTTGAGCACGCTCGACCAGTTGGTCGCTGGTCTAGAGGCATAATGCCCACATGCTCCGGCCTGTAAAATATGAGGAAAACAAATGACGAACGGGGAACGGCACGATGACGACC
>MDTE01195169.1_pt1 | contig 20598 bp, 9 predicted proteins | sample 811231 | NCBI WGS metagenome assembly MDTE01 (sample SAMN05326651, study PRJNA326480) | marine metagenome | isolation source: seawater | place: Indian Ocean: Red Sea | collected 2010
ATGAGCCATCAGACTCTTCTAATCCGCCAAACCAATTTGTATCTGTTCCAAAACTATTTCTATATTCAATTTTAACGTCGCCACCATTATGTGTATTAATAAGTCTGATTACCTCATTTTCGCCCGTTTCAATAGTAAGAGGACGAGAGGGTGCTGCTCCAATACCAATCTGAGTTGCTCTAAAAGTTCCGGTATTAGCTGTACCATGAACATCTAATTTATAAGGACTAAGTGTATTTGGTACACCAATATAAACATTACCACCAAGTCCTGCTTGATAATTTAAAATTACGTTTGCTGGAGTACCTAAACTAACAGTACCAGCAATAGGCTGAGTATTATTTATACCTAAAGAAGTTATACTTTTATCAAAGAAATATTTACCTGAACCTATATTAAGATCAGTTGTTGCGTCTGTTATTGCAGCTACGTTATCTTGAACTACATCTACATTTGCTGTAAGAGCTGTTACGTTATTTTGAACAATATTTATATTAGCAGCTATAGGCCCTCCAGTTATAACATTAGCTGCTAATTTATCCGCAGTTATAGCTCCTGTAGCAATTGTCCTTTCTGATATACTACTATTAGCTAAACCATCAGTAGCAATAGCGCCAGTTCCAACTACAGTTTGAGTAATACGTGTAAGTGCCATATTATTCCCTTCTTTTAGAGACGATTAATTAGGGTTTTATTTCTCTTCTACTATCTCATTAGCAGCATCTTCTTCTTCTAATTCATCAAAAAATTCAGCAAGAAAATCTTTTTGCTCTAGAGGCTCATCCTCTTCTTCAAAAAATTGCTTAATGAAATCTTCAACTTGTTCATCAACAGATGGTGGTTTTAATAGTTCATCCCACATTTCATCAATACAAGCTTTTTTTACTGTTTCAATACAAAAAGTAATTTCATCCTCTGTTAATGTTACAAGAGTATTATTTATATCTCTTTTTTCAGAAACAACAAAATCACCTCGTTGTTCATAATAAATATTAGTTGTTGTACCTGATACTAATCTAGGAATATCTGGTACTTCTGCCCCAATTTTTTCAAGTGGAAAAGATCTAGACTTTAATTCACCTTTTCCTTCCTCAGTAACTTCTCTATATTGACAGAAAACACTGTCCGCTGTCAATTCATCAATTTCAAATTTTATAAACTCCATTTTAGTTTCCCCTCTATGTTTTAATAATATATCTAAGAACTACTGAAGGCACAGTAGCTGTGTGTGTATGTCCAGACCCTGTAACAGATCCTGATTGTGCTACATTAACTGTAGACGAATCTTTTGCTGATTGTGCGACCGACTGCGCTGCTAATGTTAAAGCAGCTGTACCGGAATCAGTAGTTAATTTATTAGAAGCAGACATTGAACCATTTGTTTGCCCTAAGGTTGAATTATTAGTTCCCTTACCTAATGGAAATCTATCCCTAAGATCTGGTAATATAAAATTACCACTTCCAGGGTCGCTTCCATATAAATGCGCTTCGCCAAAAGCAAGCCATAATGCTGCATAAGTTGATTGACTTACTGTTGCTCCATTACACTCTAACCAACCATCAGGTAAAGCAGCTCCTGCCCAAATAAGTATTGATCCAGGTGGGCAAATAGGACCAAGATCATTACTACCTGTTGTACTAGCAGTTGCGCCAAATGTAGATTGTAATACTAAGTTAGCTCCTATAGGTGCTAAATTACGTGATTTATCTGTTATACGAAGTCCTGCTTTTACTCCTGATCCTCCTCCAGTACCTGCTCCATAATATACAATAGCAGCATTATGTACTGAATTTTGAGAATTGAATCCTAATGCAATATTACCTGTTCTTCCTGAACTAGCACCAGAACCAGCAAAACTATTTAATGCTAATGTTACTTTGGGATCAGAACCATCAGCTACTGCAAACTCCCATGCAACATTCATACGATCTGGAGTTATACCATGATTTCCGCCACCTGTTCCAAATCCTATCATTACGTTAGTTACAGAGTTATTAGTTGGAGGTATACCAGGATCAATAAACTTACCTGCCCCTGCAGTATCAGATTTAGCAATATATAAACGAGCATTAGAAGAATCAAATACTGTTACCATTTCACCTACTTCATATGTCGCAGAATTTGATACCATTTGAGCATATGATGCTTCTGCTCTAGTTATTCCATACCTTGTAAACTTAGTACCCGTAAGGGGATGGTCAGAAGATTTTGTAAATAAAGAAGATCTTTCATCATGTACATATAAAGCTGAAGTAGAACTATTAGCAAGATGAAATAATGTACCATCAGGCGGGGCAATTGCGGCACCATCTACTACATAATTTTCTCGTCCGATACTAGGAGCAACATTACTACTAAAATTAGCTAATAAAGATCTATAAGACCTGTTTTGTTGTAGTCTTGCAGTAGCAATTGCTACAGTACTAACAGGTTCCACATAAGTATTTTGGTCGGTTTTTGCCATTATTAAGCTCCTTCTGCCCTAATTTGTATCGAAACATAATCACCTGATGGGGCAGCACTGCCATCTGGTTTAAATAATCTTAAAGTACCCTGAGTAGCACTTAGTGAATTCCATACCCATGAGAAAACATTAGTAGTTGAAGTTGTCACATCCACAACATTTATAGTAGTATAAGGTGTTGATCTATAATTCTTAGCTGACCAATCCACTACTGCAGGTACTGTAGTATAATCTATTGTTGTTTCAAATATTTGTTTTGGTCTACTTATTGTATAATTAAATTTATCTAATGTAAAGTCATTTTCATCAGGACGACTATTAATTACATTTAATTTCATCTGTATCCATCTGAATTGTCTTGTACCCGGCTCAAAAGATGACCAACCATTAGATGTTGCATTATCATGTAATGCAAGATAGTTCACATTACCATTACTTCCAGAAGTACCGGTTGCAGTATTTTGTAACCAAATATTAGCAGCTGAAGAAGTACGAATTTCTGTAGTAGTAGTAACTGCACCAGGAGTACCTTCGTAACTAGTTGCATCAGCCTCAACATCATCATAACTCTTTAAGTCAACTATATGAAATTTACTACCTGTAACAGTACCAACATTTGCAAGAAGATTAGAACCTACAGCTATACCATTAGCATGAAAAGCATTACCAAGCATAATTACATCATCAGTCTTTACTTCTGCTATATATGAATAGGAATTAGAATTAGCATAATCACCTTGATCAACAACAGCTCCTCCTGTGTATGTATCATATCCACTTGATGTATCTAACGCAGTAGTTAAATTTTTATCTGTATAAATAGCTAAAGTTATATTAGTTAAACGTTTTGCATACAACTCTTTATCATTAATTTGTGTCATACCTTCTGCATCATGTATAATAAAACGTGCTCCTGGCGCACTAGTGTTACTTATACAATGTGTATTTCCATTATCTTCTGCATTAGAAAGATAGTGTGTAGTAATTACAGCGGGACTTGCTTTTGTAATGCTCTTTACAGTTATTACATTTCCACTATACTGTCCTTCATTCCATACAGCTAATATATTTGCACTGTTAGTTACATTTGCATTTGTATAATCACCATAATCTACTAATGTTGTATTATTTGGGTCATATGTAGTATCATAAGTATCTCTAAGAGTAATACCTATACCTGTTGCTTTAATATACATAGCAGTTGTATAAGGACTTGAAAGAGCTTCTGTTGTATCTTCAAATATTGATGTTTTAAAAGAAGCATAATTTAATTTTGGAACCTGTGTATACTGATGATCTGATTCAATATGATAAAAATCACTAGATCCCATATCTCTAAATTTAGTTACATAATATGCGTCAGTTGCTGCATCTAAGTCTGTTGTTGAAGATGCTGCACTAAATCCATCACTAGTACCACCTGCATTATCAGCAGATAAACTTACTAAACCACCAAACTCTGAACCTCCTCCTGCATACACATTACCTCCTGTCCGACTTTTGGTAAATGATGGAAAATTAGTTTCACCTTGATTTGTATTAGTAATACCAGCATAATTAGTTCCAGGGCTATCTTCACTAAAAGCAGCTACAACAACATCAGTTACTTGTCTAGAAGTAGTAAGAGTATATCCAAGTACAGATGAAGAAAAGTTTCCACTTGTATCACGAGTTTTAACGAAATATGTGTACTCTCCATAACTATCAATAGGAACAGATTTTCTGTTAATATTATCAGAAACAGTAACTAAAGAGCTTGCTAATATCCAATTTGATTCAGTAATTGTTTGAGAACCTGACATTCTTTTAACAACAATATCCTGTAAATCAAGTTCTCTAGGAGTAGGTAATGTCCAAGTTATAGTTATCTGGTCAGTACTCTGTCCAACACTAAAAGTACTAACATTAGCAGGAGGAGCAGTTTTACCTTGAAGTACATGACTAGTCTCAGCCGTTATACCTCTTATTTCTTTATTTAATGGAGTAATTCTTACAACTAAAGTATTTTTTCCAGCAGCACTTCCACGATTAACATTAGTAATAGAGAAACGAATTTTACCATCCGTATCTATACCAGCAGCAGATACTTTAATAGTATTAAAGGAAGATAATTCAGAGGCCTCACCTGTTAATTTATAAGATACTTCATAATCAGTTACTTCTTCATTTTCAAGATGATTAAAAGCTACAGTAGCTCTTATTGAAACACCTTTATTAGTATCAATAAATAATTCTTCAGATATTTCAATACCTGTTACTTTGCTTATTGGAATATCTTCAACTATTATTGTTTTAACATTAAAAGGACTAGTTCTACCTTGTGTATTTTTATTACGAGCTTTTACAGATATAGGACCAATACGTACACTTGGAAGTACTCTATCTTGTGTAAGAAATACTTGATCATAAGGACTTCCTAATCCAAGAGTGTATACTCCATTATTTGCTAAATTATGACTTCCTGGATAAGTATATTTATCATAATCTAAAGTAAAAGTATTTGCAGTAATATTTACATTACCAACAGAACCTGTAATATCGGGAGATATATTAACAAAAGTAGTTCCACCAACATTAGCTTTTGGTGGATCTCCTCTTAATGTGATAGTATATATACTATTTGCAGTTAAAGCAGGATCATATAAGAAAAGATTAGAACTACTTGCAAATGCCTGGGTATTATCGTAACTTGTTGCAAGCACAGAAAAAACATTTCCTGATAAAAATTGAACATTATCGCCAACTTCAATAGTTGGAACAGTATAATGGTCTATAACAACACGAATTTGTGAATGTGATGCCGATAAATCTAAAAATTCTACATTAGCAGGAGTACTACTTGTATGTAAATTAAAAGCATCGCTACTTATCTGTGTACCATCTACAAATGCTTTTATAAAACCTTTATGTCTAGGAACAATTTCTAAAGGTTGTATATGAGAAGTAAGACCAGCACTAGAGTCTGCAACTGGTGCTTGAAGAGTGATAGTATTACTTTTAGTATAAGTAATTTCTGTTCCAGTTACATAAAAATTATTATTAGCATAATTATCTGCAACTAATAATTGATTAAAAGATACATAAAAAGGAGGAGCTGGAATTGCAGAAAATAGTTTAGTTCCATCATCAGAGCTTGAATTTCTAATTATTACATTATCTTGTTTACAATAGTAACCTGCTGTTGCCATTTTACCATTTGCATTATGGGATAAAACTTGTGCTGAATATTGTTCAGTTCTAGGATTATGCCCAACAAAACCATAAGCAGTACCAGTATTAGCTTTTTCGTTAGTTGGAAATGATATAAAGTCATCACCTTTTAATGGAAAAATACCTGCATCATTTACATCAAGAAAATGTTTATGCCAATTATAATCAAAAGCAACATTTAATCCTTCTAATTGCATTTCAATATGAGAATCACTTCCTAGACCTGTTTCTGCGTCAGATTCTCTAACATCAGTGCACAAAAGCCTAAGTTCACCAGTAGTTCCTGAAAAACCGCTTTTACCTGTCAATATTGCTGGAACTAAAGAATCTCCTAAACCTGCGGTATTAGAAAGTTTAAATGTTGCTGGATGTGTACCAGGTACAGATTCTACATTAATTACTCTTTGTGCAACATCAGGTAAGGAAACAAAATATTCTGTAGACATATTTATGTGGTATTGTTGTCTCTCAGTAAAAACATCAACTAAAACATCTACAACAACACTACCATCTGCGGTTCTACGAGGTAATGGTTTCAAAACAAATTCAGGAGTTGGAGGAGGTACAAGAGGAGAAGTAATATCTGTATAAGCAGTTGGAGTATAATCTATAAAAGTATCAGAATCTACATAAACATTTGAAACATATTCCATTGCACCAACTTGTATTTCATGCTCATCTGTTCTAGTTATATCTGTAACCTTAAATAATTTACCTGCTTTATTAGTATATACATCACCTGTATTTTTCATCTCTCCAAGCATCCATAAATCACCTTTTTTAGGAAATGATGTAACATCATTATTACTGCTAGGACTCCAACCACCAAGAGCTGTAAATGCTTTTGTAGTAGTATTAAAATAATGGGTAACTGATACATTAGCAAAATCAAATCCAAAATTAGTATTTGCATTTGAAGTTATAGTAGGAGTTTCACCCGAAAATGTTAATTTTGTATTTACAGGTACTTCAAAATCAGCAGAAAAGACTAAAGTATTAGTAGTTCCAGGAAGTACATTCGCAGTTATATCAGTAGTTACTGCATTAGTAGTATAAGATACCGCGTATGTATTATATATAGTTCCTGTTTCAATATTAACATTTACAGAATTATCTGATATCACTCGAGCAACTTCCCCTTTAGCTGTAACAGGATTAGTAACAGTAATATCTTTAGTAGTAGTAGATAAATTATATGCACTATCACTAATTAAATATAAATCAGCTTGATCTGAATCTGCTCTGTATATACGCATAGCAAGATTATAAGTTTTATCTGTGAAAAAAGTAGCATCAAGTGTAGGTTCTGTAAAGTATTCTAATTCTGCCCATTTTTCTCCAGCCCCAACAGCAGAATTAGCTCGAATTCTTCCTCCATAACCAAAACCTAACCCATTCATTTTTTGAGAAACTGAAATAACATCGCCAGGAGCTATATTAATTGCTTCAATACTAGTTGTAAATTGAACTCTACGTCTTAAATATCTAGATGCTGCAATTTGATAATGAGCATACCGCATTGCTTGACTTCTTCGTGTTACGCCTAATAAATCTAATGTTGCCAAATTTTCTAATGCACTCTTATCTCTACCATCATTTCTATCAACAGTATCTACTCTAACGGTCTCACGTTTATAATGGTTAGTAGGCTCAATATAACTTACATCAGCAGCAGTTAATATTTCACTTTCTTTAATTCCTGATATTTGAAATGATCCTTCTTTTATATTAGTTTCATTAAACATAGCTACAGGTAATTCATTTGGCATATCTACTGCTAAAGTAATCTTGCCCATATTATAAACTAAAGCACCTCTAAAAATAGAAGTAATTTGATTTAGAACATCCATAGCCTGTCCTTGATCATGTATCGTTACATCACAAATAAATCTTCTTTCAACAATTTTAGTAGATTCTGAAACTCCAAATTGATTTTCTCTAACTGATGTAAATTTACCTCTTGGTTTATGCCTAAATGAACCATCAGCTAAAGCAGTAACACCTTCAAATTTTCCTGTCGTAGCATTACAAGCATCACAATACATAGCAACCTGATAAAATTTAAATTTATCAATGACATCTTCAGGCATACCTAAACCATATGTACTATTCGTTAATAAATCATATACTATCCATACCGGATTCTGCGTCCAAGAATATACAAAAGTTCCATCCCAAGTACCAACGTATATTGCGGGAGTATCGGCAGTTAATCTTGTATCTGGTCCGGTAAACTGTAAACTATAGCCATTACGTTGATAACAATTAGCATCATTTGTATCTATATCGTCTACTACTTCTAATTCTCTCCAACTAATTTCGCCGGTTTCTAAAATAGGTTGATTATAATTACTTGGAACTTTTACTAATAGTCCTTTTACAAGAGATGTAAAATTAGGCACACCTGCCGTATGTTCATTATGCGCTTTAACAGCATATCCAATATGTGCTGTTCTAGGATAGGCTTGTTTAGTAAACTCAATTTCAGTCCAGCCTTTAATAGCAATATTATCATGAATTTTAGAGGAGTCACTATCATCAGATGTTTTCTTTATGGTAAATCTATAACCATCAGCATCTTTTTTATCGTCAGGAATCAATACAGATACGTCAAATTTAAACATAGTATTTGTTTTCCCAGTAATTTTTCTAATAACTGGATCCATTAAAGATTCAGCACCTGTTGAATTAAATAACTCAATAGAAATCTCTACTTCATGTCCATGAATATTTCCTCTAGCATCTTGATTAATTAAGCCTCTTAGTTCAAAATTAAATCTAAGCGCATCCCATGCTTTTCCACTAGTAGATTGTAATTCTACTTTAGATTCAGGAATACCTCCAACATTTCCTTTTTTAAGTTTTACAACAGATGTAAAACTTTGAGGAGTTGCAATTTCTTGCCCGAATACGCGTAAAGCTGGTTGTGTAACTGTTCCTGGATTGCTTAAAGTTTTAAATAAATTTGTATTTTCTGAACCATCTCCATCAAGATTGATCATATCATCAATATTACCATCTTGCACTTCAATATCTTGTGGCCCATTAGGATTAATTCTATATACAGGGCCTTCACCAAGACCTGTGGTTAAAAATAGAATATCAGTAGAAAATTTATTATTTGGATCTTCAACGGCCCCACCACCGCCACCACCGCCTTTTCCGCCACCACCACCTTTATTATGAACACGAATATCATTAGCTATATAAGTATGTTGTTGTGAAACGGTAAAATTATAACTATCACCTTTTCCGCCATATTCAATTGACTCAATTGGTGATAATTTACCATCATGGGTAACTACCTGATCTTCTTCAGTAAATTTTCCTGCCTCTAGAAATAAGCCATCTTCAAGAAGTAACCAGTGATTAGGCGTAACAGTAAATTCTCCTACCCAATGTTTAATAGTTAAAAATTCATCATCTTCATGATGATATAATCTATTTACACTGGCAGGGCCGAGATTACCTTTTTTATCAAAAGCTAAAACTAAGTCGCCTAATTCTATATTTTCAATTGGTTTTTTATTACCATCTGCCATAGTAATTTGAGTACCAGCAACGAAACAACCTTTAGAACCCATAATATGAGGAACTTTTTCACCATCATAAACTGTATATTGTTTAATAGCTGTCATAATAATCCTTTAACTATCATCTGTAGGTGTTGGAGTAGCTAATGGTGTAGCATCTGCAACAAAAATAGATTCTATACTTGGAGCATCATTCTGCCCATGCTCAGTACTTAAAATATATCCACTTAAAAATTGACCTGCAACTCTCATTTCTCCATAAGTAATACCTATAGGAGTTCCAGAAGTAGTTGAATTTGTGAGAGATCCAAACATATTATTTTCTGATCGAGTTCCTGAATCTTTAGTAACTTCCATCTGCTGTTGTTTAGGTTTTGAAGTAAATAAAGCACCAACAGCAGAAAGAGCTAAATTACCAAGCATACCTTTCATAAAACTAGGTATACCTGAAAACAAACCACCACCTACACCTGCTCCACCGCCAAATATACTACCCATAGGTCCGTATGCTCCTCCATAACTAATCATACCTGCCGCATCAAAACCACCTACACCCCACATTCCCATTCCTGCAGGACCAGTAGCAACAATTGCCATTACAGCAATAGCAGCAAATAAAAACCCTTTTTTACCGCCTCCACCACATACTACAGGTGCTATGTAAATAGTATCTCCATTTTTTATTTTTTTCATAGGAAAAGATTGTGGTTCAACAACTTTTAAATCTTTATCTAAATAAGCAAAGCTTTCCTGAGATAGTCCGAGTTTAATTTGTCTCATATAATTTGCAAAACGAGTATGCATACTTTGTAGATAAAATTCAATATCATAATAGGAACTTACAGTTACCTGATATTCTAATTCATCAAAATAATCTTTAAAAGTAGGACTAATTTTTATAGTAGCATACATTTAAATAAAGTGATCCTCTCTTAGCTTATCAAATTTAAGCGCGTTTAATTTACTATCCATCCAGTATATATAAAATTGATTATTGAAGCCAACTAAAAATTTATACTGTTGAAATGCAGCACTGATTTTATCATCTTGGCTTGGAATTGGTTTATCACTTCCTGGATGTGAATGAAAAATTCCCCAAATATTATCATATTTAATAAAAGCAGCAGGATCTAAAATAAAATTAAGTGTAGGTTCCGTACTTAAATTATCACATGGTTTATAAATAAAATCATCTAATATTACGCCACAAGCCTCTCTTGGATAATCTTTTAAAGCATGATTATTCATATCTTCTTTTAATTCGGCATACCAATCCATTTAAATATTCCCATAGTATATGTTTTATAATAGCTGCCGTAAGGCGCTATCCAACTTTTTTTATCAATCATTGTTTGTATCATTCTATTATTACCAATATACAAAGCACAATGATTTGTCACATTAGTAACACCAATAGACATCGTTATTACATTAAATTTTTCAGGAGTTTTAACTTTTTCCCATCCAAAAGCAGCAGTACTTCCTCGTTCAAAAGGACGGTCATGTGTTTTAGAATACCAATCCTCATCAACAATATTGCACCAGTCTGCCGTATCATAAGGTATGTCTATATTTAATTGTTCTTTATAAATTAAACGACATAAATTAAAACAATCAATTCCTGTTTTAGGATTATCACCTAAATGAATATAGGGAAGACCTAAATATTTACTATACCAAGGATTTGTGTCTGTAGATTGAGTAGAGTGACTTAACCCACTCGTTACTAATTGATTCATATCTTGATGTACTCCCCTCTTCAAGATGTAACATATGACATGGTTTTAAAAACATACCAAAATGTATTGGTCTTTGAAATCGTTCTGATTTAAATACCATTACATCAAAATCTCGTGCTTCTGTCAAGGAAACTTTTTTACCATATGTTAATGCCCATTCATCAATTTGCTCTAAGCTAATTTTCTTCATCCAATTTCTATTTTTAATATCAGATGGTATAATTTTTTCTATATCATCTATATTTAATTCTTTTTTATAGAAATCATTAATAATAGTTATACAATTAATTTCTAAATAGTTATGATAATATCCTAAGTATTTACTTATATTGTCTCGTACCATTCTTTTAATTCCGGATATACTTCTACAAATGATGTATTATTTAATTCATCTACTTGTTCATTATATTTTTTAAAACGTTTTAATAGAGTATCTTTATTTTCTATATCATTTTTTAAATAAGCTACTGTTCTATCAATATTATCAACTTCTTCCTCAGAAAGAAATAATCTAGAATTACCTCCTACAGATAATTTTTTCTTTAACAATAAAAATTTTCTTTCTATCTTATCTTTAATTTCTTTCGGTAATAATCTACAATCAAGATGTTCTGGAAAGTCTAATACACTTAAAAAAGTACCTATACCTTTTGATTTTAAATATAATATTAATTCTACACTTGTTAATGCACTATATAATGAAATAGTACAACTAACAGTAGAAACATACATTTTAGTAATATTTAGATTTCTCTCAAATATATCCCAATTAAAATTAGTCCTACCATATTCACAATGTTTCTTATAACCATCTATACTAGGCCAGAGTATGATTTTTTCAAATCTATCCCACATCTTAAAAACATTATAATTTTTATATTTTAACGTACTCAAATTTGTATTATAGGTAAGTTCAACATCTGTCTTATCATTATCAATTAACCATTGTAATAGCTTATAGTGACTATCCATAGTAAGCGGTTCACCACCAGCAAAATAAAAATATTTTATACTATCTTTTATCGTATATAAATAATCCCAAAATTCATCATTATTAGAGTAATAAGTAGAAAGTTCTTTAGGAGCGTTTTTAAATACAGATATTTTATCTGCATCTTTAAACCAAGCAGAAGAGGAATAAGGCCCACAGATTCTACATTTAAAGTTACACTTATTATTAAATCTAAAATCTAGATATATAGGATTAGAAGATAAACTTCCATCTGATCTAGTATATTTTTGTAATACAGAAAACTTACTAAATCGTTTATTTACTTGTTGCCGGTTAGATTCTCCTCCCATTTTTTCTACATCATAACAAAATTTCTGACAGGGAGAAGGTATTTTACTATCTAAAAACTGTAATCTGGTTTTCTTATAATAATCATTATTCCAAATTGAGGCAATAGGATCTTTATGAGTAGCTAATACATCAGATCTATCATGATCATTAGCAGGTATATGACAACATAGTCTATAATCACCTCTAATATCCCCAAATAAATGAATCCAGGGAAGTATGCATCCTTTAACCATTATTGCCTCGGAATTGTTCTACCAGTTGCAGGAAATCCTCCAAAATGTATCTCATTATATCTTAACGAACATGATTGTAAACTCTTACCACAAACATCAAGCCCACTAGCAGCAGTTACTTCAGAATTATCTGCTGCAAAACCTGTTGTTGGAGCAGTTTGGCTTGTACCAGGTATATTACCGCCTCCCGGTCCTGGGTATTGACATTCTTCACCTTTATATTCCCATTGACAAGTATTTTTGTAAAATTTTCTTTTAGGTAAAACATATTTAAAATATTGCAACCAAGAAGTTAAGGTAAAAGTAGCAAGAGTATCATTTAAACTATCTAGTGAATCAATTTTAAATACATCTTCTAAATATGCTTCTGGATCAGCATCTGTATTTACAATGTATACAGCATCACCACGAGTAGTACCTGTTTCTAGTTCACGATCTAAAAATAAAAATCTATTTTCTTCTATTGCTTGAATTGTTGCTTCTGTATCTCCTTTAGAACTTTTTACATTGTCACCTACACGATAAGGAGAAGTAGTATACATTTCTATTGTATTAGAAAAACTACTTTTAATAACAGAGTATTCAGGCCAAACATCAAGAAAATTAGCAAATGTAGATTTAATTGTTACTACAGCTCCTAGTAAATCACGACTATCTATTTTCTTTTCATCCCAATTAGATAAACCTGCCCTATCTACTGCAAGAACTTCGTCTCTAGACCAAGATACGTTTTCTGAGCCATAAGTACCAATAGCTGTACTATTTGCCTTATATCTAGCATTATCAGAAGATCTTATATTATGTAATATATTTGCTGCAAGATTAGCAGTTGATTTACCAGAACTTTCATAATTAGGAAAACCAGACCAGTCACTAATTTCTTGAGGATTCATATTTATAGTTCTAGGATCAATACCATTTACATATTCCCCATTTACAATAGCCATAGCAGAATTATTTTTATTATTACCTGCTAAAAACGGATCTTCTATTAAAGCAGATATAATATTCTCAAAATTAAATATATTTACAGTAAGTTCATTAATCTCTCCATCAGATTGTTGATCAAATGCAGAAATATTTATAGGATAAGGTTTATAAGTACCTCCATCAAAAGTTACATTATAGTTTATATCTGATATAATATCTCCATTTATTTCTGCTATTCTAAAAGGAAAATTATGAGGCCATGCTAATCCAGAACCTTGACCACCTGGATTACCTGTTGCTTTTGGAGGATACCATTCACCGGGATAATAAATATCAATTAATCTTACTATTGGATTCTGTGTAAATGCATTTTTTTCTGCTATATAAGGTGAATTTTCTATCTCAAGAATTACATTACCACTAGCAATAGTATCGTTACTTACCCATACAGCAGGTTCAAATGCTGTTGATTTTAAATTAGCAGTAGCAACACGAACTGTATAATTAGCGTCTTGAGTTAAACTAGAATATTTAAAAACAATAGCATTAGATGCCATTCCCTCAATATCAAATACTGATTGAGAATTTAATTGAACTCTAGAACCAAAAGAAGCAAATTGATTAGCGCCGGTATCTAAATCACCAGACCATATATATTCATCAGAATGAATATGAGTATTATTAAATAATACAGTAATTTCATTTTTATTATTAGCAGGTATCGGTAAAATAAGAGCATTAGCTGTAGTAACTTCTGAACCGCCAACAGTATTACCATCAGTTCTCATAGCCGCCATTGCTGCTGTAAGATTTTGATTTAATTCTGCATAATTTAAATTATCAATTGTAACTGATGTTACATTATGTGTTAAACTTGTGACTTTAAAATCTACATTTAAAACTCTTGTAGTAGCTGCATTAGCATGAAAATATTCGTCTTTTCGAAATTTCATTAAAGTATTACTTAATTTTACTTTAATAGTATTAGCACTTAAATCAATATTGGCAATAGTACCAGAAGCAGCAGAACTATTTCCAGTAATAACATTGCCAGCACTTAAAGAACCTACATGTACAGGTGAATTAGAATTAAACTTTAAAATTAAATCATAATTTCTAGCAGTCATTAATCGAAAACCTCTTGAAGAGAAAAGGAAACTGTATAAAAATTATCTAACAAAGTTGTTCCAGTAGATAAAGTTTGCGTGATATTGAGTGGACCTTCAAATCTAGTATATAGTGTACCAGAATCATTAAGATGTGACAAGTCAAAAGTGAAAGACTCAAAACTTCCACTTCTAGCTTTATAAAAATCCTGAATAGCTGTTTTTTCTATACCCGTAATATTACTATAAGTAAGTTTATAAGATCTTTTTGAACGTCTTGAGTTTAATCTGCGCTTTTCATAACCTGCTTGACTAGTAAAAGTAGCTACTGAAAATGTTTCATCGGTTGCAAAACCTTTATCGGGTTTTCTATCTGCCATAGAATTAAATCTATCTAAAGTAGTAGCAGTCATTCCAAAAGTACGAATACTTAAGTTATCACTTTTATCTACTGATCCAAGTGCTCCACCTCCAATAACCGTAGGTGCAGTATTAGCAGGTTGAATTGTTGCTGAATTATATTTTAAACTTTTAGACATACGAAGAGCGTCAATATGTCCATTAAAATCTTGCGCTAATACATTTGCATTTCCAATTTGAAGAGGAGCATTTACCATTACCGCATGGTTAGATACCGTAAGTGAACTAGTAGCAACTCGTACATTATTAACAAAAAGAGCTAAAACAGAATCAGCATGATTATAAGAGACAGCAACATGAGAAAATACTTCACCATTAGCATTACCACCAGTAACATTACTAAAAACGCCTCCTTGCATATATGAAAAGGAAATATTTGAATCTGTATGTAAAGCTAAACGATAAAAATTATTTACATCTTTTGTTCTAGATAAAATCGTTGAATTAGCAGTAAAGTCACCAGCCGCAGGTCTTACAAAACATTCTAAAGTATAATTATCATCAGAAAAGTCAAAGTCATTACTAGCCGCAATATTAACTGCATCATTAGTACCGTCTAGTAAAAGAGATGCCGTACCAAATTGTTTATAAGAAGTATCTAATTGAGCATTTTCCTCAAAATCTAAAGTATGTGCAGAAGGACTTTCATCATTATTTGCAGGTGTAGTTCCATCTGCTCCATTAAAGTTACATAAAAGTTTAGTGGCTGTATTATCACCGATATCAATACCTTCAGTACCTAAAGTAACACTAGGATAAGTAAAAGCATCTGTATCTTGAAAGACACCACCAATATATACAAAAATTTCAGAAGCAGCAGAAACATTATGACCTGCAGGAAGTGCAAAAGACTCCTGATTAGAATTAATCATATAAGTATTACTATTTATTGTAGTTACACTATTACCATAATTTACGCCAACAGAATCTTCAATTTCTCTATTGAGTAAATACTTAGTAGGAACTGAAATATTTTTAATTATCAAAGATGTTGAAGGATTAGGTGCTTGAATAAAAGTGATACTTTCACCCCCACCATCTAATGTATAAATAGAAGTAGCTTGAGTAATTCCATCAACTATCGCTAATACTTCTGACCTAGATGTAACTACAGAAGGTAATGCAAAATTTGTTGTACCAGTAGAAACACTAGTATAAGTTATACTTGAAACTACAGGAAAAGTTTCAGGAGCTACTGTTGCATCACTAGGATATGTTGCCATTAGGATGAACCTCCTGCTCTTAATGATTTGCGAATCGGTCCATTATTACGAAGATCACTAGTAACAATTTCTACAACCATTTTATTAACGTCAATTTGTGGTTTAACATTTGCTTGAGCATCTTTTGGTGCACCTTGATTATTAACAACAACCTCAATATTAGGTGTTAAACCTTTTCCTGTCCCATTCATCGCATGTAGCGCAGGACCGCCAATAGCTTTTGCCATTGGTTTACGAATTACAAATTCACCTGGCTCAAGCATTGCAGGTACACGATCTCGCATCATACCCCCGCCTGCCATATGTCTTACAGGACCGCCACTAGTAAAAATACCGGCGAAAAAACTATCAAGTGCAGGTGTAATAAACTTTTCAGTAACCTTTTTCTGCAAGCTACTGATAATACTTTGCATAAAACTATTAAAAGCACTTTTAGCAGAATCAAGTACACCTTTTCCTTGTGCTACGTCATTAAAGAAAGAGTTAAATGCATTTGATAATTCACCACTAAACATTCGACTTACATCATTACCAAATTGCTTTGTATAATTATATTGATCATCAACTGCTTGTAAAGCGACATCTCGAGTTTTAATAGCCGCCGCTTCTTCTTCACTAAGTTTTTGTAGAACAATACCGTGTCTTGCTGCTATAGACGCTTTTTCTTTTTCAATATTTGCTAACTTTTCATCTGTTAATTTAGTTACATTATTTAACTCATCAAAAGTATTATTAAACCTCATTTGAGCCATATCATTTTCAATTCTAGCTTTCTCTGCATCTAAGTCTCGAATTTTTTGCATACTTTCTATACGCGCATTAAGATCTGCTAATTTAGCGGTTGCAACCCCTTCTACACCTGCTCTCTGCTCTGCAGCAACATTTTTTCCTAGTCCTTCACCTGTTTTAATAGCACTTTCCAAATCACTAAAGTCAGCTCTTTGAGTTTTCATAGTATCGCCAAAATCTATATCATAACCTAACAATGCTTCAATTGCTTTAACAAATTGAGTTTCTCCACCTACTGCTTCAACAAATCGATCAACAACTAGTTGTCTAGCTTTTAACGCTTCTAGTTCTGCTCTTTGTTGGGTTACTGCAAACTCGCGCATTTTTTCATCTGCACCAATCTTTGTTAATTGTTGTTCTTTTTCTGCTTCAACAATTTTTTTCTGTTGCGCAAGTCTTGCTATTTCTTGACCACGTTCTAATCGTTGTTGTGCTTGTTCTGCTTCTCGTAATTTTTGTTCTTGATTAAACATTGTTGTTTCTCGTTCAAGCATTTTTATAGCATTATCTTGTTCTCTTTGGATATCTTGACGTTTTCTATCCAGAACAAGTAATTGATTAGCATAATCTTCTTTAGCTAATCTACGTTTTTCCGCTATAACTTCCATCTCTAAAACAAAGTTCATATTTATAAGTTTTTCTTGTTGTGCTCTAACCTCCTCATGTGTAAATAGTCCTGGAAATCTATCCATTTCAGTCATTTTTGCTTCTTCACGACCAATGCCTGCTTTTCTTTGATTTAGTTGTTGCTGTGCTGCAAATCTACCTTGAAGAGAAACAACCTCACGATCAAGGTCAATACCCTCTCTCTGAATATCAATCATTTTCTGTCTAAAATCTAACTGATTTTTAAGAGCAGTAGTTTGTTCTTTAAATACTCCTATTTTCGCTTTTTCTATATCAAATCCAGCTTTAGTTAGTTTATTAGCAGTTTCTTGAGTAGTACGCATTTCTGTGAGTCTTTCTCTTGCTTCTTGAACTGCTCTAGCTTTTTGTAATAAATCAATTTGATTTTGTAATGCAAGATTTTGTTTTTCTGCTGCTTTTGTAGCTTTTTCAGTATCTTGAGCAATTTTAAATACTTCACCACCTATTGACTTTAAAGCCGCAGTTCTATTAGCAAGAAGTTGTACCTGCTCAGAGTTTAAAGTTTTTGTTTTTTCTTCACCACTATTAATTCTTCTTTGAAGTTCTAATGCTTCTTTAACTTGAAGAGTTCGTGTAGACTCAATTTTAACAAGTTCTCCAGATTCAGTCATCATTTGTTTAGCAAATCCTGCTTGAGTCCTTAAGAAATTAGCTTGATTTTCTGCAATTTCATTAGCGTCTTTTGCAATACCATTCATACCTACTAGACCTTTTGATACTGCCTCATCAAGTGCTTTCATAGAGCCACCAAATACATCTCTAATAGCTTTACCTTGGGCTTCTAGCTGTTTTAACGTTCTTACCTGTTCATTAAGTATATCAATACGTTTTTCTTCTTTACTAGTATCAGATGCTATAAAATTACCATCGTCATCATAAGTTCCACTTTTTTGTAATTTATCTAGCTCTCTTCTAGCACCAACTAATTTCTTAGATAAACTTTCAGCATTAGCAGAACCTCTATCAAAAGAACTTGCAGCATCATCTAATGTATTAGTTACTAGAACTAAACTAGTTAAAGTTTTTTTAGATTCTTTATCTAAATCTTTAAACTTACTATTAGTATCATTAATAGCAATACCATATCTCTCAAAGTTCATAGTACCATCTTCTAAAACTACGCCTTGTCTCTCAAATATATCTGCTACTTTATCAGAACCTAAGCCTAGTTCTCTAGATATAGCACCAACACCTTCATAACTAAAACCTACTTTATCAATAGATGCAGAAAGAAATTCAAGAATAGCTATTCTTCTTAGATATCCCTCATCTTGTTTTGTATTTTCTCTTTCTATTTCTTTCTGAATTAATGCTTGTCTTTTTGCTATATCAATTCGAGCTTCCTCTCTCTCAGCGGACAGAGCTAAAGGATCGCCTCTTTCTGGAGCACGACCTCCTTGTAATCCTGAACCTATCACCGCAAGCCATTTAAAAGAGCCAGTAGCCGACTTATTTACCTTTAAAATAGTATCATTAATATTTTTTAACTCGTCATCTGTAGCTCCTAAACCTTTTAGTTGTTTTTCTAATGCAGCCGCGCCTCCAGCTGCAGCAGCAACAGCTCCTGTCATTCCTGCTGTTAGATTTTTAAATTCTTGAGATAAGTCTACAAAAAGTCCTTTTATTTTATCGAGAAGATTTGTATCAAAAAGCGTATCTACAAGAGTAATTATAGCAAAACCTGCAAAAACAAGATTTACAGCTGCTCCAAGAACCCTAAAAGCAATTGCAGCGCCTCGAACCGCTTTTCCAAGTCCTTCTGAAAATGCAATTGCACCTTTTGTTTTTACATTAAAACCTTCGATTTGTTTTTCTAATTTAGCTGCCTCAGCATTAAGAGCCTTAGCAGATACAGTGTTTGAATTAAACTGTTTAGCTTGCTCTCTTAAAGCATTAGCAGTTTCTTTGAGAGCCACAGGATCAGCAATAGCACCACTTTGTAAAGCTGCTTTTGCTCCTTGAAATCTAGCTAATTGAGCCGGATCTTGGCTTGCGCCTACCCTTGCTCTAACACCTTTTAAACCTCCTCCAGCAGACATTGTTTGTGATGCAGATGCTTGCATTTTCTTAACTGATTCTGCTGATATTTCTGAAGTTCTGGCTATCTTTTTTGCAAAATCATCTAAGTCATTTATAGATCTTTTTGCAAAACCACCAATAAGTTGAGTTGCTTTACCAAACACTAGTTTCAAAACACCAAAAAATGCTAGTAAAGCAACATTTGCATTTTGAGATATGAAATCAAGAAATGGAGTTAGCACATCTGCAGTTAGTTGTCCAAATTGTACAGCTAATTCAGTTAAAACTGTAGTCAATCTTTCAATAGATTTCTGAGCAGAGGGAGCTGTAACATCTATAGAAGAAAACTTTTTCTCGCCTTCTTCAATAACAGCATTAACAAATGCTTGTCGTCTTTCGTAATTAGTAAGAGAAGTTGCAGCTACATTAAGAGATGCAGCATATTTTTCAACAGCTGGATCAATTCGTGTAAAGATACCAAGTTCGTCTAACAGTTCTGGTTCCATTTTAGCCGCACCTCGTGTAACACGAGTCATAGCGTCAGTTAAGCTTCTACCCAATGCTCGAGAAGCTTTCATAGAAACCTCTGTTAATCTACTTATTTGTTCTGAACCAAATCCTGCTGATAGAGCTATGTTAACATTTTGAGCTGCTTCTTCTAAAGTTAATTGACCTTGAGTAATTGCTTTGACATTTTTAAGAATTTCTGCACCACTAGCACCTATCTCAAGAGCAAGAGTTTTTGTGCCACGAACAATTGTTTCAGCTTGTGCAGCTCTTTGAAGAGCGGCAAAAGCTTGTTGTAAAGCAAAAACGTTTGCAGCCGCACCAGCATACGCTGCGACTAATCCACCTAAACCTGATGCTTGTGCTGAAAATTGACGACCAGTAGAGGCAGAAGCTTGCCCCATTCTTGTTTGTGCGCGACCAACTTGGTCCATACCTTTAGCGGCCTTAGCAGATCCTCGCTCTCTGACTTC
>MDTE01063510.1_pt1 | contig 20597 bp, 7 predicted proteins | sample 811231 | NCBI WGS metagenome assembly MDTE01 (sample SAMN05326651, study PRJNA326480) | marine metagenome | isolation source: seawater | place: Indian Ocean: Red Sea | collected 2010
ACTTCGTTACCATCAGTCGTGTAGGCCAGGCACATCTTGTAAGAAACATTTACTTCTGTTTCCACTCCAACATTATTAAAAAGCTCTAATGTTAAAATTGGACCATTTCCGGAAGTTATCAAAGGGTTAACTAGCTTGACATGATTATCATGAATTATTATTGAATCAAATGTTGTTCTTTCTGTTGGAATTATATTATTTACTTCTACATAAGCAGGACTAAATTCTAATTCAAATTCAAATTCACCAAATGCCATATCATTATCCATTCCTAAAACTATATAACCGTTATTATATGCCATTCCAACTCCGTCCTCGATTGAAGCAGATGCTAAAATAAGCTCATTATATTCTACATCAAAAGTCATAAAAGAACCCGGATCTGATATATTGTCAATTCTAAGAAGAGACGGTAATCCATAAAGACTTGTAGTATTTGGATTTGATGAATGACTGAATTCTCTATTATTGAAGTCTCCAGGGAAAACATCTGCACCATTACTTGGGCCTCCACTCTCTAATGCAAACATTCCATCAGCTTGCTCTAGACCTACACCATAATAAGGCTCATCATTATTTGGTGCCCAACCTTGCGCCAGGTTATCATTAATATGCCAAATGGTTAATCCCGGAGTAGTTATTAATGTATCTGAACCAATTTTTTGTCGATTTTCGATTAACCAATATTCTTCCTCTACTTGTGCATGATTTACTCGATAAACAATATTACTAGAGTAGGATTGTTCAACAATGACATTAGCTTGATCATCATCAATTTCAATGATGTTTACCCAGCCAAGTTCATTTTTTATCCAGCCTACCATTGAAGATGGATACCATGGTGTGTTACCACTAGTACCCCAAGAACCACTTGCCATAAGAGAAAGTTTACCTGCTCCTGTGGATGAGTAGTCAGTATCATACAAATCAGGTAGACCAAGTGAATGGCCAAATTCATGTGCAAGAACTCCAATAGCAACAATATTTCCATTCTGTATCTCAGGATTCATGTTATAACTATCAATCGTGACGCCATCATAGCTTACAGCAAGGTTGCCCAAACTCCATTTGTGAGACCAGATATTAGTTTGATCACCTTCCTCCGCTCCTGGTCCCTGATGGATCATTGTAAGAGCGTCTACATATCCGTCTCCATCATTATCGTACTTTGACCAATCAAATCCTGAATTTTCCAAAGAGTCTACCATGTCTCGAACTAGTTGCCTCACCCTCTGGTAACCATTATTGTATCCATAATAATCATGGTTGTATGGAGCTGTAAACCACTCTGAGACATCTGCTTTGGGTAAGAATTGGCCATAAGAAATTTCTTGATAAAAGTCTCTAAAACTTCCTGTGTTTGGGTAATTCAAGTGAGTATAGCCTTTCTGATTCATCATTGAATCAAGTTGGGATCTTTCGTAAAGCGCACTGGCATCAGGAAATTCAACAAGAATTAAAGGAACAAGAAAAGTATCAGATCTAGCTATTTGAAGATTTGGTATTGGAGAATTATCCACCAATTCGTAAGGCGATGGCTTTATTCCCTTTATGATGTCTGCCCTTATTTGACTAGGATCGATTCCAGGGTATGCTTTTATGTTTGAAGGTATGAGTCTTTTATCATCATTACCCAAAGCAAAAACCCACCAGTTATCGCTATCCTTTACCACAGTCCAGCCATTGTAAACATGCCAATTATGTAAATGGTCGCCTTTTATAAACAGCTTTAATTCTTGGCCATCCGGTTGATAAACTTTGAATGAATTTGGGCTTCCAACATGAGCATGGAGCATTGTTAGAATAACACTAGAAATAAGAAAGATATTTTTTGTATGTTTGATAGAGCAATTCTTGTTATTTTTTCAAAAAAAGATGGATAGTTAAACTAAATTGATTAACAACCCATTCATTTATTACATCATAATTGTTGCGAAAAGTATGAAAAAACAAATTAGTCATAAAGCACTTTTTATCGTTTGGTTTCTGACTTTTTCTAGCTGTGGCTTTCTTGAAGAAGATGATACTAAATCCAACAATAATGTTTCATATGTAAATACGCTAGACCAAAATCTTGGTGGTAATCAGGGGCATATTAATGAATACTTCTACAATTTTGATACAGAATTAGAAGCTTCTTTCTTTAGATATAATCCAAATCTAATGGCTAACTATCAGACTTATGCAGACTATTACAGCTTATTTGGAGAAGATCCGACTACAATGAGTTATAGGACATTTCCAGAGTATTTATTGACTGCTACCAAAGAAGATGAAGATGAGTTCACTCGCAGATATCCAATTGATACCTTGACAGTTATCGATTCGGTAGTTTATGACTCAGTAGAAATGGTATCAACACCTTTTAAAAATTTAGAATCTCTGCAATGGAACCTAGATGCTGAGCCATCCCTGCAAAGATACAAGCTTGTTAGTTCCGATTGGATTGTTTCAGATACTACCATTTTTTACAATGACACTTTTGATGTCACTGCCTATCGTTCGATACTAAATACTCCATTTATTGACTCGGGTATGGTTTTTGTGGACTCCTCTGAGTGGGTTGATACTAATTATGTTTTTATTTCAGATAATCAGATTCGCTTCACTAATGCATTTCAGTTTGTAAAGAAGCAATTGAGTAACGATTCCTTAGTTTTTAGAATTAATACTGATTGTAACGATAATGGGCAGTGGGATGTGGCAGAATCAATCATAGAAGATTATAATGGTAATGGAATCCTTGAAGTTTTGTATGAATATTCGGATAACAACAATAATGGTGAATATGATAGTGGTGATGATGCCATTCAGGATTATAATGGTGATGGATTGATTTCAGTTGCATACGAGTTTATAGATAGAGGAAATGGAGTATGGGATCCTCATGAGCCATTTGTTGATTTAGATTCGTCAGGTACTTACGACCTAAATGAGCCATACCAGGATAGAAACTGTAATGGAAAATGGGATGATCATGAAAGCTACGTTGATAATGATGGATCAGGTCACTTTAGTGATGGGGACGAATTCGTTGATTCTGGTAACAAAATGTACGACATTGAGGAAGAGTTTACACCAAAAGACATCAACGGTGACGGAGAGCCAGATAAGTTATTATATTTGATAGGGGATAAGCCGAATAATTTAATAGTAGATTGGACTGACCAAGATAACCCGCAAGTTTTATTGGAAATAGGGCTCGGAGATGGTATTACTAGCAGATGGGGTGAACAGTTTGAAAATATTATTGAAGAAATTGACTTTACTGATGTTAAGCAACAATATGTTGAGAATGTTGATTCTTTAGTAACTTTATTCACAAGGGAAAAAGTTGGACATGTTATTAGCAATGTTTCCTCTCCTGACGATTATTATGTTACCAAATCAGAGTGGTCGAAAACAACTGGTGGGGAAACAGAACGTTTTTACAATTATCATATTTTTCACAACCCAAAACACCTTAATCAGATTTCTTACCCCTCTTATTTTCTTCCTATTGGTTTTTATTTCAGTCCTAATGAGATAGAAAATGGGTTTTGGAGCAAACCAAATTTAGAGAGTGAGGTACTTTATTATACTTCTGATGGTTACCTTAGAGATGGAGAAATGATAGATACTGCGTATTTTGATACTACTGATATTGCAATTTATTTTATTGAAAAATCATACGAGGTAGAGTCTTCTTCCGTAACGGTACCTGCAGGTCATAGACCAGATCTTGACGCTCCTGCAAAAGACACCACTTTTACTGAAAATGAATGTTTTAAAATAACGATTACATCCAATATGACTATGGTTGGTAGTGGTGTAGATTTTGGGCAAAAAACAATTTCATGGTTAGTAAAAAATAAAGGTCTAGCTAAAAGTGAAATTTACATTCGTTGGACTGAACACCCTTTTGATTCGGATTTGACTCCTAATAACTCTAATTTAGATTCTCAAAATCAAGCCTGGGTTGGTTTGAATAGGATAGAATTAACATCAATTGACACATACTCTGAGAATAATTTAATGAGAAGGTTAGCAAACCCCACAAAGTCGATTGAGCTTCGCGATATTGGTAATCACCCTGATTTTGATTTTGACCCATTTTATATTAATAATCAAGTAGGTATTCAAACACTTGATTTAAGAGAATTGAATGAGCAATGAGAGTTTTTAGACCTTTAATTATCTTTATTTTCTGTTTTAATTCTATCTTTGGTGGTACTGACGGAACTATTCGAGGAAAAGTTACGGACGTTGAAAATGGTCCTTTGCCAGGGGCGAATATCTATGTTCCAGCGGTTGGGGTAGGTGCTGCTGCAGATATGGATGGTAATTATATCATACTTAATATTCCTGTGGGTGAATACGATGTTGTAGTGCAAATGATGGGATATCAAAAGCAAACAATAACTGGGGTCAATGTGGTAATGGATCAGACTTCATGGCTTAACTTTAAACTTCCTATCGCAGCAGTTGAAGGGGATGAAATTCAAGTAATTGGAGAAAAACCCTTAGTTGAAAAAGGCACTACTTCCAAAAAAGTTACGGTTGACAAAGAAGCTATTCAAGCCCTCCCTATTAGAGATCTTACTGAATTATATACTTTACAATCTGGGGTGGTGAAAGTGGAAAGTAGAACGAAATCGATACCTGACCATGAGGAGCGTGGTATAGAAGAGATTCATGTTAAAGGTGGTAGATCCGGTGAAATTGCTTATATGATGGACGGAATGTATCTAAGAAATCCTATTTTTGGTTCCATTGGTTCTGGGACAAGACTAAATCTTTTTGCTATAAGGCAGTTTGATTGGCAGCCCGGTGGATTTAATGCAGAATATGGCGATGCTCAGTCTGCTGTTTCTAATTGGCATACACAGGTGGGTTCAGAGGAGATTGAATATCATTTTAGGTTCGAGACGAGTGGCGTTGGGGCCTTAATTAATTCAGCCCTTGGCAATGATTTGGAGACGAATAATTATGATTTAAATCGTGGTTACAACGACTATAATTTCGGTGTAGGTGGCCCAGTATTGGGTATCCCCAAATTAACCTTTTGGGTTTCAGGCCAGTACTCTACTGAAGATAAATATAGTGTTTATGAATTTGATAATAAAATTTATCAAGGGAATAAAGTGTTCCTAAATGAATCAGATTTAGACGCAGATTTGCTTCAGCAAAATCAGAGCAATCTTGTTTATCCGTGGGATGATGTAGCTGGATTTAGAGGGTTTGGTTTTGATAAAACTTGGGATATTTTCACAAAACTTAGTTATAAGTTCTCAAATAAATTACGCTTTCATGGCTCATATTGGCAGGTTGAAAACCATCGTCAAGCATTCAGTCCTCGGTACTTGTACTGGGATGAAGGTCGCAATGAGCTCTTTAGAGATACTTACCGATATAATGCCGAGATTAATCATTCTGTTTCTCAAAATACCTTCTACACGCTGAGATATTCTAGATTTAAACAGGATCAATTCCAGGGCGTAAGATGGAGAGATAATGATTCAGACGGATATCCTAATTGGTTTGAGTGGCGCCATCCTGCAGGTTTTAAGCAAATTTCTGATCCTGAGAATCCATATGTAGTCCCCTATGCTGTTGGGGAAGATGGTGACACCGTGAGATATAAAAATGTGGACGAAAGAAGCGGGTGGTATTATGGTGCTCAGGCAGGATTATACAATTGGGCAATTGCAGAAGATTTTGATGACAGAAATGGCAATGGTACCTGGGATCCAGGTGAACCGTTTGATGATGAAGATGGAGATCAACAATGGGATGGTCCAGAACTCACAAAAGAGCTTTACAAAAGAGATGGCTCATATTGGCTTGAGCCAGAAATGTACGAAGATTTTGAACCTTTTTTTGATTATGAAAGTGTGATCTTGGATTGGCAAAATACTCCTGGTTATTTCTTTGAGCCTACAAATATTGGCTTTTTAGGTAATTTTCTTGGACAAGATATACAAAATCCTTATTACTATATGCCTGATCCTTTTACAAATGTTGCCTGGGATGAAGGCAGAACTTTTGGTGGGCATGATACTTTTTACGCTAATTCTACTTCAATCACAGATGAAGTCAGATTTGATGTTACTAGCCAAATTTCTGATAAGTGGAAATTAAGAGTTGGTGTTGATTATAAATCTCACAAACTAAACTTTTATGAAGTAAAAGATCCATGGCTTGGTGCTGGTGCAAAGGTTCAAACCTTTGCCGAATATTGGCAAGATACTGGACCAGATGGCCTGCTGTTAGGCGATGAAGGCTACGATAAAGCAGACCCTGGAGAGAAAAATGGAAGATGGGATCCTGGGGAGCAATTTACAGATGCTAATAATAATGGAAAGTGGGATGATTTTAGAGAACCAGAAGAATTTTCTGCATATATTCAAAATACTTTTGAAGTTCCTTGGATGGTAATCAATTATGGAGTTAGGATCGATATGGTTGATTACAATTCACAGGTATGGTCTGATACGACCGGTAAGTTCAGCCCTGGGCGACCATGGTTTTATTCAGATTTAAATAATAATGATGTCTGGGACGTTGGAGAAGAAGCTTCTGATATCGCAGGTTTGGCAAGGCAGAAAATCTTCTTAAAAGACTCAAAGTGGTCTTATAAAATAAGTCCTCGGGTTGGCTTTAGTCATGTCATCACAGATAAATCAACATTTACTTTCAATTACGGTTTATATTTTCAGAATCCTATTTATCAAAATGTCTACTTAAATACAAATAGCCTAGAAGATCCCGAAGAATTATTCGAAGAAGGAGAGGGTGCTGTTGGTAATGCGACAATGAACGCTCAAAGAACCCAGCAGTATGGTGCAAACTTTAATGTTCAAATCGGTGAAAGTTGGGCTTACTCGGTAGGTGCTTGGGTGAGAGATATGGATCAATTAACTCGTTATACGCTTGAAAGGTCTGGCGTATATCAATATAATGTCGCTACCAATGGTGACTATGGTTCAGCAAAAGGCCTAGATCTTACTATTGATTGGAGATATGCAATTTTTGGATCTCAGCTCCAATATACATATTCTGTAGCCAAAATAAATAGTGAGTATGCATGGGCAAGTATTTCAGGTCAGTATGTTGATGCTCCTAGCCAAGAAAATCTGGCTTACTACGATAGACCTCACGATCTCACATACTACATTTACTCATATCTTCCCTTTGGAATTCAGGCTTCTCTCACTGCCTTTTATCAAAGTGGTTATCCCTACACGCCAATTATTTTTCGTGGAAAAGATCCAGCTGAGGATCTAAGACAGCCAAATTCAAAGCGTGGTCCTGCTTACAAAAATGTAAATCTATCTTTTTCGAAATATTTTGAGGCAATGGATCATCGTTTTTCTATGGGATTAAATGTTTTTAACCTGCTCGATATTAGAAATGCTTGGGATATTTGGCCTTTGACTGGTAAACCAGATGATCCTGGAACCTATTATACAAATTATGTTGGGTTACCTGGTTCAGACCCCAATGGAGCTGGTGTTTACGCTGATAAATCCAGTGCTTACTACGATAGACCTTGGCGCTTATCTTCTCCAAGGGAAATAAATTTTTTCATCCGAATAGATTTTGAATAATGACTATGAAACAAATATATTATTATTGCTTATTAATTGTTTTTAATGCTACAGTTTTTGGTGTGGATGGCAGGGTAAAAGAGGCGCAAAGTTCTCCCGATCCATTTCATAGAAGTGCGTCCGCGAAAATAGGAGATAATCCATTTCCAACAAATCCTATGAGTGACAGGGCAAAAGGTTTTGTCGATCAAGGCCGAGTTAAAAGTGCAATAACAAATTACGGTAGTTTTATAAATTGGGACACTCACCCGTCAGGTATATGGGGTGATTATTCCTATCTTCCAGCAGTTTCATTTATTGGAGCAGTCCCAGGTCACAAAAATACAGCCCACTTTATGTGGGAAAACCTTGAGACTATAATTGATAGCGATGGTATTCCGCTCTATAGTGTTTGGGAGTCTTCTAATGCTTATGATGATTGGTATCCTTTAAATGGCGATACAACATACAAAGGTATTCTTTTTGATTTGGGAGATGATGATGGACTCTATAACCCCAATAATGAAAGATTCTCTGTCGACAATATTAACTCTGACAAACAATTCTATTTTAATCATGAAGATAGAAAAATTGTAATTAGTACATTCGGATCAAAGGATCCGAATAAAACCTCTGCTAGGGTTGGATTTATATATCCCTGGGCTTTAAGACCTGCTCTAATTAGCAGAGAAGATCAATTTGACTACTTTGATTATGGTCCCGACGAAGAAGAATGGACTGATGATGATGACTATGTTTATTATGGAGCTAACGCTGCTGAATCCCATTTTATTAGCACCGAATACAAAACTGACTGGCATGCATCTACCATGGCTAGAATTAACTCCCATCAAACCGATTATAATGCCAAAGATATTTTTGAATCCACTCCTTGGGTAGCGGGTGATGACACCTATCCTGTTCTTGCTCACTCTGCTTATTCGAATACTTGGCCTCAAAGGATTAGTCCGATTACAGGTCAGCTAGAATCATTCTGGCCAGGATCTTGGTCTCAAGATTTTAATATAAATCTGCCAGGTTGTTCTCAATCAAGGAAAGATCCCGATTGCTGGGAAGAGGTACCTGGTCGATTCATATCTGATATGGATGTTTACATGGAATTTGACGATAGATGGGCTCATCGTGCTAATAACGTAAATACAAATGATGAGTATGAGCAGACAGGCTATCCCATGGGTTTAAAAGTGATGGCAACTGCACATTCTTATGGTGTGTCATATGCCGAAGATATTATGTTTGTTACAGTTAAAGTAAGGAATGAAAGTGGTGATTGGTGTGCTGAGGATGAAGATGGTAACCCTGTACTCGTAGATGGAGTTCAAAATTGTGGAGAGGGAATGATAATGCCTGACGGAACTAAGCTTAATGGAGGTAAAGGATTTAATTATAGTGGCATGTCACTTGGTTTTTACATGGATGCAGATGTGTTGATGGGTGATTGGAATGGGTATAATGGTGGCTTACATACTAATGATGACGACTTCATGAAATACTATTGGGATACATTAGTGGTTAATAATGATAGAATGTTAATTAGTATGGCTATGATCGGCGATCATGATGGTCTTTCAGGAGTGCCCGGATACACTCTTGACGAACCATCAGCCTCGAACTCACCTGGAAATGACTTTGGAGTTGTAGCTACTCAGTTATTAGATTCACCAAAAGCTACGGACAATGTAGACCTGGATCAAGACGGAACAATCGACATCTTTCCAGGTGAACCTCTAAAAATGACTGATTGGCATTGGGTTGATTGGTATCAAAGACCAGGAGTAGTTTCCCCAGAATCAAACTCAAGTAGTTGCTATGCTGGTTCAGAAGGGTGTCCCGTCGCTAAAAATAAGGAAGAAATTTTATACAAACTTATGGTTGGTGACACCTCCAACCTGAGTGCAGGAGAAAAATCATGGCATTTTCATACACCCAATCCTGGAACAGACCTTGGTGAAGAGTTAAATCCTCACTTTGATTCTGTAGAAGGCCTGAAACTTGAGAATGTTTACACAAGAGATCCTGCAGGGCTTGATTGTGTGCTGATTATGAGTTGTGGGCCATTTGACTTACCTGTGGGAAGAGAAGTTCCTTTTTCTTTTTGTATTGTATTTGGCCAAAATGAAAATGATTTGATTAATAATGCTAAATTTGCCCAAGTAATGTATAATTCTCGATATCAAGGATTCACGCCACCTACCAGACCTACGTTATATGCAGAAACAGGTCAGGGGTATGTGGATTTATTTTGGGATGATTTGGCAGAGCACTCTAAAGATGTTGTAACTGGGTATTCAGATTTTGAGGGGTATAAGATTTACAAAAGTAAGGATGGTGGATCAACCTGGGGTAATGCAGAAGATATGATTTATGATGTTGATGGTGTTTTTGCAGGTTGGAGACCTTACCAGCAATTTGATCTATCTAGAGAAAAAGACTCGCTTCATTGTGTTTATTCGAATGATTATGATTGTCCAAAAGAATTAAGACGTGGCCATGCTATTAATGGTCAGGATCCCTATTTCCCTTGGTTTAACCTTGGAAATGATACAGGTCTTGATATTATTAAACTTCCGGAGTCAGAGTGGTTTGAAATTAATGGCATCACCTACAAATATAAATACAGAGATGAGGTAGATGTAATTGATGGTCTGGAATACACTTATTCTGTTGTTGCCTATGATATGGGGGTAGAGCCTCCTTACGAAGTCACTTACAAAGATGTCGGAGGAGGGCAATATTCTACTGAAATAGATACTAACTTCTCTAACCCAGATCAGTGGGCAAGCCCTGATGACTATGCATCCATCGAAAATTCAAAAGGGACTACGGTACTAGATAGAAACTTTGTTCAGGTATACCCAGGTGTTATTCCAGTAAATACTTTGAAACAAGTGAAAGTGGTGCCTAATCCTTACCGAGTTGCTTCAGGCTTTAAAGAAGAAGAGCATCTTAGGCAGTTAAGGTTTACGAATTTGCCTGAAGAGTGTACAATTCGTATTTTTTCTTTAACAGGTGAGAAAGTCACTTCATTTGATCATAAAAATGCAGAATCTGGTAATGCATGGTGGGATATGAGGAGCATAAATAATCAAGAAATTGCACCTGGGCTGTATATTTTTCATGTCGAATCAAGTGGCTTAGAACCAATAGTTGGCAAATTTGCGGTGATCCGGTAATGAAGAGAATTTTACTATTTATTGTGCCTTTATTTTTGTTTGGCCAGTACCGCAGTATTCCTGATGTGGTTACGAAGGTAGCCACTTCAGCAGGTAGTTTTTTAAAGCTAGAAACTTCTGCTAGAGCTATTGGCATGGGTGGGTCTCATGTTGCTTCAGGCCGTGGAGTATCAGGTATTCCCTACAATCCATCAAGTATTGCTTTTATTGAAAAGAGAGAGGCTTATTTTTCTCAGGTCAATTACCTAGCTGGCATAAAGCATGGTGTTTTGACTTATGGTACGCGTGGTGGGCCATCTGATTTTTTTGGTCTTCATTTATTTTATTTAGACAGTGGTCCCATGGAAGAAACAACCGAGTTGTTCCCAGATGGAACAGGAGCTGATTTTAATGTTTTTTCTCTTGCAGCACGAGCGACCTATGCCAGAAGCCTAACAGACCGTTTAAAAGTGGGTGGTTCGATCAATTACGTTAGAGACCGGATAGCAGAGACGGATATGCAGACTGTTTCGTATGATATAGGATCGAATTTTGATACTGGTATTTACGGAACTATTTTAGGCATGAGTATAACTAATTTTGGACCCGATGTGCAATATAAAGGGGAAGATTTGAGTGTTCAAGTGGCTGATACAATAGATGTAGATGGTAGTTTGCAGAGAATTACGGACAAGTTTCCGCTTCCTCTTACATTTAGACTAGGAATAGAAAATACAGTATTAGGAGCAGAAGGCTCCTTTGTGAAGAGTGAAAATCAAGCACTTACAATAAGTATGGATGGAATTAAGTCGAACGATTATGTGGTCTATGGGAGTTTAGGTGCAGAATATGGGTGGAAGCAGATGTATTTTTTACGAGCAGGTAGCCATCTTAATCACGATACTGCAGGCCTAAGTTTAGGTGCAGGTGCCAATATTCGTTTAGGTCGTATGATGCTAACTATTGATTATGCCTATGTAGACTATGATATTCTAAACTCAACCAACCAATTTGCAATAAGCCTCAAATTTTAATGCGTTTGAAACTTGCCTAGCATAGGTTAAGTAAAGTATCTTATAAAGCCTACATACCATCTAAACTTTCATATTTCTAAAAATATTTAGATTGGAGATCTATATGAGAAAATACGTTACTATTTTGCTTTCTCTTTTTATTGCCTTACCACTGTCTGCCTCGGCTACGAAAAAAGGCAAAAAAAGACCTTTATTAAAAACCACGAAACTTCCAAGGTTGAATGAACCAATTTTCAACAATAATACTTTAGGTCCTGGTCATAGATTTGGTCCCAAGGTAGTATACCAAAATAGAGATTCCGGATGGTCCGCGTCATTAGTGGATTCATCGCTAAATGGATATGGCCCCTACAACCCAACACCAAATCCATTAGCTTATGCATTGGATGAGGGTTATGTTGCTGTATATAGACAATTTCAGGGACTTAATGTGACTGCAGGTTATGTTGGAGCGTCCCAATCTGAAGATGGGGAAGAATGGTTTACAGAGCAAGCTCTTAATTCTAGATACCCTACTGGGGAAGAGGAACCCAATCTACCAACGGCTACTGGTACGCCGCAGGGTCGCTATCCCAGTGCAGGTTTTGCACCTGGCGGAAATCCAACAGCAATATGGAACGAATACACCAATGCTGACCAAGGCGGTGGCCAATATGGTGGAATGCCATTGTATACATATGATTCTGAGGGTGTAGGAGAATTTTCATCTTGGGTAAACCCCTTCCCTTCAAATAATGGTTGTGGTACAGTTCCTTGTGACCCCGCCGACCTTTGGACTGGTAATGCTTATGTCAACTCAGGTGGTGGATCTCCTGTTTTTACAGCTTTATACGATGGCTGGAGTGACACCCCCTCGAATTACTACTGGATTACAAGTAGCTTTCATGCTAATGGATATTTTTTAATGAATGATCCCTATGTATTAGTAGGAGATGGAGATGTTGATGATGATGGAGGATTTTTATGGCAAGATGGAGGAAACTTCACATCCTCCCCAGACTTTCATATTAATGAGGATGGTGTAGGGTACCTCATCCAGACTTCTTATACAGAAGATCCAGGAAATGGGGATCCAAGACTTCACACTATGTTTTTTAAAAAAACTGAGGATTATGGAGAAACATGGACTAATGACGGAGGGTATAAAAACTCAGGTTATCACTTTATTCCAGATGAAGTTATGATGGAGCTTACAGATTCTTTGTGGACAATGTATTCCGAAAACGCTGACGATAGTGCTTATGCGACGAAATTGTGGTATCCCGGAACCATGTGTGATTCTATCGATGAAGAGTCTGGAGATACCTTGGTTGATGAACTTTTTTGTGGAGATACAGTATACTATGTTGGAACACCACCACTTGTATTGACTCCTGGGCTTTTTATGTGGTACAACAGTGATGTTCGTACTGATGCTGATGGTGGATTACATTTTGTGACCCAAGCTAATCCAATTGTATGCCATGACACTTTATACGCAGCCGGCCATGGATGCGATGATAATGATGGTGATGGCTTAGCAGACTCCACGGAGCAATGGCCTTACAATTCAAGCGGGCATTATTACTTTTATAATCCAGACCCAATTGATGATCCCACAAATTGGTCTGTCGATGTCTTAAGTGATTATGATGATAATGCGGATGCTGATTGGGATGTTTCTGATATTTTTTATATCAATTCTTTAGATGGGTATGGTCCTTGGTATTACATGTACCCAGAAATAACCCTAAGTGCAGAGGATGGAAGCCAAGTTATGTGGTATGGAAGTTTTAAAGGTTCAAAATACACTGAAAATCCAGCAGATAGTAACAGTGTTCTTCCTGTTGATATAGATATTTTCATGAGAAAATCATCTGATTTAGGACGAACATGGACTGATCTTGAGAATGTTACAAATTCCTTAGGGGGAATATATCCTGATAAAGATCTTGAAGTTAGTGTTCATCTTGCTTCAACTGCCACTGATGATGAAGTAGCAGTGTTCTATCAAATGCCTGATTTTTACACAGAAACCTATCCACCAGCAACTGGGTATGAAGATTTCATGAATCGTGTTTATGTGGGCATATACAGTAATGATGCTGGAAGCGGTGGAACCGTAGCTATTGGTGATGAAAATGTTAGTCCAAATAAATTTTCATTAGAGCAAAATTATCCTAATCCATTTAATCCAAAAACTCAGATTAAATTTAATTTGAACAAGTCTGGGGATGTTGTTCTTGACTTATTTGATATTCGCGGTGCTAAGATTCAATCGCTGATAAATCAATATCATGAAGCAGGGGCTCATATTTATAGTTTTGATGGTTCTAGCTTAGCAAGTGGTGTATATTTTTATAGCTTAACAGTTAATGGAAATACTAAAACTCGCAAGCTAGCCCTAATGAAATAGCTTAAAAATAGATTTCTATCTAACTAAAAGTGGGGTCTTGTAAGTACAAGGCCCCACTTTATCGTTTTAAATAATCATAACAAGGAGAATCTGCATGCGCTTAAGCATAGCCCTATTACTTTTTTTATCTTTAGTATTTTCTAAAGAAATTGGATATAGAATTAAAAATTTAAATCAACAAACCGGCAGTTTTATTTCAATAAGTCGGGATGTTAATGAGGCTCAACCTTCACTTAGGAATCTTCGCAGTAGTCGTGATGATACAACTACTGTTTGGCTACAAGATTTTGAAGGGGATCTTTCAGACTGGACTGTAGAGCCCGGATGGGAGTTAACTGAGGAAACCAGTTATAGTCCTACTCATAGCTTTCACGTTGACGATGATAATTTTGAATTACTTTCAAGTATTGTTTCCCCCATTGTATCTGTACCACAATTAGGCGGGGAGAATGAAATTTTGAAAATGAATTTTGCTCTTTGGGCTGATTTACCTGATTTTGATGGCTCAGGAGATAATTTACTAGAGGATTACTATTGGGTAGATATTGCCAATGTAAGTGATGTCCCGGTATATTTTGTTCAATCAGAAACTGGTGCCTATGAAGGCCAAAGCTGGTGGTGTGCGGATCCTAGTGTAGGTGGCTATTTAGATGCTTGGGTTCAAGTATTGCAGTCCCCGACAATGACCGTGCCCGCTGGGGGTACCCTTTCTGCTATGATGCAATGGGGAATTGAGGATCCTAACGGTGCAGCAGTAGGTGGAACATGCACGGATGGTTGGGACGCAGCAAATGTTCGTATATCAACCGATGGTGGTGCTACCTGGAATCTTTTGAATGGAGATGACCCATATGATTTTAATTACGGATATGGATGGATTTACAATGAGCCTGAGTATGATTGTGGTGGTTCTCTAGAGCAAGTTGCAGCTGGTTGGGGTGGGCAAGCTGATTGGCATGAGGTTAATTTTGATTTAAGTTCTTATGAAGGCCAAGACGCCATCATACAGTTTGCTTTTGGGTCTGATCCTTCATACTCCACACCTGACGATAACACTATAACAGGCTTTAAAATTGACAATATCCAAGTTACTGATGGGAATGGTAACGTGGTATTCAGTGACAATGCTGATGATAATGTAAATATGGTCCCATTGAATGGACTAGAGTTTGCTTGGGAGCAATACTTTTATGATTATGGTGATATTACCAGACCTGGCGCCCTTGGATGGGAAGAATATCCCGTAGGTGGTCCCTTTAATGGTAATGCTCAACTAGATATTTCTGAATATGCCGGTGATGATATCAGAATCCGATTTACAGCAAGGATGGATGATAATGATGATGGTGGGAATGGAACTGGATTATTTATCGATGATTTACATATATGGAAAGTCAGTTACAATGATGTACCTGAAGTCACAAATTTAAATGCTGTTGGTTTTGATAATCAGGTTGAGGTTTCATGGGATATGCCTGCTGGAGGAAGTTATGACAATGATGAGATAACCTATGTTGATGGAACCTTTGAAGATGCTATATATATGAACTCAGGAACCGCTGTAATGGGTAACTATTTTGATATGCCTTATGGAGCAGAAGCTGCGGTGGCTAATTCTTGTGCTATATGGGGAGAGCCTGGTTTAAGCGGTCCGACTACTTTGTCTGGTTTTAATGTAACAGCTGGTCTTCCTGAAGCATCTGCTGCATATACTCTTCCAATTACCTTGGAAGAGGGTCAATGGAATGTGTATGATCTTGGCTGGGATTTTGCGGGAGATTTTGTATTAGCTATTGAGGTCAGTGTTACCATAGGGATGGCGATTGATTCAGATAACTCCCCTAGTCAGAATTCTTGGGCAAATCTCGGAGGTTGGGAACCTTGGACACAAGTAGCAAATGATTATTCTCTCACTGATGGTGAGTTTGGTTTAAATGCAAATGTTACCACAGTGGGTGGTGGAACACCAGTTTTTAATGTTTATCGATCTGTAAATGGAAGTGATTTCAATCTAATGTTTAATGGTGGCTCCCTTGAAGATAATGTTTATGTGGATAATACGGTTCAAAATGGTAATGAGTATTGCTATGAAGTTACATCCGTATATTCAGGAGATGAGGGTAATCCTGCTGGACCAGTCTGTGCAGTACCTGAGGCACAAACTATATATGAAATAGCTCATGATGATGGAAGCGATGAAACAAGTATTAATTCAGGAGCTTTCAATACACTTTGCGTGAAGTTTACTCCAGGTTCATACCCTGTTGATTTATACAGGGCTAGTTTCTATTGTGTTGGCTCTTCTAATGGAGTTGGCTTTGTTAATGTATGGGATGATGATGGAGATAATGGTATGCCTGGAACACTGTTAGTAGAAAATATCCCTATTCAATTTGCAGGGGGTGTATGGACTCCAGTAGCATTAAGCAATCAAAATATTGTAGTTAGCGAAGGTAGTTTTTATGTCGGGTGGATGGAATCAGATGCCACACCTCCAATTGGAGTTGACTCAGATAATTCTTCTGACAATAGCTATATAGATCTTGGACTCGGCATTGGATTTGAACCTTTTGGTAATTACTTTGAGGGAGCAATGATGATAAGGGCTGAGGTAGATTCCGCAAACGTATTAAGCTCTGGAGATAATATTGATCAAGGGTTACCGGTAATCTTTAGTTTAGAGCAAAATTACCCGAATCCATTTAATCCAGCAACTACAATATCATTTAGTTTGCCTGAAGGTGGTATGACAGATATTTCTATTTATGACATTTCTGGAAGAAAAGTTGATAGTATGCTTCGTCAAACATTAATTCCTGGGAATCATTCATTTATTTATAATGCTTCAGATTTACCATCAGGCATGTATTTATATAATATTGTTGTGAGTGGGATGAATGGAAAATCTCTTTTTTCATCAACAAGAAAAATGATATTGATGAAATAATCGACGTTTGGAAAGGTTGTAATTAAGTGAAGTTACATTACCAAAGGAGCTATTAAAATTGGTTAGAATATTTTTATATGCAGTTCTTTTTTTTCAAACTGTTTTTTCAGAGAATTATAATGACCGTCTACGAATATATATTGATAATTCCTTGAAAAACTTTAAGGTCTATGAATCAGGTGATTTTTCAAACAACATTGATTTGAATAAACTACTTCTCGAGTATGAAGCGAAGCAAATTTATCAATGGCTCCCTAATGCTCGACCTACTGATAGGGACGGTGAAACTTACCTAAATAGATATTTTATAGTATTATTTGAATCGCAGTCAGAGTATCTTGCAGTTATAGCAAACAAATTAAGAAAGCTAAGTTGTGTTGATCATGTAGAGCTTATGACTATTAATAGGCCAACATATACTCCAAATGACCCGTACTGGAATAATCAGTATGGCCTTGAGTTAATCCAAGCTGATTTAGCCTTCGATCTTTGGGATATTGATGGTGGAGAAATTCCTGGACAAATGGCCTCCGGAGAGATTGTCGTAGGCATTGTGGATAATGGTTTGGAATGGGATCATCCTGATCTTGTAGGGAATATGTGGCAGAATCTTGGTGAAGATGCAGATGGTGATGGAGTAGTAATTATTCAGTCAGGAGGAAATTGGATATTTGATCCAGGTGATATTAATGGAATTGATGATGATGGCGATAACTATGTAGATAATTTTGTTGGCTGGGATGTCAGTTTCAATGATAACGATCCAATGCCTCCCAATAATCAGTACGACCATGGCACGAGTGTAGCAGGTTGTGTATCTGCTTCTACAAATAATGGAACAGGAATAGCTTCGGTTGGATGGTCTGTAAAGTTAATGGGTATTAATTCAACAGATGATCCTGGCTTTGTAACCGATGGATATTCAGGTATTTTGGCTGCAGGACAAATGGGTGCAGATGTTATTAATCTAAGTTGGGGAGGTTTCGGAGGAGGAAATCAGTCGGTAATTAACTCTGTTTATAATAATTATGGTTGCATTGTGGTTGCTAGTGCGGGGAATGGAGATGACAATGGCAATACTAATTTTGATTTTCATTCTCCTTCTGGCCTTAATAATGTAATATCTGTTTCTGCAATTGGAGCTGGTGATAACTTTAATTGCTGGGCAACCGCAGGAACTACAGTTGACTTATGTGCTCCTGGCGAGAATATTCGTACTACTGATTTAAACGGCGGATATGGCAGTTTTTTAGGCACCTCATTTTCTTCACCAATTACGGCAGGTGCAATTGCTTTATTATGGTCGCGTTTTCCAAGCGCTGATCAAGAGTGGATTACAGATCGAATTCTTTCCAACACTGACCAGTTTTCGGATATGACGGCTTCCTGTAATGCAGGTAGTTTAGAAGGAATGTTAGGTACTGGCAGGCTTAATATTAACAAAGCTCTTACTGCGGGTATCTTTCCTAGTCTGTATATTGCTGATGTTAATTACTTAAATGATTCTGATGATGATGGAGTCTTTAACCCAGGGGAGACAGTAAAGGTTAAAGTTATTGTGGGTAATGAAGAAGGTTGGGCCGATGGAGAAAATGTAATTGCAACATTATCTTCTGCTGATGATAGAATATTGATTTTAGATGATACAATAGAATTCTCAAATAATATTCCTACTGGTGGTACAGCATTTACTTTGATAGACCATTTTCTTGTTCAGGCATTAGAGAATGCTCAATTAGGCGATGTTCCATGCATGATTCACCTCCAAGCTGGAGCTGAGCCTCCATATTATGAAACAAATATAGATGTTAGTATATCCATTTCTTTAGATCAATACGGCTTTGATTTTCCTACCAGTGGAATGGTTTTGAAATCTTCACCAATTATTGCTGATCTATATGGAAACTCAATGGGCCAGGTTTTTGTAGGTGGTGATAATGGTAATATGTATGGATACATGGTTGGAGGAAATGAACTTACAGGTTTTCCTTTCACAGCTGCTGACAAGATTAGGTCTAGTCCAGCTGTTGGTGATGTAGATAATGACGGAAGTAATGAACTTGTTTTTGGCTCCCATGATGGTGGGTTATACATCCTTAGTTTAGTTGGAACCCAAGAACTAGTTTATCTGCAAAATGGATATATTGTGGGATCTCCTGCTCTGGCTGATTTAGATGGAGATAACGACATGGAAATAATATTTTCAACTCAGCGTGGAAGTACCTCAGGAGAGTTATTTGCAATACATCATGATGGATCTGATGTGGAGGGGTTCCCAGTCAATATTGATGAAAAAATGTTGGTTGGTCCTGCTATTGGAGATTTGGAGGGTGATGGATTGATTGATATTGTTTTGTGCACGTGGGATGATAATATTTATGCAATTAATAATGTGGGTGCAGTAAAGTCGGGATTTCCATTTGTGTCTACCAATCGATTTAATGCTCCACCTACTTTAGTTGATATCGATGGAGATGGAGACATAGAAATACTTGCTGGAAATGATAGTGGCTTATTACACATACTTCACCATGATGGTTCTGAAATGGCTTCGTTCAATACGGGAGATGACATCCGAGGCGGTATTTCTGTTTCTGATTTAAATGATGATGGTTATTATGAGGTTCTGTTCACAGGGTATGATGATTTCCTTCATATTTGGGACCCAATTGCAGGACAAGAGTTGGAAGGATGGCCTATCGACTTAGGTACAAACTCTTTATCAGAGCCTACTACAGCTGATTTAGATAATGATGGTGACTTAGAAGTAATTGGTGCAAATAAAAATGGTCAAATTTTTATCTTTCATCATGATGGAACATTCTTTAACCATTTCCCAACAAATATAAGTGGAAATATTGAGTCCTCCCCCGCAATTGGAGATATAGATAACGATGGAGATTTTGAAATTGCAGTTGCCACCACTATGGGATTAAAAGTAATGGATATCAAAACTGAGCTTGGGCCACGGATATCTTGGAAAATGCATAGAGGAAATGAATATAGGTCTGGATCTTTGGCTATGTCACTTCTTTCTAATAGTAAACAAAAAGATTTATTGCCAAAAACTTTTTATGTAGGTCCTAATTATCCAAATCCCTTTAACCCATCAACCACGATTGATATTCAGACCGTTTTTGACGGGGAATTTTTAGTCAATGTATATGATATCTCTGGCCGTTTAATAAATACTTTAATGAATGAAAATCTAGCATCTGGTTTTTATTCAATAAAATGGAATGGCCAAAACTACATGGGGGAGTCTATGCCTACAGGGATATACTTCATCCAAGTGGAATCGGGTGCGGATCTAAGTGTCCAGAAAATTATGTTAATTAAATAGATTAGTTAATTGCCGAATAGAGTACTAATTTTGTAAATTAAGAATATTTCTAAAAGGATTTATCCAATGAAAAGCCATTACTTAATATTATTATCATTTATTGTTTTCTCAAACTTTGCGCTGGCAGAATTAGACTG
>MDTE01183866.1_pt1 | contig 20596 bp, 8 predicted proteins | sample 811231 | NCBI WGS metagenome assembly MDTE01 (sample SAMN05326651, study PRJNA326480) | marine metagenome | isolation source: seawater | place: Indian Ocean: Red Sea | collected 2010
AGAGAGAGCGGAGCGCACCGCTCTGTACGGGAAAAAGGACAATGGCATCGGTCATCACGTCCGTGAACATCCTGACGGTCGCGGTAAACCGCCGCCGCGCGAGCCCCGCCGGTCGTCGCGCCGCGCCGACGCGCGCGGCGGGCGACGGGGCACCGAGCGAGACGGCCGCCTCCCCCTCGGATGGAGCGTCGACCTTCGAGTCGCCGCCCCGGAGGCCGTCTCCGCTGGAGCGCGTCATGAAGGATCCCCTCGCCGCGGCGGTAATGGGTCCACGCCTCGCCCTCGGCGGCGCCACCGAGGCTCTCGACCTCCTGCAGAAGGGCCAGCTCCTCGGGGTGCTGGCGCAGGCGCCCGGGGAGCTGAACACGCTGCTGCAGGATCCCAGGCCCATCAACGACAAGGCGGAGGACCTGGTCCGACGCGCGGAGGGGATGGTGGAGACCCTGGAGGAGCGGGGTATCGCCGCGGAGGCGCCGGGCCGCGAGATCTTCAAGGCTATCCTGCCCGCGGATCTGTACGACCGCTACCTCGACCCGGCCGCCGTCGGAGCCGTCGCCGCAACCGCGACCCAGCCGCCGCCGCCGCCCGCCGAGTACAAGGCGGAACCGCCGACGCGATCCGCGCCGCGCACCGCACCCGCGACCGCCGCCGAGGAAGATAACGCGGCGGTCCCTGTCCCCGTCCCCGTCCCCGTCCCCGCGGCGGCGGAGGAGGAGGTGGACGAGGAGAAGGGATCGCCGCCCGAGGCGACCGAGCGGGGGGAACGCGGGTGGGTGTTTGACAGCGACGAAGACCCGGCGGTGATCGCCGCCGCCAGAGCCGTGGCGTCCGTGCTCGACAGCGAGGAGTGGGACGAAGATCGCGAGGCTGGGCTCTACCCGGAGGTCTTGGGCGGACAGAAACCGGCGTCGACGAGCGGCGACGACGCCATCGCGGACGATGATGGCATCCGGGGCACGGCTTCCCCGCGCTCGGTCGAGCCGGCGCCGGTGCAGGCGGCATCCTCCGTCGCGCCCGTCGCGAGCGGATCCGCCCCGTCCAGCGTTCCTCCCGAGCTCTGGGCCGCTGTGGAGGAGGCTGAGAAGCTCGCCGCAGACGTCGTCATGCAGGCGTCGACCGTCGCGGCGAGGAGGGAGCGGTGAAGGTTGCCAACTAGAATTAGACGCTTTATTCACACTGGCTGGGGAAAACGGAAATGAAGAAATAAGCCGATCAGGTAGTACACTGCACACATATCCAGTTAGGAAATCTACCTTATATGTGGTAATGGAGTTCTGCCTCGCGCAGGCTATCATTCGCAGGCTCGGGCTCGAAACGAGGTCTGCACACGTGGCCATTCGGTTAGATCCGGGCATAACATCAGGAGCTGTATTGAACGCACGCGCGAAAACGATGACGTCACTCGCCATAGTCACTCTCACCTCCGCACGCGTCGGCGCTCCCACCCGGTGCGTGCCCCCCGCGTGCCCGTCGTACTGCCCGTCCCGACACCCCGGCGAAATCCATCGGAACTCTCTATCCTGTTCTCCACCCGAACGGCGCTGACGGTGTTCCCGCCCATCTCCGCCTCCAGACGTGTGTCGAAGACCCAGCGTAAGGCGAACTGCACCGCACCAGCCGTGTCGCGCTCCAAGCAGCAGGTTGTTAAGTGTGCTGCGACCGGCGACGAGGCGCAAACTTCCACCTCCAGCCGCAGGGTCGCCCTCATGGGCTCTGCTGCTGCAGCCGCCGCCGCCGCTGTTGCCCCCGCGCTCGCTGATTCGTGTCCCACCGCGGACACGGCGCCTCTTTTATGCAACGCCGAGGTCACCAACAAGGTGTACTTCGACGTGTCCATCGGCGGCGAGCCCCAGGGGAGGATAGTCATCGGTCTGTTCGGCAAGGACGTGCCGAAGACGGTGGAGAACTTCAGGCAGCTCGCGACGGGCGAGAGGGACTTCGGGTACAAGAACTCCATCTTCCACCGCGTCATCCCCAACTTCATGATCCAGGGCGGTGATTTCGAGCGAGGTAACGGCACGGGCGGGTACTCCATCTACGGCCGCAAGTTCCCGGATGAGGCCTTTCCCCTGGACAAGCTCAACCACGTCGGGCCGGGCGTTCTCTCCATGGCCAACGCGGGACCCAACACCAACGGATCGCAGTTCTTCATCACCACCACCGCCACCCCGTGGCTGAACGGCAGGCACGTCGTGTTTGGTAACATCGTCGAGGGAATGGACGTCGTCAGGAAGATCGAGAGGACCCCGACCGCGCGAGGCGACAGGCCCGTCAACGACGTCGTGGTCACCGCATCCGGCGAACTTCCCCTCGCCGCACCCGCCCCCGTCGCGGCGGAGCCCGAGGCGTGATCGCGCCCACCCGGGGAAACGGAAGGGGACGAGGCGCACTCCTTAGCTTCGTCGTTGTCGTGCAACGTACTCGTATCGTCACAGCCTGATCCGTCTCGCCCGCCAGTAGCCTGTCCTCCGCACTCGACCAACCGCCCAAAATTACCCATAACTGCGATTTTCCTTGCCGAGCTGCACGCACCAGACAAGACGTCACCATCTTCACGTTTCCGCCCTTATATCTTCTGAAGCCTTCCCCCGATCTGGCGTTGAAGAAACGCGAGCTACCAAACCGCGGCGCGCTTGCGTAACAAAGGAACACTCTGGCACGTCGACACCTGAGTCAATCTCCGATACTCACACATCAACCGCAGACGAGTGGCGACGCGCACTCCGCAGTATCATGGCACTAGTTTTTGTTTTCGATGCGCTCAAGGAAGAGAGGTGCTGAATCGACCGGGCCCGCGTCAGTGTCGGGAGGAAAGCGTACTCGAAGGGAGGATAAACCACGCGAGGCGAGTGAGCCAGCAAACGCGTCTGCTGTCCCCGAGTCTGTCAATCCCAAGGCGAGTGCCCGTCGCGGGAGCGTCGGAGCCCCGGCAGCACACCTAGAAAACCAAACCTCCTCGGAGCGGGGCGCTTCATCCCAGTCGCGCAGGCGAGGAGGTTCTAGCACTAGCAAACCCAAGAAAGGGGCCGAGGGCCAGAAATCCGCGAGACGCGCTACTCGAGTGCTCACCGAGCTACCTGCGAGAGGCGCGAGCGGCGGCGGCGGCGGCGGCACCCCCTCCAGGTCCAACAGGAGATCTGAGAAGGCATCCTCCACCAGGACGCCCAAAAAAACCTCCAGCAGCAGCAGGGCAACACGCAGGAGATCGTCGACCGGCGGAAGCATGGTCAGCCGCGAGGAACTCGAGGCAATGCGCCAGGATGCCTACGATCACGACGACCTGGATGAGGAGGAATACGACGACGACGAGGAATACGACGAGGAGGACCGCGACGAGGAGGACGAGGACCGCGAAGAGGATGAAGAGGAAGACGAGGACGAGCAGGGCGGGGACGAACACGATCCCTCGGGGCTTCAGGCGCTCCTACGTCGCCTCGGCGGCGGGCTGGAGGATATGATCCCCGCCGCGGGCCAGACACGCGGCCGCCTGAAGGAGATCCTCGGCGGACTCCGCGCAGATGGCGACGACACCCGACAGATCATGGCGCTAAACGAGCTGTGCGAGCTGCTCGTCATCTCATCAGAGGAGTCCCTCATCACCCTGTCCGTCGACGCTTTCGTGCCGGTGCTGGTGAACCTCATGCAGATGGAGCATAACCCCGATTGCATGCTGCTCGCGGCGCGCGCGCTGACGTCGATGGCTGACATCTTGCCCAACTCCCGCGGCGCCATCGTCCACTACGGCGCGCTGCCCGCGTTTTGCAGCAGGCTGCTCACCATCGAGTACATCGACCTCGCGGAGCAGTCCCTGCAAGCGCTGGAGAAGCTGTCGCAGGACCACGGATCGAGCTGCCTGCGCGAGGGGGCGATGATGGCCTGCCTGAGCTACCTCGATTTTTTCTCGCTCGGGATGCAGCGCGTGGCTCTGCAGACAGCGGCAAACGTGTGCCGCCAGTTGCCTGCCAGCGACTGCTGGGATCAGCTCTCGGACTCGGTGCCAGTTCTCACTAATCTGCTCATGCACGATGACGCGCGGCTGGTTGAGAGCGCGTGCACCTGTCTGACGCTCATCGCGGCGAACCTGAGCTCTCAGCCGCAGCAGCTCCAGGCGCTCTGCTCTCACGGATTGATTCCCAACGCGACGCGCCTCATATCCCCCTCGGGCTCGGCCACGGCGGCACCCGTCGGCGCGTCGACGTATCACGGTCTGATCCGTCTCATCGGCACGTGCTGCAAGGGTTCGGCTGATGTGGCCGAGCAGCTGCTCAGAAACGGGCTGCCGGGAACCCTAAAGTCAGTACTCGCCGGCTGCAAAGTTCTCGCCAGCTCGACCGCTTCTGCTTCGCCTGCTTCACCGATCGTGTCGGCGGATCAGCTCCTGGAGGTGACGACGTTGGCCAACCAATTGCTACCCTCGATTCAACCCGGAAGCGGAGCCTCTGAGTCGCCCCTTGAGTCCCTGGGCATTGACGCTGCGGTGCCAGTCAATGTGCCAAACACGGAGAACGGCAGGAAATCAAATTCGCGACGTCGCAGCGCGGCTGTGGCCTCGGAGGTGGCGAACGCAGCCGGCGTCGCCCTTGAGGGGATCCTGAAGGCTGAGCCGGAGCTGCTTCGCGAGTATGGATCCAATCTCACGTCGTCCCTCATGCAGGTGGTGGTCGCGTCTGTCGGCACAAACGTCAAGCTTCAGTGCCTGGCGGCTCTTGCCAAGTTTTTGCACCACGCACCACCTGAGATGCTCATCTCCGGATCGGCCGCGCTTCAGCCCGGACAGATGGCGTCGTTCCTGGCAGGGTTGGTGTCGTCTCGAGACGGAGCCATTGCTCAGGTGGCCCTGTACATCGTGGACCTCCTCATGCAAAAACTACCGGATACCTTCAGTCGCGCGTTCAGGAAGGAAGGTACAGTCCACGCAATTGAACAGCTTTGCGAGATGCACGCCGCGAGCAACGACGGTTCCGGCGACAGCAAGGGGTCCAGTGGTGACATCACCCCGCGCGGACAGGTGGTGCCGTCTGGCGTCGGAAGTGGCAGCGCTGCATCAATTGTTGCGAGGATGGCGCTGACAAACTCTGGCCGGAAAATTTCCGACACTCCTCAGCGCCGCGCCGCCATGGATCGCGCCGTCAGCCTACGTGCAGCTCACTTCAGCGCAGCAGCTACGGGTGGAACAGTTGAGCGTCTCCAGAGTGTGTGCGCTCCGCTCCGTAACGCCGGTCAGGACCCCTTGAAGGCGACAGCAGTTGCAATTAAGTTTCTCAACACTCTCGACGAGGGTGAAGGAACGTCAACATTCGAGCTTATCGAGAGCGGTGGTGTCGAGGCGCTGAGCTCGTTTCTGACGGGCTCCGACTTGCCCAAAGGAGACGGATGGAGCGATTCAATTTCTGCTCGCCTGTCGGCTTTTGTGCGAGCTGCTTCAACGGATCTCCCGCCGCGGGCCATGAGCTCTCTAACGGAGCGACTTCTTGAAGCGCTGGCTGTAACCGAGACTTTACCCATGCAGCTTAGCGCCGGTGCGAGAGGTTCGGGTGTCGGAACATCGGCCGGTAACAGAGGTGGCACACCGCAAGCAGGGGCGGGAGCGGGGGCGGCAGGAGACGGGCTCAGCATCCTTGCCCGTCCCTTCAAGCTTCGCCTGCGCCGCGCCTCTGGCGAGCGAGCGGAGCTAAAGGACTACGCTTCCAACATCATACTGGTCGAGCCACTAGCCACCCTCAACGCCATCGAGGATTTCCTCTACCCCCGGGTGCACAAGCCCCCATCGGGTCCCGCGACGCCGGCGGGGGCAGCCTCCGCATCCGGCACCGCGCCGACCCGTCGCTCTGGTCGGCTCGCCAGCGGCGCGGAGAGCATGGACGCAAACGAGGAGGAAGAGGAGGACCACGAGATGCGAGGGGACGAGGAGGAAGAAGGTGACGGCGAGGAAGACTTCGATGACGAGGAGCTGGATGACGAGGAGGACGGAGAGGAGGACGCGCCCACCGCGGACGATGTCGCGGACGTGGATCCGGCGGCTGAGGGAGCGGCGGGAGGTGCACCCACGGCGCCGACCCAGAGCCCGGCGGAAAATGCGGGCAGATCCGATCCACCTCCGACGCCCGCGAGAAGCGCCGCAGAGGTGGCGGCGGCAGCACCGCCCCGGCTGCTGTTCCGTGCGCCCGGAGTGGGTCCCTTCCATCCGTCGACGAGCGTGTTGCAGGCCATTCACGCCGCTGCGTTGCACGCTTCAGCCGCAGCAGAAGGGGACGAGCAAGGTGATGGACACGAGGACGGTGAGGGCAGCGGCGTCAGCACTGCTAGCCTCTGGGAGCGCACTCATACCCTGGAATACGGCGTCACGCCCAAGGGACAGCCCCTTCCTTCTCCGCCCCCGAGCTCTGGTAGCGCCGCGGTCCTCTCCTCGGAAGAGACTGCTGACGCGGCTGAGGCTCTCGCGGCGCTCGGATCCGTGGAGCGTCGCGCGGCTTTGGGGGGTGTTCTCTCCGCCCTGCGCGGCAAGTTGTGCGATCGCGAGAGTGTTGCGAACGTATCGGATGCCACACGATCGATTCTCACCGTCCTTTCGGTGTTGCACACAGTTTCCACGTCTGCGTCCAGAATCATCAATCTCGGGGAACAGGTTGATCACGTGAAGGTGACGGCACTTTCGCTTCCAGCGGATGCGTTCCTCAGCTCCAAGCTGGCCGGTAAGATGGTGCGGCAGCTCCAAGACACCCTGGCCCTTTGCAGCGGTAGCTTGCCCACTTGGTGCACCACCCTGGCGCGAGCGTGTCCTTTCCTGTTTCCTTTCGAGGTGCGGCAGCAGCTCTTCTACTGCACCACGTTTGGTCTCGCCCGCGCGCTTCACCGCATGCACGGCCAGTCGCAGGACAACAACGGTGGCGGAGGCGGACGCGACCTCCGTGTTGGTCGTCTGCAGCGACAAAAGGTCCGCGTATCTCGACAGCGAATTCTTGAGTCTGCGATGAAGGTGTACGAGATGCCGGGCGCACATAAGATGGTTCTCGAGGTTGAGTTCTTTAACGAGGTTGGCACGGGAACCGGACCCACGCTGGAGTTTTACACGCTCATGTCCAAGGAGGTTACCCAGCGCTCGCTCAAAGCTTGGAGGGACGCGCCCGTCGACGGCAAGCCCGGTCCCGCCGACGGGTTCGTGAACGCACCCCACGGATTGTTCCCCGCACCCGTCTCTGCGAAGGACTTTGACGCGACGGTGCCGGGTGCCCCTGGCGGGATCAAGCGCGGAGATCTTTTCAGGATGCTCGGTCGCGCGGTCGGTAAGGCTCTCCAGGATGGAAGGTTACTCGACATGGCACTCAGTCCTGTGTTCTTCCGCGCCGTTTCAGGCCGCACGCTCGCGTTGGATGACCTCGCGGAGGTGGATCCTGAGCTTGGCCGCACCCTGTCACAGCTGTCCGCAGCCGCGAAACGCATCGATGCGCTCAAGAGATCGGGCGCCGCCGAGAAGGAGTGGCGCGCCATAACCGTGGGCGGCGCAGCTGTGGAGGATCTGTGCCTGACTTTTACCCTCCCCGGTGATGACACCTTCGAGTTGATGCCCGGCGGAGCGGAGGTTGCGGTGACGGTGGAGAACCTCGGCGATTACGTCGCCGCTGTGGTTGACGCGTCCGTCGGAGGCGGCATCTCGCGTCAGCTCGACGCGTTCCGCAGCGGCCTGGCGGATGTACTTCCTCCCGCCGCGCTCGGCATGTTTACCGAGCCTGAGATTGACCGCATGCTCTGCGGTCAGGGCCAGGCTTGGACCCCCGAGCTGCTGGGCGAGTGCATGACATACGACCACGGGTACAACGCCCAGTCCCCGCCCATCAAGGCTCTCGTCGAGGTGATGTGCGGATACGGTCCGGAAGAGCAGCGAGCGTTCCTGCGCTTCGTTACCGGCGCGCCGCGTCTTCCCCCCGGGGGTCTGGCTGCGCTGCAGCCCAGGCTCACGGTCGTGTGCAAGCAACCCTCCGGCGCCGCGGGCGGGGCTGCAGGCACTGGGTCGCAGCCGCTGTCATCCGGGACGACGCTGGCAGACGCCGACCTGCCCTCCGCGATGACGTGCGCGAGCTATCTCAAGCTGCCGCCTTACAGCTGCGTCGACGTTCTCAAGGAGCGACTCGGTTACGCGATCACCGAGGGGATCGGTTCTTTTGACTTGAGCTAGAAACGAGACATGGAAACAAACAAAACTCACTATTTCCCAAACTCTAGGCCCCGAACCGTTCCAACTGCCCTCGCGGTTCCCCAACCCGGCTTCTTCTTTCCCTGCGACGCCGGCGGGGTCTCCGGCTCGGGGACCATCGCGTAGTTATCCTGCTCCGCGTCGCTGTTCACCCCCTTGCGCGTGAAGGGCGTTCGCCCCTGTTCAAGACACGCCAGCTCGTACTCGTCAGTCTCGTACATGTTACCCGCGGCGTCAACAGTGACGGGCGCGTCGGCGTCCATGAGGCGGTAGTATCGGGGCTTGACCAGTGCGCAGCCCGAGGGTCTGATCACAACCTCGCTCGGCGGCAGGTTCCGCAGCATATTCCGGTCGCACACGATGAGAGAGTTGGGCGCCACCATCTGCTGCGCAAACGCGTCGTCCAATTTCACGTCGCCCGTGCCGTCGTCAAACATCATCCTCTGATCGCCGCCAGAGTCCAGGACGTCCCCGCCGCCGCCGCGACCGGAGCCGCTCGCCTTGTTCGGTGGATCCTCGTTGATTAATCGGCGTGCTTCCTTGGCGGAGATGTCGTCCGCCAGGTGGAACTCGACCATGGGAAGGTGCTCAAACGTGACGAAGGATCGAACAAAGTGTCCGCCGCAGTTTATGCACACGTCACCCTTGACGGACACGAGAGGGTTCGTGGTGCTACATCGGAAGCACAGCGGCAGCAAATCGTCGCCATCGACGTTCGGCCTCGACCTCGCCACGACGGATGCCAGATCGACCTCAGCCTGCCACGCCGCGGGTATTCGCAGAGATTGCAGCTTGTTGTAGGCAAACCTCGCGAGCTTGTATGCTCCCAGCGCCTCGCCGTGTTTGGCAATTGTGATGAGAACGTACGAGAGACTGATACCCATAGGCATCTCGTCGTGCGTGGCGAACTTGGATAGCAAAAATTGCCCGATGTTCAGTAACGTCGAGGGGAGGCACGAGCTGAACGGCTCCTCCATGGCACGGAACACGTAATCGTAGGCGTAGTAAATCTCGGATCGGTCCTTGAGTTCGTGGAACCGTGCCAACTTCGCCTCGTCGTCGTCCGAGAGGAGCGCCCTGGAGTCCTTCGGCAGGCTATCCGCGGCCTCCTCGGACATGAGCCAGTAGTAATACCCTGCGTCCTTGAACCTTCGCATCAGCACCGCGTTGAGGGTCAGCTGCTCGAGCATCCGCGTCGACATCTCGGACCGCCCGGCAACTCTGTACGCCACCCGCGCCTCGTCGAACCGATCGTTATCCGCCAGCCAGTTGGCGTACGGCAGGTGCACCTTATCCGCGTACTCCGGGTGCTGCTTCAGGAGCGCGAACGCGTCGTCCCACTGGTTCTGCTGCACGTGCAGCGTCATCAGACCGGCGTGGTCGCCGAGCTTGTTGTACGCCTCCTTGGCGTGCGAGGAGTCGCCCCACCGTGCAAAGTGACCCGCACATTGCTGAATCACCTTGGCGTCATCCTTGACGTCGAGCAACCGCATGATCTCCACCAGCTTATCCCTCCAGTTGTTCTTGCCCACCAGCGCCACGGCCTTCTCGAACTTCTTCGCCTGGACGTACATGTTCACCGCGGATTCGTAATCGCTCGTCTCCTCCGCCCACTCAGCTTGGCGGTTAACAAAATCTTTGAGGGAGATGTCTCCGCCGCCGTGCGTCTTGGCGTACTCCTCGGCCCATACCTTCGCTTCGTCGAACATTCGCATTTCCGTGAACATCTCCATCGCCTTGTCCGCGCGGCCACCCTCGGCGTACTCCTTGGCCGCCTCGTGAAACTTGCTCTGGTACGCGAGGCTCAGAGCTCGGAACATAAACGCCGGCTCACCCTTCTTGAGCCCCTCCTCAGTGTCGGCCACGAGGTCGATGTACTTCATGTCGCGGCACCTGATGAAGCACTTACGCGCCACCTCCAAGTTCATCCCCCAGTGAGCCGCGAGTCCGAGGTTCATGAAGTCCTTATTCGTCACGCCAAGGCACGCAACCGCATACGCGCCGTCAAAGTCCCCTTTCTTGATGTAATTCTTCACGCTCCAAGAGTGCGGCACGACGACGGTCTGCATGCTGATGTTGTGCAGGCAGTATATCTTAGATGCGTTGAAACCCACGGCAAAACCGTCGAGGTTCTGCGTGTGAACGGGGAAGTCCGCCGTCTTGATGGACAGGATTCCATCGCCCGCGTAGCAGAACATGTCCTCGTAGACGGAGTTGAACGCCACCGAGTTGGCACCCTTGCCCTCGAACAGGACAGCTTTTGTCTTGACGTCGTACACGACGACCGCAGAGTTCTCATCCACCACAGCCAGCTTCTTTCTGAACGCCGACATGTCGAGGCACCGAACGGACGCGCCGTGGTTGACGAGCTCCACAGGAAAGTCGTTGTTGATGAAAATTTTCAGGCACATGCCATCCTTGAGACCCACCAGCACGCCCTCTCCCTTCTCTGGGCCGCCGTTCACTTTGATGTACCTAATCACGGAGTCCATCGACCACGTTCGCTCCTTCTTGCCTTCCATCGTGTACAGCAGCAGCTTCTTCTCCATGCACAGGATGACGTGGTGCGAGGTGATGACGAGCAGGTTACACTTGAGGTTGTCCTCAATCGTGGTCATCATCCTGTACTGCATGTCGTCCGGATCGTCGCTCTCGATCTTCTGATAAATCACCAGCTTATCCGGCAGCTGCACCGCCAGCTTGTCCTTGTACACCGCGATCTTCTTCACGTAGTCCTTGCACCGGATGCGCACCTTCTGATCCGTCTCCAGCTGCTGCACGATGACGTCCGTCATGAGGTCCCTGTACGCGTAGAGCTCCTTGTACATGCCGTGCACCGTGGAGAAGGTGAGCGCGTGCGTGCTGATGGACCCGTCCTCGGACCCGACCGCGATGGCGTTGTGCCCGGGCCGCGCCCGCGCGCACCACACCCACGAACCGCGCTCGCACAACGTCGTGAGCACCGTACCCTCCTTCGAGCACAGCCGCGCCGTTTTGTCCGTCCCACCCACCACCACGTAGTCGCCGCCGCCAAAGTACGACACCGAACACGGATCAAAGCCCAGGCGCGTGTCGTCGCCCACCTGCATGCCGTTGAGCTGGTAGAACGAGAGCGTGCCGTCCCAGCACCCGACCGCCATCACGTCGTGGGTCTCCCGCTTGTTGGGGTTCCACGCCAGCGACCAGACGGGCGCGCCCCGCTGGATCTTAACCTTCTCGCCACCCGTCCTGTCCCTCACCGACACGCACCCGTCGTACTGCCCGAGCGCGAGGTGCTGGCCGTCCTTGGTCCACCCCATGCAGAGAACCTTGCTGCTCACCTTGTGTTTCTGCACGGACTTTTGCTGCGGAGCCCAGAGCCCAAAGTCGCTGGCGGTGGCGGACGCGAGTTGCATCGAGCAGGGGTTGAACGCGAGGCACTGCACCGACTCGTTGTGGTTGTACTTGAGGATGCCCTCAGCCTCCGACGTCCAGATGATGATGGTCTTGTCCGCGCCGCCGGACGCGAACCTCGACCCTTCGAAGCTCCACGATACCGCGTACACCGCATCCTTGTGAGCCTTGAGCGAGTGGAGCAGGGCGCCGTCCTGGCACCCGTAAACCAGAACCCGATTGCCCATCCCAGTTACCAGCTGGGACCCATCGGGTTTGTAGGCGACGTCGTAGCAGACGCTGCGCAGGCCGTCCCTGTCGGGCGGGGCATCCTGCCAGCTCACCGTGGCTCGCATTTCGCACCCCTAGATGACCGCGCGCTCGCTCCCGCGCCTTCCAAGTGTGAGATCGGAGGCGCGAGGAGGAGCCCCCCCAGTGAAAACGCGAGGTTTTTTACGTGTTAACTTTTCGAGAGCTGGCAGCGGTCTCTTGCTGGCTGGGTTCAAAATTCACATCGAACCGTCCGAGAGCTGGAGAGGCTACACGGGTTCGTTTCCCCGATCTATCTGCCTCTCGGTTGACTGCCCGTGGCTCAGTCTCACCGGGAGGAGCGCACGGAGACCACGCCGCGGCGTGGGTTGATACCTCCCTACGTCAAGACGCCTCCCCCGCACTCACGGGTCGTCAGTGAGCGGGCAGGCAACCTTCTCGCGGGACTTCGGGAGCTTTCCATTTTCAAGCTCAGGCGCTGACAGCTCTGCTTCCATCCATGGACGGCGCCGAAAGATCCGCGAGGAGGGCGACTGCCTCCGCAAGGCCGAAGCTCAAGAAATTCCTGCTGCGTTACTATCCCCCGGGCATAATACTGGAATACGAGCTCGCGGGCGAGCTCATGCAGCGCAGCGTGGACCTCCTCGACCTCTCCGCCGACACCGACGCGGACGTGCTCGTCAACGCAATCACTCGCCAGGAGTCCATGATCAAGGAATCACACAGGGAGCCGCTTCGCAAGCTTGTCAAGAAACTGCAGTCGAAGCTCCGCGCGGTGTCCACGAAGAGCTTCTCGCTGGTCAAGGAGCTCAGGGCGCACATCCTGCCCCTCACCAACTGCGCGTTCAACAAGAGCGGCGACAAGTTCATCACCGGAAGCTACGACAGGACGTGCAAGGTGTTTGACACGGACACCGGCGAGGAGATCCACACGCTGGAGGGGCACAAGAACGTGGTGTACGCCATCGCGTTCAACAACCCGTACGGCGATAAGATCATCACGGGGAGCTTCGACAAGACGTGTAAGCTTTGGGACGCGAACACCGGCGAGTGCTACTACACCCTCCGCGGCCACGCCAGCGAGATTGTCTGCCTCGGTTTCAACCCGCAGAGCACGGTCATCGCCACCGGCTCGATGGACAACACCGCGAAGCTCTGGGACGTCGAGACGGGTACGGAGGTGTGCACTCTGGCGGGTCATACCGCGGAGATCGTCTCTCTGTGCTTCAACACCTCCGGGGACACGATCGTCACCGGCGGCTTTGACCACGACGCCAGGGTATGGGACGCTCGAACGGGGCGATGCGTTCGCGCGCTCGAGGGGCACGGCGCGGAGGTGAGCTCGACGGTGTTCAACTACGCCGGGGACCGCGTGGTGAGCGCGTCCATCGATAGGACGTGTAGGTTGTGGGACGTCGGCGGCGGGAGGTGCGAGTTTGTCTGGCGGGGGCACAGCGACGAGGTGCTGGACGCGTGCTTCGACGCGTCGGGCCGAAGGGTCGCGAGCGCTTCGGCGGATGCGACGGCGAGGGTGTACGACGCGTCGAGCGGGGAACTGGCGCACGTCCTGGAGGGACACGATGGCGAGATATCGAAGGTTGCGTTTAACCCGCAGGGAACGAGGGTGATGACGGCGAGCAGCGATAAGACGTGCAAAATCTGGGACTCGGCCACGGGGCTGTGCGCGCAGACGCTGGAGGGACACACGGATGAGATATTTTCATGCGCGTTCAACTACGAAGGCTCGTACGTCATCACGGGAAGCAAGGACAACACGTGCCGCATTTGGAAGGCTGAGCACTTCGTTCGTTATTAGTGAAAGATTTATGTAGCTCAAATCACCGGTAGCCACCGTATTGAGGTCCGACTCCTGGCGGCGGCTGCGGATAATTCGCAGGAGGAGGGGGAGGAGGAGGGAACCCCTGTGGCGCTGGAGGGTACCCCTGCGGTGCCGAGGGGTACCCTTGCGGCGCTGGAGGGTAGCCGTACGCGGGGGGTTGCGGCTGCGAGTAGTACCCGTGCGGCGATGGGGGAGCCCCGACGGCGATGCCCGGCGGCGGGGCCGGCCCGGGAGGGGGCGCCGACATCGACATGTTCCTGATCTGCGCCGCCGCCGCAGACGCCTGCGCCTCGGCCATAGCCCTCTGCGCAGCAGCCTGGTCCGCAGCCGCGTTTTGCTGCGCGGCAGTCGCGGCAGCCTGGTGATGCGCGACGGCGGCCGCCTGTTCGGCCCTCCTGGCGACCACCCCCTCGAGTTGCGCCTTCTCCCTGCGTCTGTTTTCGACAAACCCCTCGCACTCCCCCGCGAGACGGTTCACCGCCTCCGCGAACCCGCTGTAGAACGTCAGACCCTGCTCCAACCCGGAAGATAGCTCCCGATAGTGCGCAACTGCCGCGCGCACCGAGGACGCGTGGGCATCCGTCGCGGCTCTCCACGCGTCGACGTCGTACATCTGCGTGAACCTCGCATGCGTCGCCCGCAGCCGCGATAAGATATCTGCCTGGCTCGACACGTTCGTCGCGATCGCTTCGCGGGCCTTGTCGTACTTGGCCAGCTCGGTCTTGAACAGGCCGTCGTAGTTGTCTGTCTTGGCCATGACCTTACCCATGATGTTGTCGTCTTCCTTGATCCGCCTCATCATCTCCTCGATACCCGCGCGCTCGCTGCCGACCGCCTCCAGGTCCTCGAGCGCCGCGCGGAGCGACGGGAGCGCGCCAGAGTCATCCAGGGTGGACAGCATCGGCGCGCGAAGCTTGGGCGCGGCAGCCGCCAGGTTGACGGGATCCAACACGCCCAACACGCCGTCTACGCCGTCTTCGATGCGCCTCCTGAGGGAATCGTCGCTCCTGGCCGCCTGCGCGAGGTTATTCCTGAACGACGCCAGCTTTTCGCGCAGGTTAACCGTGAGCCCGGCGCTGGGCGGCCGGGTCCACGCGCCGGGTCCGTACGTTCCTCGGCACGCCTCATCCTCCGTCGCCTCGACGTCGAGCGCGGACTGGGCCGCGCCAATCTGCTGAGCGCACGACTCGTTCATCTCGGCGAGGCGGGGCGCCCCCCCCCTCAGCGCGGCGAGGCCGCCCGCGCCCTGAAGCGACGCCACCTCCTCGTCGAGGGGCGACGGGAGCCCGCCGCCCGACCCGGCGGCCGAGTCCTGGCCGCAGCCCGGGGGCGACTCGGGCTGCGCGCCAGCCTCCGCAGCGATGAGGAGCTCCGGAAGCTCCATCTCCCGGAGCGCGACCCTGGCCTCGTCGCTCGCGAGGGCGAGCACGTCGTTCTCCTCCCTGATGAGCGCGTCCACCTTCTCCGTGTATCTGCTCAGAGCCTTGAAGCCGCTCTCCGGCACTATGGCGGCAAACATGTCCTCCGTCGCCGCGTCCACCGCCTCCGCGGGGGGTCTCACAGCCTTGACCACAGCCGCGGCACCGAGCGGCGCGACGTCTTCGTATGCGGGCACGCGCACCATGTACACGCACTCGTTGTCCCGCTGAGCCCTGCGCAGCTGCTCGTCCACCGCATCCCGCAGGGTAGCAACCGCGCCTACGCAGTGGACGCTGATCCCCCCCGTGTTCTTGGTCATCCTGTGCGCGGCGTGAAGCTCGGTGGAGGCGACGAGCAGGCGGGCGATGGCGGATCCGATGTCCTCGTCGTCGTCCTCCGCCATCTTCGCGGCGCGGGAGAGAGCCTCGGCGTGGAACATCGCGGACTTTGCCGCGACGTGCGCCAACCATGACTTTTCGAGGTGTTCGCTCAGCGGCGGCGACGCGAGCGCCGTCTTGACCTCCTCGTAAAACAGGTGCGTCTGCTGCGCCAGCTTGACGCAGACCGCGGTGCTCTTACCGTCCGTCGCCGCCTTGTCGTAGAAGCACTCCTGCGCCTGCGCCAGGTGCAGGGAGACGAGCATGCCAGCGCACTCCTCTGAGAGATCCGCGGTGGCATCCCCGCCGCCCACGCCGCCAATCTTCCCGAGCACGTCTTCGCGCAGCATGGCGAACGCCCCGGCCGCCTGCTGAAACGCGTGCGCGGCCGTCTTGATCCCCTCCGGCGTGGTGCGGTCCGCGGCGAGGCCGAGCTGGGACCAGCTGGCGCCGAGGTTGAAGATCACGGCGGCTTTCTCGAAGTGCACGTTCGCGATGGACACCCTTTTGTGCGTCTTGAACGCGTCCGCCCAGGAAAACGAGACGTCGATGTGGCCCGACTGCTTGCTGATGGGAAATCGTGACTCCACGACGCACAGCGCGCGATAGTACGCGAGGAGGGTCTCCCTTCGCTGCTCGTGGGTCTGCTGGTTCGCCACCGTCTCGGATCTGAGCAGGCCGAGCCTCGTCAGATCCTCCTCCGACGACGTCGCCTCTTCGGGAGAGAAAGTGTTCTCGAGGTAGCTACGGATGGGCCCGACCAGGTCAACATCTTCGCCCTGCGTGCATCGGCCGGGAACGAGCGTCAGGGAGGAACCCCGCCGGGAAGGCTCTCGGAGGTGACGAGCGTTGCCAATTTAATAATTTGGGGGGAATTTCCGGGGGTGCCGTCGCACAGGCGCGAGGGTGGGCTTCGCGACCTATATCGGGTATCGGGGTCGGGTCTTGGTGGTGCTCACCTTCTTGGGCAAGATACCCAGCATCACTCCGTTCGCTGTAAGGTGTTCCATGGCTGCCGCCCGTGCGACGCCCCACGTGAATGACCCTGTAAAGCGATGGTAACATCGCCGTCGGTCTCGTCGCTTTCCTGAAAACCGAATCTCCAGCCATTGACCATTAAGTCTTACTCTATGATACTGCCATACTGTTTGCCTGTGCAGATCGCCCGGTCGAATGCGATTGGTCAGATAGATCTCTGCGTTTTATCTGTTGACACTTGCACATCGCTGCCCGACGGAGGGCGACCACAACAGAGGGACCAAGCGCGCACATCATGTCGAGCGCGTCTCTCCACGCCGCGGTATGCGCCGGCGTTAGGCCCAAGGTCGCATCCAAGAGTTTCTGCGTCACCTCCGTGGGGCACGGTGCGTCCTCGCCTGTGTCTTGGTCCAGCATCGGACTTTTCTCCTCCTCCGGCAGGTTTCTCCGAGGTCCGCTGTCCATGAAGGCCGCCCCCGCGACCGCGGCGGCGTCCAAGGAGACTGAGCAGTACGCAGGGCGATGTGTGGTCCTGACGCGCGAGGAGGGAAAGAACGGGGACATGTGCAGCAGGCTGACCGCGAGGGGGATCGACTGCCTGGAGATGCCCCTCATCGAGACCGTCAACGGAGCCGACCGCGACGCGCTCCCCGCGGCGCTTAACGATCCGGAGGGGTGGACGTGGGTTTGCATCACCTCGCCGGAGGCGGCGAAGGTGTTCCTGGAGGGATGGACCGAGGCCGGCCGGCCCGACCTCCCAATCGCCACCGTCGGCGCGGGCACGGCGAGGATCCTCGCCGAGCACTACGCGTCTGGAGCTCTCGCGGCTCCGACGTTCACGCCGTCGAAGGCCAACGCGGACACCATGGTGGTCGAGCTGCCGGTCGATGAGAGCTCGCGGGTGCTCTACCCGTCGTCCGCCAAGGCTGCGAGCACCCTCCAGGACGGCCTGGCGGCGCGGGGCGCGACGGTGACCCGTCTCCACACGTACAGCACGGAGAACGTCACCGCCGTCGACCCCGCGGTGCTCGCGAGGGCGCTCGCCGCGGACGTGGTGACGTTCGGGTCGCCATCCGCGGTCAAGGCGTGGATGGCGCTCTCGGGCCTGGATCCCGCGGCGTCGGATCACCCGGCGTACGCGTGCATCGGGGGCACGTCCGCCAAGGCGTGCGACAAGATTGGCCTCCCGGGGGTGCTCTTCCCGGAGGACCCCGGCGTGGACGGGTGGGAGGGGGTGGTGCTCAAGGCCCTGGAGGCTGCTAGGTAAAGAACCGGGGTAACCGTATCATAATCACGTATTGTCTCACCGTCTCACCCGTTCTCCCACACGACACTCGACACTCGGGCAGCTAACTTTTAACGATATGTCGTCGTCTCCATCTAAACGCGTTCATCCACTCATCGACGCGTCGGATAAGCATGGCGACATGGCGGGTGTTCACCCGCACCGTGTACACCGCGATCGCGGTCATGATTCTTATGGCGTCGCCGGATGTATCGTTCGCCGCGGAGCAGCCATCGTGTGAAGCCCCGCCCCCGCACATCGTGGTCGTGGGATCCGTAAATGTTGATTTGACGGTGAAGGTCGCGAGGCCGCCCGCGTTGGAGGAGACCGTCACGGCGACGGACCCGCGCGTGAGCGTCGCCGTCGGGGGTAAAGGTGCGAACCAGGCCGTCGCCGCCGCGCGCCTCGTCGCGGGCTCGAGGCCGGTGAGGTTCGTCGGCCAGTTCGGCGGCGATTCACACGCGTCGATGCTCGAGGAGGAGCTCGTGGCGAACGGCGTCGATGTCTCCCTGAGCGGACGCCACCCGGACCTTCCCTCGGGGACGGGCCTCGTCATGCTCTCGCCCGGCGGCGAGGCGTCATCCGTGGTCGTCGGCGGCGCCAACTCCGCGTGGCCCGAGAACGACGACGAGCTCGTGTCGACGATGGTCCGAGCAGCGAGGGGCGCCGCGGTGATGCTGCTGCAGCGGGAGGTCCCCGACAGGGTCAACCTCGCGGCCGCGGCGGCTGCGAAGGCCGCGGGGGTTCCCATCGTCGTGGACGCCGGGGGCGTGGACGCTCCTATACCCGCCGCGCTGCTCGAGGCGGCGGATTACCTCTGCCCGAACGAGTCCGAGCTGGCGAGGCTCACCCGCATGCCGACATCGACAGACGACGAGGCGGTCGCCGCGGGCCTCGAGCTCGTCGCCCGGGGCGCCAAGCGCGTGTTGGTCACCCTCGGCGCGCGCGGCGCCATGGTCATCGGCGCGACGGGCGTGCTCGTGCGGCACGACGCGCTGCCGGTGCCGGGCGGTGAGGTCGGTAAGGTCGGTGAGGTCGTGGACGGCACCGCGGCGGGCGACGCGTTCCGGGCTGCGCTCGCCGTCGCCGTCGCGGAGGGCGTCGACGTCGTGAAGGATTCCCGGGGTTTGGCGCTGGCCGCTGCGGCGGGGGCGCACGCGGTGAGCGTCCCGGGCGCTGTGCCGTCGCTGCCCACGCGTGACGACGCGGAGAATCTCCTCCCCGAGCACCGACGTCTCCCCGCGCCGGCAGAAACGGAAGCGTGCGAAACCGACGCCGCCCTTCGCGACGACGAGTGCCCGCTTCGATTCGGCTCCAGGCTCAACTCCATGAAGGAGCGCCCCGACCTGTGGAGGGGGCGCGAGCGGCTCGACGTCCTCGGCATGGTTCGCAGGCTGAGCGAGGTCGAGGGTATCGACCTCGTGGACTTCAACTACCCACAGCACCTCGACGGTCGAAAGCCAAAGGCTGTGACCGGCGCCCTGAGAGCGGCTGGTCTCGCCGCCGGCGCGGTGGCGGTGCGGTTCCCGGCGTCGCGGTTTCGAGCCGGGGCGTTCACGAACCCCGATCCGTCAGTCCGTGCCGCGGCCGTCGACGTCGTCGCGGGCGCGTGCGCGTGGGCTCAGTCGCTGGACGCGTCAGCCGGCGTCATCGTCTGGCCACAGTTTGACGGTTACGACTACCACCTCCAGGTCAACTACTCAGACGCGTGGCGGCGCGGGGTGGGCGCCATCCGCGCGGCTCTGGACCGCGACGAGTGCGAGGGAGTGAAGGTGTCGTACGAGTTCAAGCCGACGGATCCCTTGAGTCGGTTCGCGCTGGTTCCCAGCACGGCGGCGGCGCTGGCGCTGGTGAGGGACGTGAATCGACCGGGACGGTTCGGGCTCACCCTGGACGCGGGCCACCTGGTGGCGGCTGGGGAGAACCCCGCGCAGAGCGCCGCGATGGTCGCCGACGCGGGTGCCCTGTTCGGCTTCCACCTCGGGGACGTGCACTCGAAGCTCGCGGCTGAGGATGGGCTCGCGTTCGGGTCGGTTCACGCGCCGGGGGCGCTCGAGCTCGTGTTCTGGCTCAGGGCGTCTAAATACAGGGGCCACGCGTACTTTGACACCTTCCCCGAGGCGGAGGATCCGACGCGCGAGGCGGCGTACAACGTCCGCGCGTTCAAGAGGATGTGGAGCTGGGCGGCTCGGCTGGAACGTGACGGTATTCGCGACGTACTTCTCAACCACGACGCCATGACGAGTCTGGAGATGCAGGAGGGTCTTATCGATCTAACTAAGCCGTAACTGTCAGTGCGGTGAGCATCGAAATCTCCTCAGGGCCGAAGTGCAAAGAAAACGTCGGGGTGGCGGCGGCGGACGCGTGGTACTACGCAGTGAACAGATGGGGCTTTGTTTGTTCATTACAATTTGTCGGGAAACCAATAGGGGCAAAAACCCGACGGCGCGATGAGAGCTCTGCCCATCGACGTTTGTGTGATCCTGGCGCTCGTCCTACAGAGGCGCCGGGGCATGGTTACCCCGGCTCGTTCATCCTGGGAATTCACACGCAACCCTGGGAATTCACACAAAAATATACCTTCGAAGGTAGTATTTGTGATTGGATAGCCAACTGAGACTCAAATATTCTCGTTGTATTCCTTCCTCATATCGTTACACTTCGGATGCCAGAAGGCAGATACCGCACCCGAGATGCCAGTGGGGTCAACGACGGACAAAAAACCAAGGATCATTTTCGCCATGTCTTCGCCGTCGCATTTATCGTTGATGCAATCCAGAATGGGCTCAACAGCCCCTTCACCGGCGACACCGGCGTCGAGTAAAGTTTGGATTGCAAATTTAGCCATTTTGTAGTTGTCTTCG
>MDTE01080630.1_pt1 | contig 20591 bp, 20 predicted proteins | sample 811231 | NCBI WGS metagenome assembly MDTE01 (sample SAMN05326651, study PRJNA326480) | marine metagenome | isolation source: seawater | place: Indian Ocean: Red Sea | collected 2010
ACTTAACTCCCCTGTATCCAAATAAACAATTAGTCATGGAAGTAGAAAGCAATAAAGTTGAAAAAAAAGTAGATTTAACCCCACGTCTAATTGATTTAGTAAGCCCTATTGGTAAAGGTCAAAGGTCATTAATAATATCTCCTCCAAAAGCAGGAAAAACTATGATCTTACAAAGTATAGCAAACTCAATAACTGCAAATCACCCTGAGTGTTACCTTATGGTTTTATTAATCGACGAGAGACCAGAAGAGGTCACAGATATGCAGAGAACTGTGAAAGGAGAGGTTATTAGCTCGACTTTTGATGAACCTGCACAAAGGCACGTAGCTGTAGCAGAGATGGTTATAGAAAAAGCTAAAAGACTTACGGAACACAAAAAAGATGTCGTTATTCTTTTGGACTCCATAACAAGACTTGGAAGAGCATATAATGCCGTTGTTCCTAGTTCTGGTAAAGTTTTAACAGGTGGAGTAGATGCAAATGCATTACAAAGACCAAAAAGGTTTTTTGGTGCAGCGAGAAATATTGAAGAGGGTGGTTCTTTAACAATTATTGCTACTGCTTTGATAGATACCGGCAGTAGAATGGACGAAGTTATTTTTGAAGAATTTAAAGGAACTGGAAATAGTGAAACTATCTTAGATAGAAAAATATCAGAGAAAAGAATATTCCCAGCAATTGATATAACTAAGTCTGGAACAAGAAGAGAAGAGTTAATTTTTGAAAAGAATGATCTTCAAAAAATGAATGTTCTAAGAAGAATTATTGCTCCGATGGGTTCAATGGATGCAATAGAATTTATAAATTCTAAGTTAAAAGACACAAAAAATAATTCAGAGTTCTTTAATTCAATGAATAAACCATCATAGTTTATAAATACCCTAACTCTTTCATTTCATGATAAAACTTTTTTTCTATATTTTTTCTAATATCTATGTCTAAATTTTTACTCCACTTATTATTTGGGCCCAAATAAAAAAAATTTTTTTTTGTTTTTGTATTTTTGTCCAAAATGCTCTCTACAAAACCATCTTCAATCTCTTGATCTTTAAGTTTTTTAAATTTATTGTTTTCAACTGCTTTAGCTATTTTTTTATCATCAATTTTAAATTTCAATATTTTCTCAATAAATCTTATTATTTTTGAAAATTCCTTTATAGGATTATCAATTAAGTCCTCATATTTTATTAATAAAAAATTTTTTTGCATCTGCTTCCACATATTATAATGACTTTTCCAAGAACCAATTAGTGTTGGAAAATTAGTATTTTTTTCATCGCTTGCGACTAAATCTGGTCTTTTATCATCCCAGTTCACACCAATCCATTTTTGATCATCAAAAATAAATTTCTGGGAGTCTTCAATAGATTTTGACCAATGATATTGAATAGATGTAATCACATTCCTTGGGTCTCTAACTATGTATATTGCGCCTAAAGTATTTTTATGATTTGAGAAATTAAATCCATTTATCTTACAGTTTACATGATGCGTCTTTAAAAATTTTACTTTCTTATCTTGATTAATTAAATCTTGAGATAAAGACCAGTTTTTAACAATTTGATCTATGTCTTTAAAATCATTTATTAAACCATTAAAGTGAGAACGTAGTGGATATTGTTTAATATTATTTAAATTTTTAAAATTAGAGTTTGCATCTTCGGTGTAAAAAACCGATGCTAGAAATGATCTTAACCAGGTATTTCCACTTTTTGGGTAAGATGCAATCCAAATAATCATTACTTTAAATAATTAAGTTCTCTCATTTCTACTTCGAAAGCACTCTCAATTTTATCACACATATTTTTGGATAATAAATTCTTGTATCTATTGTTAAAACCAAGATTAAAAAATGTTTTCTTTTTTTTATCTTTTTCAGAATATAAAGCTTCATCAAAACCTTTATTTTTCTCAAGATTTTTTAAAACACTAAAATTTGTAGAAGATATAGAATTTTCTAATTTACTTTTATTCACTCTTTCTGTCCTGTTAAGTAAAGTATTTGTAAATACCAATATATCTCTAAAAGTTTCATATTTATTACTTTCTAAGTCTTCATATTTAATAATTAACTTTCTAAAATTAATTGTTTTTGCCCATGATTTATAATGATTTGACCATGTATTTAAAAATGAATATGTCGAATAATATTCATCTTTAACCTTAGATCTTGTTCCTTTATTTTTATTTGTCATGAAATTAAAAGCTTCATCTACATCCATTGAGAAGTGATTCATTATCGAAGAAATAACATTCCTTGGATCTCTTACAACATATATGGCTCCAAGAGTGTAATCCATTGTAGTAAATGGCCTTCCATTATAAGCACCCAAAAAATTGTGAGTTTTTAAAAATTTAATTTTTTTGTTTTCTTTAATTTTTCTTTGAGCAAATAACCAACTTTCTGATGCCTCTTCCATGGTTTTAATTTCAGAGTCAAAAAATTCTGTATTTGGGAATTGTTTAATATTTTTAAGTAATTCAAAATTAAACTTTCCATCATTTGTGTAATAATAAGCAGACAAAAAAGATCTTATGTATGTGTTTCCACTTTTGGGGTAAGATGCAATCCAAACAATCATAGAAAAATTTATATATTTAAGTGTAATACTAGCTATAATTGATTTAATGACAATATATGCTCTATCTACGGGTCCAGGAATAGCAGGAATTTCAGTTATAAGAGTTTCTGGTCCAGAAACAAAGGTTGTCATCAAACAGTTAACTGCAAAAGAATTACCAAATCCTAGAGTTGCAACACTAAGAAAATTCAATAAAATCAATAATAACGAGCTCATAGATGAGGGAATATTAATATGGTTTCCCGGCCCAAATAGCTATACAGGCGAGGATATGGCCGAATTCCATATTCATGGAAGTAAGGCAGTAGTAGAGTCCATGCAAGCAACGATCTCTAAAATTGATGGTTGTAGGTTAGCAGAGCCTGGTGAGTTCACTAAGACTGCTTTTCAAAATGGTAAAATAAATCTTCTAAAAGCTGAAAGTATTTCAGATTTAATTTCATCTGAAACCGAAATTCAAAGACAGCAAGCAATCAGGATTATGTCGGGCAAAAGCTCAAAAAAATTTAATTCTTTAAGATCAAGACTTATAAAAATATTATCTAATCTTGAAGCAAAGATTGATTTTCCAGAAGATGATCTACCTAATCATATTCTTAAAAATATTAATTTAGAAACAAACAAAATTATAAATGAAATAGAAAAAATATTAAATGACCAAAAAGTAGGGGAAAGAATTAGAGAAGGTTTTAAGATAGCAATCATTGGTCCAACTAATGCTGGTAAATCTTCCCTTTTGAATTATTTGTCTAGAAGAGAGGTCGCAATTGTTTCTGAAATAGCAGGTACCACAAGAGATGTTATTGAAGTTCATTTAAATTTAGATGGTTTGCCAGTATCATTATCTGATACTGCGGGCATAAGGAATTCAAAAGATGAGATAGAAAAAAAAGGTATAAAGTTAGCTCTAGAAAAAGCTGAAAATGCAGATTTAATTATAATTGTTTTAGATTCAAAAAATGTTGAATTTCCAAGCTTTTTTAACGATCTTTTATTTAAAAACGCAATTTTAGTGGTTAATAAATCAGATTTGGGGCTAGACCAAATTAGTGATGAAATTAAAAAATTTAAACCAATTTTTATATCAATTAAAGAAGAAAAAAATTTAAAAAAACTTATAGCTATTATAAAAGAAAATTTAAAAAATAAATTTCTATCAACTGAAGATACTTTCATAACAAGAGCAAGGCATAGATCTAATCTTGAAAAGTGTGTTGAACATTTAAAAAACTTTAAAGAAAAAAAATCATTAGAAGACCTTGATCAGGCAGTAGAAGATATAAGATTGGCAACAAGATATCTTGGTATGATCGTGGGCAAAGTAGATGTCGAAGAAATATTAGGTTCAATTTTTAATGATTTTTGTATAGGTAAATAATCGTTGCTATTACTTACTTTTTAAACAATTTTGACTGTCTTCTTGTAAATTTTAATATCAATAATAAATTATAGTTATGAAAAATAAGTTAACTTTTGATGTAGTTGTAATAGGTGGAGGTCACGCTGGTTGCGAAGCAGCTACTGCAGCGGCTAGACTGGGAGTTAATACGGCTTTATTCACACATAAATTTAATACAATTGGAGAAATGTCTTGTAACCCAGCCATTGGAGGATTGGGTAAAGGACATTTGGTAAGAGAGATAGATGCTTTAGATGGAGTTATGGGTGAAGTAGCAGATAAATCTGGCATACAGTTTAGACTATTGAATAGAAGTAGAGGACCAGCTGTAAGAGGGCCCAGAACTCAAAGTGACAGATCACTATATAAAAAATATATGCAAGAAAAACTTGTAAACTACTGTAATTTAACAATTTTTTCTGATCCTGTAATTAAGTTTAATTTTAAAAATAACGTTATAATTGGATTTGTAACACAATCAGGAAGAGAAGTTAGATCTTCCAAAATAATTCTAACTACTGGTACATTCTTAAATGGTCTTATTCATATTGGTGAAGATAAAACACCAGCTGGAAGATTTAATGAAAAACCTTCGACGGGTTTAAGTGAGCAGTTGAAAAAATATAATTTCAAAATAGGTAGATTAAAAACAGGAACACCTCCAAGGCTTGATGCCCGAACAATAAATTTTAAAAATTTAGAAGAGCAACACGCTGATAATGACCCATACTTTTTTTCATTTTTAACTAAAAAAAATTTAAATAATCAAATCTCCTGTCGAATGACGTATACGAACGAGGTAGTTCACAAAATTATTTCTAAAAACATAAAAAGAAGTGCAATGTATTCGGGAAGTATAAAAGGAGTAGGACCAAGATATTGTCCATCCATTGAGGACAAAATAAAAAAATTTGCAAATAAATCTAGACACCAAATTTTTTTAGAGCCTGAAGGATTAAATGATCACACAATCTACCCAAATGGTATATCTACCTCACTCCCTGCAGATGTGCAGCAAGAAATATGTAATAATATCAATGGTTTAGAGAACGTAAAAATATTAAGGCCAGGTTATGCAATTGAGTATGATTTTATAGATCCAAGAGAACTTTTTATAACATTAGAGACAAAGAAAATAAAAAATCTATTCCTTGCAGGCCAAATTAATGGCACCACTGGGTACGAGGAAGCAGCAGCTCAGGGATTAATTGCTGGAGCAAATGCTGCTCTTTCCATAAAAGGTAAAGAACCTTTTATACTAGATAGATCAGAGGCTTATATTGGAGTAATGATAGATGATCTAGTAACTAAAGGAGTGGCTGAGCCTTATAGGATGTTTACGTCTAGAGCAGAGTATAGACTTTCTCTAAGATCAGATAACGCAGATATCAGATTAACGGAAAAAGGAATAAATAATGGATTAGTACTCAACGAAAGAAAAGATAAATTTAGAGAAAAAAGTAATGAATTATCAAAGATACAAATTAAAATGGATAAATTAATGATCACACCTTCAAAAATTGCAAAATTTGGGATAAATATTGCTAAAGATGGTGTTAACCGTTCAGCTAACCAGGTACTAGGCCAAAAATCAGTAAATATGAGAAAAATTAGAGAAATATGGCCTGAAATTAAGTATGTTTCACGTGAAATTGACGAACAGCTTGAAATAAACTCACATTATAAAGGATATTTAAAGAAACAAAATGCCGATATATTAGCATTTAAAAGGGATGAGAATTTAATTATACCAGAAAATATAAATTATGAAAGTTTTGCTGGGTTATCAAATGAAGTTAAGTCTAAATTTAAGAAAATTAGACCAAAGACTATGGGCCAAGCTCTAAGAATTGATGGAATTACACCCGCGGCTGTTTATATTTTGTTGTCTCATCTTAAAAGAAAGTCTATTAAGAATATAGCTTGATTGATTCGAATATTTTAAAAAATAATGAAATGTCCATCCCAAATGTTTCACGTGAAACTATGGAGGAGCTTAAAAATTATACAAATGAGATAATAAAAAAAAATAAATCATTAAATTTGATAAGTAAGAGCACAGAAAAATTAGTAAATATAAGGCATATTAAAGATAGTGCACAAACCATTGATTTTATTGATAAAAATGATATAAGTGTGTGTACCGATCTTGGATCAGGGGCAGGGCTACCTGGGATAGTTTTAGGTATTTTAATGAAATCAAAAAAACCACTATTTAAGCTAATTTTATATGAAAAGAGCTATCACAAGAGCATCTTTCTAAAAAAAATGTCAGAAAAATTTAATTTAAATGCAGAAATTTATCAGAGAGACATTTTTAGAGAAAGAGATTTAAAAACTGATGTAATTATTACAAGAGCATTCAAACCTTTGCCTGTAATTTTTCAAATAGCCCAAACAAATTTTAAAACTTATAAGTACATTATTGTATTTTTAGGTAAAAGTGGAAAAGAATTATTAAATGATGCTCTTAAATTATGGAAATTCGATTATGAAAAAAAAAAAAGTATAACAAATGACGAGTCAGTAATTGTAAAAATTTCAAATTTAAAAAAAAAAAATGTATAAAAAAATAATTTCAATCATAAATCAAAAAGGTGGAGTAGGTAAGACAACTACGGTAGTTAATCTTGCAGCAGGATTGTCAATGAAAGGAAAAAAAATTCTTGTGATAGATCTTGATCCTCAAGGGAATGCTACAACAGGACTTGGATTATCAAATACGACAAATTCAAACTCAAATATTTATAGTGTTCTAAACGGAAATAAGAATATTTCTGATGTAATCCAATCAACAAGCTTTGAAAATTTGAACTTAATAACGTCAAATGTTGATTTATCAGGACTAGAAGTCGAAACTGCCGGAGATAACCGTAGAGCATTTAAATTAAAAGATGAATTAAGGTCTATTTTAAATGATTCTAGAGCGTCATATGATTATTTACTGATAGACTGCCCACCCTCATTAAGTCTTCTTACAATTATGGCTTTGGTAGCTTCCGATGAAATAGTTGTGCCCCTACAAACTGAATTTTTTGCTTTGGAGGGTTTAACTCAGCTAATGAAGACTATAGATAGAATTAAATTTAACCTTAATCCATATCTAGAGATAAGAGGGATCCTTCTTACCATGTATGATAAAAGAAATAAGCTATCTGGACAGGTAGAAATAGAGGCTCGTAATTATTTTAAAGAAAAAGTTTACTCAACTGCTGTTCCTAGAAATGTTAGGTTATCAGAGGCACCTTCACATGGTATACCAGTTCTTTTATACGATAAAATTTGCCCTGGTAGTAAAGCATATTTTAAGTTTACTGAAGAATTTTTAGAACAAGACAAACAAGTGGTGAGCGCAGCATGATAAACCCTTTCAAAAACAAGAAAGGTTTAGGAAGAGGTCTATCATCATTAATTGGAGATACTGATATAAAAACATCAAAAAATAAAATTTTGATTAGCTCTATAGTTCCAAACAAAAATCAACCAAGAAAATTATTTGAAAAAGAAGCTTTAGATGATTTAACAAACTCTATAAAAGAGAGAGGTGTAATCCAACCATTGATTGTAAGAAAATCTGATGATCAAGATGAAAAATTTGAATTGATTGCTGGTGAAAGACGATGGCAAGCTGCTCAGTCAGCAGGACTTCATGAAGTTCCTGTTGTTGTTATTGAAGCAGATAATTTAAAATCTTTAGAGTTGGCAATTATAGAAAACGTACAAAGAAAAGATTTAAATCCAATTGAAGAAGCAGAGAGCTATAAAAAACTCATTGATAATTTTAGTTATGATCATGAGAAAGTTTCTCAGTTTATAGGAAAAAGCAGATCACATATTACAAACTGTTTAAGATTACTATCCCTTCCAGAAAAATTAGTTGATATGATAAGAAATGGAAAAATTTCTCAGGGACATGCTAAAATATTAATTGGCTTAGAAAATGCTTTAGTAATTGCTGAAAAAATAGCTAGAAAAAAGCTCTCAGTAAGGCAAACTGAAAGTTTAGTAAGATTATTAAAAAATACATCAAGCAAAAAAAAAATCTCGAAGGACCCAAATACAATTTCTATTGAAAAACAATTAATTGAAAAAATTGGAATGCGAGTTTTTATAAATAACAAGAAAAATAACTCAGGAACTTTAACCTTTGAATATAAGGCGCCTGATCAACTAGATAGATTAATTGAAGTCATAAAAAATAATTATTAATTATTAATAATAAAATCTGACACTAAATTTAATGAATTTTTTGTGTTTGTTTTTACCAGAGTTTCAATTTCATTTATTTGATAAATCTTATTTTTTAAGTCTTTGACTTTCCAAGTTTTTATTTGTGACTTAACATTTTCTTTTTCTTTCCAAAATATTGGTGGTTTTGTGTTAGCTATAACATCATCTAAATTTTTTATTTCTTCATATTTCTCAATCAAGCTAATTAATCTTTTTGATTTATTTAATAAGGTTCGTAAAATTAATATACAATCATCATTTGAATAATTGTTTTCATTCAGTATTTTGCCAACATTTTTAGAATTTTTGGATAAATAATTATCAGCCAACTCATTAACCGCAAAATTTTCTGAAAGATTTGTTAATATTTTAACAGTTTCATATTCAATTTTTTTGTTATTAATTGAATAATTAAAAATTTTTTCTAATTCATTATTTAAATTGTTTCTGTCTCCGCTTGACCTGCTAATAATTAAATTAATACTTTCTCTAGATAATTTAATATTATTTTTATTCATAAAGTTAGTAACGATAGATGTTAAGTTTCTAGAGTCATCTTCATAAAATGGGATAGCAACTAACCTCTTATTTTTTTCAAACAAACCCCTCAATTTTGATTTTTTTTCTAAAATTCCACTTTTAAAAATAATGCAAATATCACTCAAATTTATCTGTAACATTTCATCAACTATTTTATAAATTTTATCACTTACCCTTGAAACTATAATTAGCTTTTTTTCATCAAATAATGATTTATTCAGTAGTTCATTTAATATTTCAGAGAAATTACTAATAAAATCGTTTTCTTCGTATTTTAATACTTGACCTTTAATATTGTTTAGAAATTTTTTTTGTATTACTTCATTTTTTAAACCATCGTTTTTTCCATAAAATAAAAAAATATTATTGATTGATTGATTAATTTTATCTGTCTCGTAGTATTTAACAATCATTCAGTTAATCTTGAAATTTCGATAATTATCTCATTTGCCATATTATCAGATAAATTTTTTAGTAAATTTTCTTCGTATTTTGATAACTCAAATTTATCAACTTTATCATTGTAAGTTACTTTTTTTATTAATGTGTTTTGATAAATATTATTTTCATCTTCAAATACAGAATAATCTACTATTAATTTTAATTCATAAATAGAGGGATCACCTTTTCTATCATTAGAAATTATATTTCTTATTTTATTTGTTTTTATATTTAGTATATATTTTTTTTCTCCTCCACCTTTTTTAACCAATGAATTTTTTATTCTTTCTCCTGTTTTTCTTTCTCCTCCCAAAATTATTTCTTTGAATGAGTAATTAAATACTTTGTTAGATAACATGGGCTCGTACGAACAGCTTGTAAAAATGACTAGAGTAAAGATTACAATTATTAATTTATTCATCTGTTAAGATATTTATCAATCGATTTTTTACAAAAATTTTCTTTTTAATTTTCTTTTTTTCAAAGTATTTTTCTTTTATTTTCTCATCAACCAAAATTTTCATTACATCTTCTTCATTTAAATCTTTTCCAACATTAATTATAGCTCTTTTTTTACTGTTAATCTGCACTACAAAATTAATTTCTTTATCATCAATTAGCTTTTCATCATACTCTGGCCATCTAATATCATTATTCTCTTTTAAGTCTTCAAGACATTCATTTGCAAAATGGGGAATAACTGGTGAAAAGCATATTAAAATTTTTTTATAATTATCTAAAAGATTATCAATATTTTGATTTTCCCTAATCAATTTAGCTAGATAGTTATAAGTTTCATACATATTCGCAATTATTACGTTATAATTAAATTTTTCTAGATTTTGAGTTATCTTATAAATAATTTGATTAATAAATTTTTCAAACGTCATATTTTTTATTTTTTTTTCTTTTGTACCAATTTGTTTTTTGATTTCTTTGTGTAATATCCATAATTTTTGAATAAACTTATAAGAAGAAACCATTCCCTGCTCAGACCATTGAACATCTTTCTCAGGTGGACTATCTGATAATATAAATAGTCTTACAGAGTCGGCACCATAATTTTCAATCGTAAATTCTGGATCAATTACATTTTTTTTTGATTTTGACATAGATTCAGAGGGCCCCACTTTCACTAATTTTGAGTGGTTATCTTTTTTAACTACTTTATTATCTAATTTTTCAATTTCATCTGGTCTTAACCAATTGTTATTTTCATCTTTATATGTTTCATGACAGACCATACCTTGTGTAAAAAGGCTCTGAAAAGGTTCCAATATATTGAATATACTATTTTCATAACTAATAGCTCTCATAAAAAACCTAGAATATAATAAATGTAATATTGCGTGTTCAACTCCACCTATATATTGATCAACGGGCATCCAATAATCAATTTCTTCGCTTGTGAAGCCATAATCAGAATAATTTGGCGAACAAAACCTAAGATAGTACCAAGATGAGCAAACAAATGTATCTAGTGTATCAGTTTCTCTTATCAATTTTTTTCCATTAATCTCGACTTGTTTCCAATTTTCTAATTTATCTAGTGGATTACCTTTACCTTTTAAATCAACATTCTCTGGTAGTTTTACTGGTAGCATTGACCTAGGTATTGGGTATGATTTTCCGTTTTCGTCGTAGGCAATAGGAATAGGACATCCCCAATATCTTTGTCTAGATACTCCCCAGTCTTTAAGTCTATAATTTACCTTTTTTTTTCCTATTTTTTTGTCCTCAAGAATTTTTATTGTTTCTTTGACTGAGTCTTCAGGAACATTTAAACCATTTAGGAATTCTGAGTTTATTAAAACACCTGGCCCCGAGTAAGCTTCATTAGATACCATAAATTTCTCATCTTTATCTTTTGGTCTAACTACAGTTTGTATTCTTAAATTATATTTTTTTGCAAACTCATAATCTCTTTGATCATGAGCAGGACATCCAAATACAGCGCCAAAACCATAATCCATAAGCACAAAATTCGCAAAATAAACCGGAACTTTTTGATCTGGTTTCAAAGGGTTAACAGCAAATAATTCTGTTTTAAAACCAATCTTTTCACCAACTGCTATTGCTTCTTCAGTCGTACCAGTCTTTGAACATTCTTCTTTAAATTTTTTAAATTTATCATCATCTTCGTAGTACTTAGATATTTCATGATCTACAGAAAGCGCAAGAAAGGAAAAGCCAAATAATGTATCAGGTCTAGTTGTGAAACATTTAATTTCACTAACTGGTAGATTGCCATTAACCTTAAAACTTATTTCGCAACCAAATGATTTACCTATCCAATTTTTTTGCATTGTTTTTACTTTATTAGGCCAAGAGGCTAATTTATCTAAACCATCTAACAAATCTTGCGAAAATTTTGATATATTAAAAAACCATTGGTTTAGTTTTTTTCTTTCAACTATAGCCCCAGACCTCCATCCCTTACCATCAATAACTTGTTCGTTTGCCAAAACAGTTTGATCAACAGGATCCCAGTTGACATAATTTTCTTTTCTATAAACCAGTCCTTTTTCAAAAAGCTCCAAGAAAAAAGTTTGTTGATGTTTGTAATATTCTTCTGAGCAAGTTGATATTTCCCTAGACCAATCAATTGAAAGACCTAATCTTTTTAGCTGATTTTTCATTGTTTCTATATTTAAGTTAGTCCAATATTTTGGATCTAGGTTATTATCTCTTGCAGCATTTTCAGCAGGCATACCAAAGGCATCCCAACCCATAGGATGAAGAACATTATAGCCCATTAAACTTTTATATCTGGATAAAACATCACCGATTGTATAATTTCTAACGTGGCCCATATGTATTTTCCCAGATGGGTAAGGAAACATTTCAAGGCAATAAAATTTTTTTTTACTCTTATCTATAGTTGTTTCAAAACTTTTATTTTTTTGCCAAAATTTCTGCCATTTATTTTCAACTTCTTTGAAATTATACCTGTCCACTTTTTTATTGATTAATCTAACTGTTCGTTAATATATTTTACTTTTTTCTTTTTGCTCTTATTTTGCTCTTGGTAAACAGCCGCTTTGGTTAAAATTTTTTTTGATAATTCAAAAGATAATTCATCTGATCTATCAGTTATTTTACAGGTCTCTTGTATAGAACATTGTTTATAAAAAACTTTTACTGCTAGCGAATCTGATCTTACTTCGTTACTTAAAAATCTAACTGAAATCTTAACAGATTCGTTACTTGTATCGCTATCACTATACCAATCCGTAACTAGTATACCGCCACTATAATTGGCTAGAGCTAGTGGCATAAATTCAAGGGTATCTAATGAAGCTCTCCACAACTCATTTGAACTTGCAAAGTCAAAAGTTCCTCCAGTATTTTTTTCTTTGCTGCCCATTAATGTAAAACCTCTTCCTTCTTCTATATTTTGTCTTATTCTTTTTTCTGGCTCTGGTGGTATTTTTCTCGCATCTGCCCCGGGTATGCTTTCAATGACTTTACAAGATGCTAATAAAATTAATATTACGCTTAAGAAGATAAATTTTACTTTTTTAATTAAGAAACTAAAGAAAATCATAAAAAATTGATTATTTACTTAAATTTTGATCATTTTATACAAAAAATTAAAAAAAGCGTTATTTTATTTGGTTTTTAATTGATGTATTTATGCAACACTGTAATAATTAATTAGCCTAAATGACTAGTTTCTTAAGTGTTTTTTACACTTTTTGCTAAAAAGTTCCTGTTTAATATTAAACTAAAAACAAGGAGTACTTAATATGAACAAACTAAATAAAATAGGGTTAACAGCACTTGCTGGTTCCCTAGTTGTTGCAGGTTCAGTCTCAGCTGCAGAGATGTCAGCTTCTGGTACTGCAAGTATGTCATACAATGGTGGTGATGAAAAAGCTACTACAGGTGCAGGATGGGCAATGGGAGATTCCGTTACATTTTCTGCTTCTGGAGATGTAAATGACATTGGCGTAACTTACTCAGTAGAACTTGATGGTGATGCTGCTGCAGGTGGTGGTGGAGTAGATAGCTACTCACTAGCATTTGACTTAGGTGACGCTGGAACATTAAGATATGACGGTCACGGTGGTTCAACTGCAATGAGTGCATTAGACGATGTAATGCCAACTGCATCTGAAGAGCCATGGGATGTTGTTACTGGTGCTGACGCTAGCATAATTGGTGGTCACTCAGGTAATGACAGTTTCAACTATAACTTCTCACATGATTCAGGTTTCTCATTAACTGCTGCATATGTACAAGCAGATGATGCTGTAACTGATGTATCGTATTCAGACTTTGCTGTTGCGTACACAGGTGTTGAAGGTTTGACAGTTGGATATGGTCAAGGTGATGTTGAGGCTACAACTAACGATAAGAGTGAAGAAAACACAATGTATGCAAAATATGCTATTGGTTCATTCACAATCGGTATCCAAACATCAGAGCAAGATAACGAAACTGGATCTGACTACGAGTCAACTGGTATGGGTGTATCTTACCAAGTAAACGATGACTTAGCGATAAGTTATGGTCAACATACTTTAGAAATTACTGGTAGCAATCCTGACCAAGAGTCAACTGCTATTTCAGCTTCTTACACTATGGGATCATTAGGGATTAAAGCTTCAATGCACGCTGTTGATAACATCAACAATGCTGCATCTAATGATAGAGAAGCATACAACTTAGTTCTAACTTTTAATTTCTAAGTTTGATTTAATTTATTAAAAAGGCCCCATTATTTGGGGCCTTTTTTTTGGAAGTATCTTATACCACTAAATTCATAACACTTAATTAGCTTTAATTTTTTTAAATTACTATTTGAAATGCCACCGAGAGCTACAATTTTTTTTTTGGATAAAGAGCATAGATTTTTAAAACGATATAATCCGAGGTAATTCTTATTTTTTTTGAATAAAGATGAAATAAATAGCCTTTCTACATTCTGATACTCCTTAGTTCTTATCTCTTTTATGTTGTGTGCTGACCCAAGAATTTCAAATGTTTTGTTGAAATTATATGAGAGATGTCTAAAGCTTTTATTAAATGATGGGATGTACACTCCATCTAGCTTCAATTTCAATGCTAATTTTATATTATTTGAGAGATAAAGCTTTTTTCTTTTTTTTTTACAGTAAATTCTTAAATTCAATATCTCATTAACATTAATTTTTTTACTGTAATTTCTATAAATTATTGACGTATTAACTTCTAAATTATTAATATGATTTACATTAAATTTATCTATAAAGTAAAATTTCTGAGTTAAAAATTTATGCATAAGACTATAAAAAACTTACTTAATATTTAAAATAAAGTTAAGCAAAAACTTAATGAAAATGAAAATTTTAAAATTCCTAGAATTATTGCAGTCTCTAAGACGTTTAAAATTGACTATATCAAACCATTAATCCAACATGGACATTGTGATTTTGGTGAAAATAAAGTTCAAGAAGCATTAGAAAAATGGAGTTTAGTAAAAAAAGAAAATCACAAAATAAAATTACACTTGATTGGTAAGTTGCAAACGAATAAAGCTAAATTTGCAGTTAATTTATTCGACTACATACACTCACTTGATAACGAAAAATTAGCAAATAAAATTTCTAAATTACAAAATGAATATAATGTAAAAAACAAATTATTCATCCAGGTAAATATAGGAAATGAAGATCAAAAATCTGGAATATTAGAAAATCATTTATTAGATTTTTATAATTATTGTAAAGAGTTAGGATTGAACATTGTAGGCTTAATGTGTATTCCTCCAATTGGTGATAGTAGTATACATTTTAAGAAATTGAATGATTTAAATCACAAACTTGGACTAAAAGATTTGAGTATGGGAATGTCCTCAGACTATTTAAATGCAATTGATAATGGCTCCACCTTTTTAAGAATTGGTTCAGAAATATTTGGATCAAGAAGTTAATTATTTTGAATTTTAATTTTAGTTTTTTTGTTTATTAATTTTATCAATATTAAAAAATCTTTTTTACTTAAAGCAATGCACCCTGCAGTCTATTTATAATTTTTGGTTAAATGTATAAATATTGCACTACCTTTATTAATTATAGGTTTTTTTAAATTATAACTTATTGGAATAAAATAATCATATTTAAAATCACGTCTAAAAAGCTTTTCATGGCTAACGTTAACTTTTTTTGTGAATAACCTATTATAAAGTTTTCTATTTCTAATATCGTTGCTCCACTTCATATTTTTCCTTATTTTTATACAATTTAGTTTTGTATAGGGTTTTTTACATCTGTCTGGCCTATAAAATAAATTACCCAATTTAAACGTTCCTACAGGTGTCTTTTTGTCTCCTTCTTTCTTATCTCTTGCTAATCCTTTTTTTCCTATGCAGCACTTAAATTTAAATTCTTTATATAATAGTGTATAACTGTTCTTTATAATTATTGTCATAATTTCGGTTTATGGATAAACAAACACTTGTAATATATGATCATCCTTTTTTATATGATATATTATATGAATTAAGACATCTCTTAAACTTTCAAATTAAGCTAGAGACAGATTTAGAATTCAGTAAAATCATCAACGATAATCATTTAGTAATTTCAAAAAAAAATTTATCTACCATAAATCAATTGAAAATTGATGAATTTCCTATTGAGATTAGTAAGTTAATAGACATTCTAAATATTAATTTTTTAAAAAAAAAAATTGAAAATAAAAAAAATATTAAAATTGGAGAATATCTTATTAATTTTAATAATAGAAAAATTTACAAAAACAAAAAATTTTTATTATTAACTGAAAAAGAGAGTGCAATTATTAATTTTTTATATAAATCTGATGTACCTAAATCCATAATTGATATGCAATTAAAAGTATGGGGACATAAATCAAAATTAGATACACACACTGTTGAAACTCATGTTTATAGACTTAGACAGAAAATAAAAAAAAAATTTAATGATATAAATTTTATCAAAAGTTCTAATAAAGGTTATCAATTATATTGAAAAAGAAAAACATAATAGCAAAAGATCTATTTAGTAAAAAATACAAACCAAGGGTAATTAAACCAAAAAAAGGAAAAGGTAGTTATGTTAGAAAGAAAACTAAAGTCTAGCTCCGATTTGTTGTATAATTTTAGACGACATTTCTCTTCCTTTATTTAAACAATCAATTGGATTTAGATTATTCAAAAAAGCGTGAAGATATCCAGCTGCAAATAAATCTCCTGCTCCTGTTAAATCTTTAATTTTTAAATTTTCCTCTACGCCATTTTCTGTTACTTGGTTCCCAGATATTGAAATTGCACCTTTATCACCACGTGTAATAACCAGGAGTTTTTTTAAATTTTTTGCAAAGTCTATAACTTCTTCAAAATTTCTAGCATTTATCAATGAAATCATTTCTTGTTCATTAGCAAATGTTATATCTATTTTATTTTTAACAAGATCTAAAAAATGTGATTTATGTCTATCCACACAAAATTGATCTGATAATGACATGGCAACTTTATTTGAATTATTTATGGCCTTTTCGAATGCTTTTTTAGGTTCACCCTCATCCCATAGGTATCCCTCAAGAAATATCATTTGACTTTTTTTAATAACCTCCTCTTTAACATCTGTCTCATTTATTTTTCCTGCTGTGCCAAGAAATGTGCACATTGTTCTTTCCGAATCAGGTGTTACCAAAATTAAACAAGTACCAGTGGGTAAATCCTCTTTTTTTTTATTATAAAAATACTCTACTTTCTCTGATTTAAGGCCATCCTCATATTTTGAACCTAACTCGTCATCACTAACCTTGCCAATAAAACCTACCTTATTACCTAATTGAGATAATCCAACTATAGAATTTGCAACTGAACCACCTGATATTGTTTTTTCAATTTTAAGATTTGACAATAGAGAATTAAATTCTTTTTCATTGAATATTAACTTCATGGTTCCCTTTGTTAGTTTATTTTTAGAAATAAAATTTTCGTCTACCTTACAAACTACATCTACAATAGCATTTCCTATTCCAAGTATTTCCATCTTAAGCTTTCTTTGTTTTAATCGGTTTTTTTCGTTTAGGATAACAAGAAGTACAAATTTTACAAGAAATACCATAACATTCCCTAGCCCTACAGTATTCTCTACCATAATAAATTATTTGAAGATGCAATTTGTTCCAATATTTTTTTGGAAATAAACGTTTTAAATCCAACTCTGTTTGCACAACACTTTTACCATTAGTTAAACCCCATCTTTGTGCAAGTCTGTGTATGTGTGTATCAATTGGAAATGCTGGATAACCAAAACCTTGAGACATCACTACACTAGCTGTTTTATGACCGACACCAGGCAATTCCTCTAGCTCTTCAAAAGTTCTAGGGACTTTACTGTTATATTTTTCAACTAAAGTCTTAGATAAATTGTAAACACTTTTTGCTTTAACTCTAAAAATTCCTATACTTCTAATTAATTTTTCAATTCTTTTTCTTCCAAGCCTCACAAAATGCTTAGGTTTATTATATTTTGGATAAATATTCTTTGTAACGTTATTTACATTTACATCTGTGCATTGGGCAGAAAGTAGAACAGATATTAATAAGGTGAAAATATTTTTATGCTTTAAAGGTATAGGTGTTTTTGGATAAATTTTATTAAGTATATTTAAAACTTTTTTAGCTCGCTGTACTTCATTCATTACTTAAAATTCAGAAGATTTCTCATTGAATAAAGACCAGATTTTTTTTTAATTAACCATTTAGCTGCTGTTATTGCTCCATCTGAATAGAGAGCTCTATCGAAAGCTTCATGATTTAATGTTATAATTTCCTTTCCACTTGTAAAGGTAACCTCGTGTTCTCCAATTATTTCACCTTTTCTAATAGAATTAAAATTAATTTTTTTTCCATAAGGAAAATTTTTTTTGTTTAAAAATTTTTTTCCTACTAATTTATAAAAATCCTTCTTTTTTCCAATAGCAATTCCTTTACCAAGCATTAAAGCTGTCCCAGATGGATGATCTTTTTTATGTCTGTGATGTACTTCAAAAACTTTACTTAAGTAATTATTGCCTAAAGATGCAGAAGTAATTTCAGTAAGGTACATAAGTAAATTAATTCCAAGACTCATATTACCAGCTTTTAAAATTGAAATTTTTTTTGAGTATTTCTCGATTAAATTCTCCTGTTTTTTTGTAAATCCAGTTGTCCCTATTACTATCTTTTTTTTAAGTTTAACTGCAATTTTTAAAACCTCAAATGTGCATTTTGGAGTAGTAAAATCAATTATGACATCTGCTTTAGCTAGAGATTTTTCGTTATTTAACTCAGGTTTAATACCTTTAACCTTTTTATTAATTAATCTATTTTCTGTAAGTGAAACTAATTTAGCGGAATTATCCTTGCTTATAGATTTTATAAGTTGTTGACCCATTCTTCCCATACATCCTGTTACCGCTAGTTTAATTTTTTTCATTTTGACTTTTTGTTAAAATGTAATCACCAATAGTTTGATACCTAGTATCAGTTTTACTTAAAATTTCAAATAACTTTGTTGTTTGAATTTTATTAAATTTTAAATCTAATAAATCTAGTTTATTTCTTGTTAAAAATTTATCAAATTCTAATTTAAAATTGTATTCATTGTTAATTAACATTTTTGAAAATTCAAAGAATATAAAAATATTATGATTTTTAATTATTTCCTCCATACCTTTTAGTGCTTTAAATTCAAATCCTTCAATATCGATTTTAATAACTAAATTCTTAGATAATTTTATAACTTTGTTTCTTGATAGTTCATCTAAAGAATAAATTTTTAATTTTTGAGTTCCATTACCACTTTCATTTATAAATCTAAATGATCCAGAATTCTTATAATTATTTAAATTTTCATCAAACAATTTAAATTCACTCTTTTCCCCAATACCGAAATTAAATAGTTTAATATTTTTGATGTTATTTAATTTTATATTTTCTTGAAATTTACCTATAATTTTCTTTGATGCATCAAATGCGTAAACATCTATTTTTGGATTATTTATAGCAATTGGTATTGAATACGCTCCATAATTACAACCACAATCTATAAAAGTAAAATTATCGTCTTTTATTAACTTTAAAATAATATCGATATTTTCTTTATCCCATTCTTCTAGATTTTTTAACATCCATCTGCTTAAGTCTTTTTTGTTAGTATAAGAATAAAATTTATATTTTTTAAAGTCCAAAATAATTGGACCTGAAACGAAATATTTTAATAATGAGAAAAATAAATAGTATAAGCGTCTTTTTTTTTTAATTACATAGTAATTTACTATTTTTTGGAAAATAACATTAAACATCTATGTAACTTGATAAATAATTTAACACTATTGACTAGTTTTTCCAAAAACTTTTAGCTTTTTGAAAGAATTTTTTTATACTTGGATTAGATTTTTCATTTTCTATTTCTCTAAATTTTTCAAGTAATTCTTTTTGCTCTTTGTTTAAGGAAATTGGTACTTCGGTATTTACTTGCACATATAGATCGCCATAATCATTTCCTCTCATATAAGGCATACCTTTTCTTTTTAATCTAAATTGTTTACCACTTTGTGTGCCTGCGGGTATTTTAATCTTTGCTTTACCTCCGTCGATTGTGGGTATTTCTATTGATGTTCCTAAAGCTGCGTCCGCAATCGAAACTGGACATTCAAAAAATAAATTTTCATCAGATCTCTTAAATAATTCGTGAGAATGAACGTTAATAAATAAATATAAGTCACCACTATTTCCACCTCTTGATCCAGCTTCACCTTTCCCTGAAAGCCTTATTCTCGTCCCATCATCTACACCTTTTGGAATAGTGACTGATAATTTTTTTGAAGCTTGTTTTTTACCTTGACCATTACAACCCGAGCATGGATGTGTTATTTGTTCACCAGCTCCAGCACATTGAGGACAAGTTTGTTGGACTGTAAAAAAACCTTGGCTAGATCTTACTTGTCCATGACCTCCACACATTGAACATGTTCCAGCTTGATGTCCAGGTTTTGAACCAGATCCACTACAGATATCACATTGTTCAGATGTAGAAAATTTTATATCTTGTTTTTTGCCAGAAAAGGCTTCCTCTAAAGATATTGACAGGTCATATCTAAGATCTGAACCTCTGTTATTTGATCTTCTTGATCTCCGACCACCCCCAAAACCTTCTCCAAAAAAGTCTTCGAAGATATCAGAGAAATGATTTGAAAAATCAAAATTTCCAAATCCACCTCTTCCTCCACCCCCATTTTCAAAGGCGGCGTGACCAAAATTATCATAGTTTTGCTTTCTTTCAGAATTGGAAAGCACGTGATAAGCTTCAGATGCTTCTTTAAATTTTTCTTCAGCACCTTTGTCACCTTTGTTTTTATCTGGATGATATTTAACTGCGAGTTTTCTGTAAGCTGAT
>MDTE01101202.1_pt1 | contig 20590 bp, 22 predicted proteins | sample 811231 | NCBI WGS metagenome assembly MDTE01 (sample SAMN05326651, study PRJNA326480) | marine metagenome | isolation source: seawater | place: Indian Ocean: Red Sea | collected 2010
ATGGCTACTAGACCAGCCAATGCACCATTTAACATCATGATAACATCAGTTTTTCCACCTATTAAACGACTTACTACCGCGCCAGCAAATGTTCCTGCTGCACCGGCCAGGTGAGTGTTAACTGCAATTTTGCTAATAGCAGTTACATCGTCAAAAGTTCCCATAGCAAGTTGACTAAATCCATTGAAACCAAACCAACCAAACCATAGTAAAAAAGTACCAAGGGTTGTTAGCGGAATACTAGATGCTGCGAATGGAACCATTACTCTTTTTCCTCCTTGAGATGTAAATCTTCCAGTTCTTGCTCCTAGTACTATCACTCCTGCTAACGCTGCTGCGCCACCACAAGCGTGAACTAAAGTTGAACCAGCAAAATCAGAAAAACCAGCTGAAGCTAACCAGCCGCCTCCCCACTGCCATCCCATGGATATTGGATAAATAAAACCTGCCATAATTACTGCAAAAACAAAAAATGGCCAAATTTTTATTCTCTCTGCTACTGCTCCAGATACAATTGAAACTGTTGCACAAACAAACATTGTTTGAAAAAACCAGTCTGAGCTATCAGAATACCCTGTGGCTATTTTTGAGCCTTCTTTCCACATTGAAAATGACCCAATGTATCCTCCTTCTGAAATTCCGTAAGCAAGATTATAACCGAATAAAAAAAAGATTATTGAAGCTATAGCAAACTTTCCAATATTTTTAGCTGCTATTGTTGAAACACTTTTTGTTGTTACTAAACCACTTTCTAACATACAGAAACCTGCAGCCATGAAGGCTACTAAGACACCGCCAATATAGAAAGCTAATGAATTAAATATATACTGCCCTTCTTCAGACATAGTAGTTTCAGCGAAACTTGGCTCTATCAAAAGTAAAAAAGCACTTATACTTAAAACTGATTTGAATAAATATTTTTTCATAATTCCTCCATTGAGGAATCTTTTATTGTTATTAATTGATTATATAAATTGCTAAGTGTGAAATTTAGCTATGCAATTATTGCAAGTAAATTAACAGCTCTTATTCTAGATAAGAGCTGTTAATTTTAAAGTGCTTATTTATTAAACATTTCTTTTAAGCTTTTAGCAGGTAAAAACTTAACCTTTTGAGATGCAGCGATTTGAATGGACTCCCCTGTTCTAGGATTTCTGCCTACTCTAGCTTTTCTTTTTGCTACTTTGTAAGTACCAAATCCAGCTATTTTTACAGTGTCATCGTTCTTTAAAGCATCTAGGATAATCGTAGTTATTGAGTCAAAAGTTCTCTCTGCATCAGCCTTACTTTGACCCAATGTGGACGATATTTTTGCTACTAGTTGTTTTTTATTCATTTTATGCCCCTTTTATTAAAGTTTAATCTCAACAATTGGTGAGGAAAATCAACAGTTTTATTAGTTATAAAAATAAATATTAACACAATATGTTGTATATCTAAAAACCTTGATTTTATTGAGTTTTTTATAGTTTAAAAAGCCTTAAAACAAGCCAATATCTTTTAAATCATTAAAAGTAGTAAAAAACATTAGGGAAAATAACAAAAAAAGACCGATTCGAAAAAAAAACTCTTGAGTTTTTTGTTTTAATGGTCGACCTAGAGCTTTCTCAATTCCATAAAACATCAAGTGTCCTCCATCTAAGAGGGGAATTGGAAATAAATTTATTAAACCTAAGCTAATAGATATATAGGCCATTATACTCAAAAATGCTACGAAACCATACTCTGCTACTTGCCCAGTAATTTTGGCAATTTTTATGGGGCCACCGAGTTGTGAACTGTCACCTTTCCCAACAAATAAAGAAGCTATGAATTTTAATGATGTTTTAGTAACAAACCAAGTTTCTGTTACAGCGTAAAACAAAGCTTTGGAAGGTCCAAGTTTCTCTTTATTAATTTCGTTATTAAGTGGGGCAATTTTTATACCTATTATTTTTTTTTTAATCTTATTACCGAAATTATCTTCTGTTAAAATGATATTTGGAGAAATTAAAAAATTCAAGATTTGATCATTCCGTGAAACATCCAAAATTATTTTATCAGACGTTGAAGAATTTATATAAGTAGGAACATCAAGTATGCTTTTTACTTTATTATTTTCAATTGAAATAATTATATCATTTTTTTTTAGACCGGCTTTATCAGCAGGGCTATTCATTTCAATTTCTTCGATGACTGGTGGAGTAAAATCTTTTCCTGAAAACATATAGATGAAAGAAAAAATTAAAATAGCTAACAAGAAATTTGCTAAAGGCCCTGCTGCAACAATAACTGATCTTTGAAATAATGGTTTTAAAACAAAAAGTTTTGACAGGTCTTCTTTTTTATATTTTTTTATTATCTCATTTTGTTCAGACTCACTAAAAACATTCCTGTCTCCAAAAAATTTAACATATCCACCTAATGGTATTAGGCAAAATTTCCACCTTGTGCCGGATTTATCATTGAAACCAAATAACTCTTTACCAAAACCAATTGAAAAATCAGTAACACCTACACCATATTTTTTAGCAAAATAATAATGTCCAAATTCATGAATAAAAACTACAACTGAAATCAGTATTAAAAAAGGTATAATAAAATTAAAAATTTCCATTTAGAATTTCCATTCATGCATTTTGCTAAAAATAAAGTTTCTAAAAGCTTTTACTCTAGCAACATTTTTTAGAGACTCAGGGTAAACAAAATAAGTTTCGGTGTGAGGACCTTTGATATTAGGCAGAATCTTTGTTAAATTAGGCACATTGTGAGCAATATAATCTGGTAATGCGGCTAAACCAACACCACTTTGAACTGCTAAAAGTAATCCATATACGCTATTAACTTTCATAACAGGTTTTCTTTTTTTTTTATTATCTTTTATACCAAGTTTAAGAGCCCAGTCTGGATTAAAAACTGGAGATGGCAATCCTCGACCGTAAGTTATAAATTTATGTTTTTGAAGATCGTTTTCTGTTCTTGGGTAACCATTTTTTTCCAAATAAGTATTTGATCCATAAATATGATATTGAAAATCAACAAATTTTTTTTGTATATAGTTCAATTGCTTGGGTCTTCTCATCCAAATTCCAATGTCTGCTTGTCTTGTGCTAAGATCTAACTCTCTGTCATCAAATATTAATTCAATGTCGATGTCAGGATGAAGTGTCATAAATTCTTGTATTCTAGGAGTTAGCCAAGTAGTTCCAAAACTTACAACTGTTGTAACTGTGATTTTTCCACCCAATTTATCTTTTTCTTGACTTAAAGTTGTTTCTACTTCCTTAAGTCTTGTAATTACTTCATGAGCGGTTTTGTGTAAATACTTTCCATTATCAGTTAATACCAGACCTCTCGCATGACGTTCAAAAAGCTTAATTTTAAGCTCGTTTTCTAAAGATTGAATTTGTCTGCTTATTGCAGACTGACTTAAGTTTAAAATTGTTGAAGCTTTTGTAAAACTACTTGCTTCAGCTACAGTATGAAAAATTTTTAATTTGTCCCAGTCCATTAAAGTATAATTATAAATTATTTATTTGGATTTACTATAGCTCTTCCAAAAAACTCTCCTTTGAGTAGTTTTGGATAAGTTTCTAAAAGCTCATTAAAGGATAATTCTTTAGTAAACGATTGAAGTTTAGAAAAATCGATCAGTTTGATAGCTTCGTTCCAAACAAATTCTCTTCTTTTAATTGAAGAACCTGAAGAATCGATTCCCCATAATTTGACTCCTCTAATTATAAAAGGCATAACTGAAGTGTTAATTTTAATTCCACCTGCATTTCCACAAGCTGCTACAATACCGCCTGGCCTTGTCTGAGCAAAAATCTTTGTTAACGCTGATCCACCAACTGTATCAACTACACCATCCCAAATTCCCTTTTCTAATAGTTTGCTTTCTCCTTCAAATTCTTTTCTGTCTAAAATATTTTTTGCGCCCAGATTTTTTAAATAATCGTTTTTATCTTTTTTTCCCGTTACAGCATGCACATCGTACCCCATTTTTGATAGTATCATAACTGCTATGCTTCCGACTCCTCCGGTAGCCCCTGTTACAAGAACATCTTTTACTTTTTCCCCTAATAAAAGTTCTTCTTTTGCTTTAACTGCAAACGAACAAAGTAAGGCAGTAAAGCCCGCAGTTCCTAACATCATAGATTTTTTATTTTCCAGTCCTTTTGGTGTTTTGATTAAAAAATTTGAGTCTACCTTTGCGTATTGTGCAAATCCACCAAAGTAAGCCTCACCCACTCTGAAGCCTGTTAGAATAACATTATCATCTTTTTGAAATTTGTTATCTTCACTCTCAACAACTTTACCTGAAAAGTCTATACCAGGAACAAAAGGAAATTTTCTAACTATTTTTCCCCCATTATTTAAAATTAATGCATCCTTATAATTTAAACTTGAATAATCAATTTTAATTAAAACGTTTCCGTCTTTTAAATCATTTTTGCTTATATCTTTTATTTCTCTTGAAAACTTTTCATTTTGATTGTCAATAACAACAGCTTTGAATTTCTCAGACATTAATTTATTTTGCTATATATCGTAAATATCTATTTTGATAACTTAAATCTTCTTTGAAAGATCCCAAATAATAATTTGTTACTGTAGTGGCTTTTTCTTTTTTAATACCCCTCATTGTCATACACTGATGTGCTGCATCAATTGTTACTGCTACCCCTTTTGCTTCTAAAGAAGTCATTAAAGTTTTTGCTATTTGCATTGTAAGCCTTTCTTGTGTTTGCAGCCTTTTTGAAAAAACTTCCACAGTTCTAGCTAGTTTGCTTAAACCAACTACTTTTTTATTTGGAATGTATGCAATATGCACGACACCAATAATAGGTGCCATGTGATGTTCGCAATGACTTTCTAAAGTAATGTTTTTTTCTACTACCATATCATCGTAACCCTCAACATCACCAAAAGTTTTTGCTAAATCAGCGCTTGCGTTTTGATGGTAGCCTTTAAAGTATTCTTTGAAAGCTTTTACAACTCTTTTTGGAGTATCTATCAGACCTTCTCTGTTAGGGTCTTCGCCAATCCAAGAAAGTATTTTTTTAAACGCTTCCTCTGCTTCTTTATCAGAAACTTCTTTTTTTGCTTGTGTTTTGTCTAAATTTTTAACTAATTTCATAATTTCTGACTCTTTTATAGGACATAATAAGCGAATGCAAATTGCTATTTTGTCTTTTTTTCATTATTTTACGCGTATGTTTAAAAAAAGAGAAAGTATTTTTGAGGTTGAAGAGGGTAAATTTTTATCACCAAAATTTGACGACAAAGGTCTTATTCCGGTAGTTACAACTGACTATAAAACTGGAGAAGTTTTGATGCATGGTTTTATGAATAGTGAGGCTCTAAAAAAAACTATTCTTACCAAAGAAGCTTTTTATTGGAGTAGGTCGAAAAAAAAGTTGTGGCACAAAGGAGAGTTTAGTGGCTTTAAACAAAAAGTAATTGGATTGAGAATAGATGATGATCAAGATGCTATTTGGATGACTGTCGACATTGGTGAAGGAGCTAGCTGTCATGTAGGATATAAATCGTGTTTTTATAGATCAATTCCATTAAATGTGAAAGAAGATAATGAAAAAGTAGAAATGAAATTTGAAGAAAAGAAAAAAAAATTCGATCCAGAAAAAATTTATAAAAATCAACCCAATCCAACAAAATTATGAGAGATGATAATAAAAAAAATATTTCCCATGATGAGATAGATGATGTTTGTGAAGAATGTAAAACAGCTATCGAGAGTGTCCGTGCAAATTTGATGATGCATGGTTATAAAATTTGTGACAGTTGTAAATTATCAAAAACAATTTTTCCTATTTAAAAACCTTTAAACAGTATAAGTATCATAAATAAAAAAATAAATTGAACAAACCAGGCCACAACAACTACGCCTAGTGCCTTCCACATGCTGTTGTAATCAAGTGCCGACTTTACAGCCACAACCATACAGGCTAACATCCAAAAAGCTGAACCCACAAAAGTAACTGTCATTAACTCTGGGGTAAAACCAAAAACTCTGATAATTCCTGGGGCGCTAGAAAAACCAATTGTCCTAAGAAGTTCGCCGTGATTACTATCTGTTTGGGGTTCAGCAAATAATTTTACACCTACAAGATATATTATATAAGCCCAAACATACCAGCTTAGTAAAGATAGTAGAGGTGCTACAAAAAAATTTGAAACTCCCAAATGAGATGCACCTATTCCAGCTGCTAAACTGGACAAAACAACAACTACACCTGCTTGTATAGTTGCAGTTTTATCTTTTTCTACCTCTTCATAAAGATCGATATCTATTTTTATAGCTCTAAATAATCTATTTAAAAAAATTGAAATCATTTCTTCCTATTTTAAAATATTTAAAATCTTATTGTGTATATATTTATTTGAACTTGCTAATATGTTGCCTCCATTTATTGGAGATTGATTTTTCCAATTTGTCACACATCCTCCTGCTTTTTCAATTATTGGCACAAGAGCCACTATATCATAAGATTTCAAGTTAGTCTCTATAACTGCATCAATCTTTCCTTCGGCCAATAAACAATAATTAAAAGAGTCAAATTTTTGAGATAAGATATTTTGACTTAACAACTTTAAAATCTCTTTTTCCTTTGGTGAAGTTTTTCGTCCATAAAAATTTAAGATTAAACTGATTTTTTTAAAATCTTTTTTTTGAGAAGTTTTCAAAATTTTTTTTTTTTTATCTTTTACTAGAAAAGATTTTTTTTGATTACTTATATAATATCTTTTTAAAGCTGGAAAATTTGCTAGACCCATCATTGATTTTTTTTTAAAAGTAAGACCAACTAAATTTGACCACGTTGACTCTCCGTTAATAAATCTTTTAGTTCCATCAATCGGGTCAATAACCCATTCATATTCATTAGAAGTATTTTTTTTTTTAAATTCTTCCCCAAATATAGAGTCTTTTGGAAATTCTTTTTCGATTAATTTTCTTATATATTTTTCAAAAGATTTATCAAAATTAGTTACTGGATTATAAAATTTTTTATTAATTGATTTATTTCTAGTTATAATTTTTAATTTTGATAGTTTTGTATAGTGATTATTTAAATTAAATGACAACTTTTCAAGAAAGTTAAATATTTTTTTATTATCCATAATTGTATATAACTTAATTGGAAGAAAAATATATATGAAAAAATTAGAAGGTTTTACAGCTATTATCTCAGGTTTAGCAGCAGCTGTGGTTATAAGTATTTTAGCCTTATTAAATGAAATGTCTGGAGTTGGAATATGGATAATATTCTCATTCGGAGCAACAGTTTTAATAATATTTGTTGCACCCGATGTTGATGCCGCGCAACCAAAGAATATTTTTTTTGGACATCTAATATCTATAGTCGTTGGAATAGCTTTCAATGAAATACTTGGTTTCTCCTTTCTTTCTCTTGGTCTAGCAGTTGGTTTTGCTGTAACTTTAATGGTTTATTTAAATGTAACTCATCCTCCTGCTGCATCAAATCCTCTTGTTGCAATATTTTCTGATGTCTCATTTGACTATGTTTTATTTCCAGTAATTATGGGAAGTATAGTTATTATTTTTTTGGCAATCTTGATTAATAGATTTATTTTAAAAAAAAATTATCCAAAAAAATTTTTATTTTTTAAAAAGTTTTTTTAAACTGGAAAGAGAAATTCTAATTTTTTTACCAAAAAATTTTCTTACAAGAGAAAAAAATGTAATTTTTTTTTCTATTTTAAAAGGCTCTCTTTTTTCTAACGGTATATCATCGTTCCAAAATAGCTGCAGTGTAAGACTGTCGTCAAATATTGACATAAGTTTAAAAACTGAGCCGACACTTATAAATTTTTCAAGAGCATCTATTTTTTTTGCAAAAACTAACTTATTATTATCATCGTCAAATTCAAACCACCATTTATGTCCTAAAACTTCTTCATCACAGCCAAACACCATATTGTCATTTAATTTTGTTGGTAGCTCGATGTATCCTGCTTTACCAATTCTTTCTATTTCTTTTTTAAGATGAAAAGGTTCTGGAACATGTTCTAAAACATGACTTAGTATCACATAATCAAACTCTTTATCTTTAAATGGTAATTTTTCATTAGGTTTAAAAAATGTGTAACTTAAATTTAAACTCTTAAAATAATCTCTGTGATCCTCTATATCAGCAAAATGATTTGCTTCTTTCCAATAATTTACTGGGGAGCATCCTAGGTCCAAAATTTTAAGGTGTTGGTTTTGCTTAAGCCATTTTTTTTGATTAGTTCTGCTAGTTCTTCTTATTGGCATTTTAAAAAATTAAAGCACATATGGCTCAGGTCTTTTCTTGTTTTCTAAAACTCTCTCTATTGCAAAATCACTTAAGTCTATAGATTGGTATGAACCAGTTGAAATCAATTCTGTTAAAGCTCTTCCAATCCCAGGTGCCTGCATCAAACCTCGACCAGTAAACCCTGAGGCAAGATAAAGATTCTCATATTTCGGGTGTTTACCTACAACTGCATTGTTATCTAATTTATTACAATCATAATATCCGGCCCACCCACCTGTAAGTTTTAATTTTTCAAAAATTGGAACTCTTTTTGCTAAAGCAGGCCAAACTAATTCCTCAAAATCATTCCACTCTGGCTCTAAATCATTTGCATCAAATTTTGAAATTGGTGAACCAGCGAGATATTCCTTTCCTTCTGGTCTCCAATATACACCTGTAGTAAAATCTGATGTGAGAGGCATTTCAGGAATGTGAGTTGGGCAGCTTACCCTAAAAACAGTGTGCTTCTGAGGAAAAACTGGAATATCATCGAGTAATTGATTAGTAAAATATCCTGCGGCAGAAACTATAATTTTCGCATTAATTTCTTTTATTGATTTTACTTCACCTTTAGTAAATTCTGCTCCCAATTCAATAGCTTTATTTTTAAGTGCGCTATGAAACATATAAGGATCAATCCACCCTTCCATTTTGTTATCTGTATAGGTAAAAGTTACTATATTTCTGTCATTTATATAGGGAAAAAATTTAGTTAATTCATTTCCTTTTACATTTTTTGTTCCGGCATCACATAATTTATGATTTTCTAAAGCCTTATATTGTTCTTCCGCATGCTCTGAACCAAATAAAAATAAATAACCATTAGGCACTACACTAGCTGTAGGATTAGGATTTTTCTTTGTTTTTAAAAGATTAGGAATTTCAAAAATAAAATCTCGGGCAAACTTTCCTAGCAAAATATTTTCTTTTTGGAAAAACTGTCTTCTAAAACCTCCTAAAGATAAAGGGAAAGAAGCAGTTTTATAAGTAGGATCTTTTTCAATAACTTTAACTTTTCTTCCTTCTTTTGAGAGAAAATATGCTGTGGCTGTTCCTATAATTCCACCACCGATTATAACGACATCGTCCATAAATAAATTTAATTTTTATTACTACTATTAATTAAGATTATAGATAGAAAAGTTCAAAATAAAAGCAAAACATAACCAGGCTAAATAAGGAAACATCAATAATGCACTAATTTTGTTAATCGGGTAAAAAAGTTTTATCAACCATATAACAAATAAAATTATTATTCCTATTATAACTAAAGATGCAAGTATTTGGTGCATAGCAAAAAAAGCTATGCTCCAGCTTGCGTTTACTAGAAGATGTATATAAAAAATATTTAAAATTTTCTCAGTTTTTTTAGGGCTTAACCAAATCAACCATGCCGCAATAGCTATCATAAGATAAAGAGATATCCATATGGGAGCAAATACCCAATCTGGAGGATTGAAAGATGGTTTTGTTATTCCAGAATACCAAGGTTCTTTAAAATAACTTGTTACATATCCACCCCACCAAGCCATAAAAAAACCTAAAAAAAGGAACAATAATAAATAAATAAATTTGTTATTTTTTGTCATTTTATAAATATCTACTTATGCCAACCTCGATCGTCCTCCGTCAACCCCAATAATTTGTCCAGTTATCCAAGAACTTTCTTGGGTAAGTAAAAATCTTGCCATTGATGCTGCGTCTTTTCCTTCTCCGATTCTTTTCATAGGATGAGCTTTTGCTATTGCCTCAGCCATTAATTTATTTTTAAGAATTGGTTGAGAGATTTTAGAATTAGTCAGACTAGGTGCTATACAATTTACTTTAATGTTTGGCGCAAACTCTGCAGCTAAAGATACTGTTAGACCCTCTACTGCAGCTTTAGCTGATGAGATAATACTGTGATTAGTGAAACCCTTTTGAGCTGCAACAGTTGAAAATAGAACTATCGAGCCTTCATTTTTTTTTAAACTTTCTTGAAAAATTCTAATTATATTTGTGATAGCAACTAGATTTAACGAAAAACATGATAAAAAATCTTTAGATTTTGTTAGCCTAAAAGGTTTGAGGTCAATAGAACCAACACAATATGCAATTCCTTGAATCTCTAAAGCAGAAAGTTCATCTTTAAGTTTTTCTTCAAAACCTTCTTTGACAACATCACAAATTGAATATTCAAAACCAAGCTCGCTTGATAATTCTTCTAATTCAGCTTTATTTCTTCCGATTAGATGGCAATCTTTTTTCGTTTTAGACATTTGTTTTGCTAAACTTGAACCAATCGCGCCAGTCGCTCCAAAAATTAAATATTTTTTTGACATTTTGTTAAAATATAAGAATTATTTTTTAATATACTATACAATCTTGACGCAGTTTTTATTAGTCTTTTTCTAATAATCCGCTAGATTAAACAAATGGAAAAAAAAATATGGATTACTGGAGCTAGCAGTGGTATCGGCAAGGCAGTAGCAGAAAAATTTGCGAAAGAGGGATGGAAGGTTGCAATATCAGCTAGAAGAAAAGAACTACTAGATGAAATGGCTAAAAATCCAAATATTTTTTCTTTTCCTTTAGATGTTACTCAAGAAGATCAAGTCAATGAAACGTTTTTAAAAATAATAGAAAATTTCAAAGATTTAGATATCTGTTTTTTTTGTAGCGGTACTTACAATCCAAAAAACGAACAAAAAATCGATACTAATAAAATTAAGAGCACTATGAATACAAATTTTATTGGAATAGTAAATTGTGTAAAAAGTGCAGAAAGTTTTTTTAAAAATAAAAAATCTGGTCAAATTTCAATTGTTTCATCTATTGCGGGATATAGAGGTTTGCCAAACTCTAGCGGATATGGGCCGTCCAAAGCAGCACTAACGAATTTTGCTGAAAGTATTTATTTTAATTTCAAAAAATACAACGTAAAAATTTCAATAGTCTCACCAGGTTTTATTAAAACACCTTTAACAGATAAAAATGAGTTTAAAATGCCCTTTTTAAGATCTACAGAGTTCGCAGCAGAAAAAATATATACTGGCCTAGTTAATTCAAAGTCGTTTGAAATTGATTTTCCAAAACAATTAACTTTGACGCTTAAATTTTTACGAATATTACCTTATAAATTGTATTTGTTTTTAGTTGAAAGGTTAGTAAAGCGTTAATTTTTTATAAACATAACGGTTAACTCAGCAACTTTAAAACCAAATTTTGTCATTGTTGCTCGATTGATTGCAACTCGGTCGTCTTGTAAAAAAATCCAATCGTCAAACTTTATTTTAATATTTTTTCCTTTTACAGGAACGAGTAAAACATATTCAAATTTAAAAGCTGGGCCATAAGAGAAACCTTTGGCCTTACCTACAACATCCGAAGCGGTGCCTTCATAATTATTTTCGTTTAACTTTTTAATTGTCCATTGTCTAGTTTGTTGTTCACCATCACTCCAATTAAATTTTTCATCTAAAATAAGATTTGACCCATCCCATTTTCCATTAAGATCAGCTTTAAATTGTCTTGTGACTTTTCCTGATCTGTTTTGTAAAACACCCCAGGCTTTTACATTACCTGATAAATATTTCTCTATAATTAATCTTGGTTTCTGATCTTTAAAATCTATTGGTTTCATATTACTTGTGCAACTTGTTAAAAAAAAAATTATAAGTGTTAAAAATATATTCTTCATTATGATTATTTATTAGACAAGGAAAGTTGAATCAAGTCTATATTTTTTGATTTAAATCCTGCCTCACAATAAGACAAGTAAAACTCCCACATTCTTTTAAAAGATTCTTCAAAACCTAAGGGAGAAATATTGTCCCATGCATTTAAAAAATTTTTTCTCCATGTAGAAAGCGTTTTAGCATAATGAAGCGAATAAGAATTAATTGTCTCTACATTAAGTTGATTTTTGTTGATAAATTTTTTCATACTACCAATTGATGGTAAAAAACCTCCAGGAAAAATATATTTTTGAATAAAATCTTCGTTGCTTCTATAACGATCAAACAATTCATCTTTAATTGTAATCCCTTGTATGGCAGCAGTTCCATTAGGTTTCAACGACTTTTTAATTTTTTGAAAAAAACTGTCTAAATATTTCTCACCAACCGCTTCGATCATTTCAATAGAGACGATATTATCGTATTGTTTTTTTAAATCTCTGTAATCTAAAAACATTACATTTACTTTATTGTTTAAACCACTCTCAAATATTTTTTTTTTTGTAAAATCAAATTGCTTTTTTGATATTGTTATACAATCAACGAACACATCATGTTTTTTAGCCAAATACTCTGAAAATCCTCCCCATCCACAACCTATTTCTAAAACTTTATTACTTTGTTTAAGATTCAAAAGATCAATTAATTTTTGATATTTATATTTTTGAGCCTCTTCAAGTTTTTCATTCTCATTGGAATATATTGCGCTAGAATAGGTTAAAGTTTGATCTAACCATTTTGAAAAAAAATCATTACCTAAATCATAATGTTTTGAGATATGCTCTAAGCTTTTTGACTTTGTGTTTGAAGCAAATATTCTTTTTAACATATTTTTAATTATTTGAAGTTTCAAGCTACCTGAAAATGAATAAATAAGTTTTATATTTTTGGCTGTGAGCTCAATTAAATTAGTTAAATTTGATGTATAAAAGTCTTTATTTATATAGGATTCTCCTAAAGCAGAGCTACCTCCTAAAATTATATTTAAAAAAAATTTTTTATTATTAATTTGAATATCTGTTGTTAAAGGACATTCTAAGTCTCCAAAATGAAATACTTTACCGTCATAATTAACTAATTTTAAATTTCCATTTTTTAAATTCTTCAGTTTTTTTAAAACAAATTTTTCTGAAATATTTAATAAGCTCATTAATTTTCCTCAAAACTTAAGTTAATTTTAATTTTTTTATCTCTTTTTCTATATTTTGCCCCTTTTTTCCATAAAAGTAATGCTTCAAAGTGTATCGCTGTAATAATTTTTAATGTCATAAGAGGATATTTTAAAAGGTTTATTAAAAGTTGTTTTAACGTAAATTCTTTTTTGTATCCTGTTTGAACAGCAGTTAAGATTGTTCCTTCTGTGTCAGTTTGCTTAATAAAAACGGACAATTTTTCATTTGGGTTAAAAATTTCAAAATTATAAAATGTTTCCATATCCATAAATGGTGATACATAGAATTTTTTTTTACATTTTTGATTTAATTTTTCAGCATCCTTTACTTCAAAAATATAAGTGTGTTGTTCATTAAAAGTATTTTTTACCTCATAAAAAATTACTTTTAATACATTGTTTTCATAACAATAAAAAATACTTAACGGATTAAAAACATATCCAAAAATCCTGGGATAACAAAGTAATTTTACTTTATTAATATTTATATGGATATTAAATTTTTTCAAATTTTCAAGTACCCAGGCTTTAAGAGACTTTCCATCTCTATTTCCGTGATCTTTATTGTAAAAACTAAAAATATTAAATTTATTGAAAGAGAAAATAGAAATTTTTTTATCCAATTGCTCTAGTTCATCTAAATCGATTAAAAAAGAGAAGGTGTTATATTTCAGGAAATGTCTTACTGGTTTAAACCGGGTATGGGTTACCTTGCCATTGTAAATGCACGAGTTAATCATATTTTAAATTTTTTTATTAGATCAAGAGATGATTTTATACCATCTTCATGGAAACCATAACCAAAATAACTTCCACAATACCAAGTTCTGTTATTTCCTTGAAGTAAATCAAGTTCTTTTTGCAATCTTAAAGTTTCTAAATTAAAGTAAGGATGAGTAAAGTTTATTTTTTTTATAATATTTCTTTTCTCTATCTCATAAATAGGATTAAGTGTTAAAAAATAATTTTTATCAGTGCTTAAGTTTTGTAATTTGTTCAACCAATAAGTTATACAAGTTTTTTTTCCTTTTGAAATTGAATTCCAGCTAGACCAAACTATTTTTTTTTGGGCATCAACCTTTCTTCTGAGTGTAAAACCGCATAATTTGAAATATAATTGAACTGGCTTAAAATTCTTTTTTCATTTTCAGAGGGACTGTTAATTATTTTTAAACTTTCATCAGCGTGTGAAGCTAAAATAACATGGTCATAATCTAAGTGTTCATTGCCAATTTTTATTTTTATGTTTTCATCATTTCTATCAATGTTGCTTACTTTATAATTCTTAAAAACTTCACCACTTATATTTTTTAAAACTTTATTGACATAAGTTCTGCTTCTATTTGCAACTGTGTACCACTGTGGTCTACCTTTAAATTTAAAAAGACCATGATTTTTAAAAAAAGTTAAAAAAAGTTCCAAAGGCATTTCTTTTGCCTTTTCAAATGGCATAGACCAAATAGCAGCAACCATTGGAATTATATGATATTCTATAAAATATTCAGAAAATTTTTCTTTCTTTAAATAGTTTCCAAGGGTTTCGTTGTTTAAATTTTTTTTAAGTAAATAAGGTGCATGATTATAAAAAGAAATTACCTCTTTTATCATTTTTAAAAATTTAAAATTAAAAATATTAGACTTGTTAGCAAAAAGAGTTTTAAAATTACTACCTCCATATTCAATTTCGCTATCCTGTATGGAAACTGAAAACGACATATTGCTTTTTTCAAATGGAACATCTAATTCTTTAAAAAAACTTATTAGATTGGGATATGTTAGTTTATTAAAAACTATAAAGCCTAAATCAACTGAAATTTTTTTGTTATTTTGATTAATATCAAATGTATACGAATGACCGCCAAAGTGGTCTTCTCCTTCGAACAAGTCTACATAATGTTTTTTAGACAAATAGTAAGCTGCTGATAGTCCTGAAATACCAGATCCAACCACTGCAATCTTCATTTTTATGCAGCTTCGTCTTTATATTCATCCATGGATGGACACGAACATATTAAATTTCTATCTCCATAAACATTGTCAACTCTAGCTACTGGAGCCCAATATTTGTATTCTTGTAAATATTTTTTTGGGAAAGCTGCCTCTTGTCTCGAATAGGAATGTTTCCACTCATTCCCTGATAACTCTAAATAAGTATGAGGAGCGTTAATAATAGGGTTGTCATCTTTTTTAAATTTACCAGAGTCTAGTTTGTCTATTTCATCTTTAATACTCAACAAAGCATTACAAAATCTATCAATCTCTTCTAGATTCTCACTTTCAGTAGGCTCTATCATAATAGTTCCTGAAACTGGCCATGACATAGTAGGAGCGTGATAGCCATAATCAATTAATCTTTTTGCTATATCTTCTTCAGAAATTCCTGATTTTTCTTTTATGGGTCTTATATCAATAATACACTCATGAGCCACATTCCCGTTTTTACCGGTATATAAAACTTTGTATTTCTTTGACAATTTTTTTGAAATGTAATTTGCATTTAAAATGGAAATCTTTGAAGCTAATTTCAGGCCTTTTGAACCCATCATTTTTATATACATCCAAGAAATGACTAATATACTTGCACTTCCCCATGGCGCAGCAGAAACAGAGCCGACACCTTTTGTTGTTTTAGGATCATCAAGATGTTGGTGGGTTGGTAAAAAATCTTCTAAGTGTTTGGCGCAAGCTATTGGTCCCATTCCTGGTCCTCCTCCTCCGTGTGGTATACAAAAAGTTTTATGTAAATTTATATGACAAATATCAGGACCAAACTTACCTGGTTTCGCAATTCCTACGAGTGCATTTAAATTTGCTCCATCCATATAAACTTGGCCTCCATAAGAATGAACGATATCACAAATTTCAATTATTTTTTCTTCAAAAACTCCATGCGTTGATGGATACGTGACCATTAGTGCTGCTAAATCTTTAGAATACTTTTTTGACTTATTTTTTAAATCCTCTAAGTCAATATTTCCATTTTCATCACAATTAACTACAACAACTTTCATTCCTGACATTTGTGCGCTGGCAGGATTTGTTCCGTGAGCGGAATTAGGTATTAAACAAATATCTCGATTGGACTCTTTATTATTTTTATGAAATGCTCTAATTGTCATTAAACCTGCATATTCACCCTGTGCTCCTGAATTAGGTTGAAGGGAAACTGCATCAAATCCAGTTATTTCTTTAAGATCATTTATCAAATCTTTAAATAATATTTGGTAACCTTTCATTTGATTAACCGGCACAAAAGGATGAGGAAGAGAAAACTCTTTCCAAGAAATTGGTATCATCTCCGCTGTAGCATTTAACTTCATTGTACAAGAACCAAGCGCAATCATAGATCTATTTAAAGCGATATCACTATCCTCAAGCCTTTTTAAATATCTCATCATTTCAGTTTCTGAGTGGTATTTGTTAAAAACTGGATGAGTCAAATATTTAGATGTACGCAAAAGATTTTTAGGTATATTAGTAAGATTAACATCAATTGATTTTTTTATCTCTCCTTTTACGCCAAATAAATTAAGAAGTAAATTGACATGATCAAGTCGTTTTGCTTCATCAAATGCTATAGATATTTTTTCTTCATTTACTTTTCTTAAATTAATTTTTTTTGATATTGCTCTATTGTAAATTTCATTTGTTTTATCTTTTGTATTTATAGTGACTGTGTCAAAAAACTGATCTGAATGAAGTTCGTAACCACTATCTTTTAAATTGTCTGCAAATACTTTTGCTAATTTCGATGTTCTGTTAGCGATTTCTAAAATTCCTTTAGGGCCATGGTAAATTGCATATCCTGCTGAAACTATTGCTAATAAAGCTTGGGCAGTACAAATATTGCTGGTCGCTTTATCTCTTCTAATATGTTGTTCTCGTGTCTGCAGAGATAATCTGTAAGCCTTTTTTCCAAAACGATCTACTGAAACACCAATAATTCTACCTGGCATAGATCTTTTGAACTCTTCTTTTGTTGCAAAAAAAGCAGCATGAGGTCCACCATAACCCATTGGTACGCCAAATCTTTGGGCGCTACCAACTGCAATATCTGCTCCGAGTTCTGCTGGTGTTTTTAATTTTGCTAAAGCAAGAAGATCGCAAATAACAATTGCTTTGCCTCCTTTTTTGTGAACCAAGCTAATTGCTTCACTTGGATCTGTAATTTTTCCAAGTGTATCGGGGTAGGCAATTACGCCACATATTAATTCACTGTCTATGTTTTTTAAAAAGTCTTTTTGATTGCCTAATACAAGTTCAAGTCCAAAGGGTTCGACTCTGGTTTTGATTAAATTTATAGTTTGAGGATTGCAAGTATCTGAAACATAAATCTTTTTTGATTTATTTTTACTTACTCTTTGAGCTAGACCAACTGCCTCCGCAGCAGCTGTAGCTTCATCTAATAATGATGCATTAGCAATGTCCATACCAGTAAAATCTATTACCAATTGCTGAAAGTTTAAAAGCATCTCTAACCTACCTTGAGCCACCTCAGGTTGATACGGTGTGTAAGAGGTATACCAGCCAGGATTTTCCAAAATATTTCTTAAAATCACATGTGGAGTAAAACAATTATAATAACCCATTCCTATAAAATTTCTATAAGTTTCATTTTTTAAAGATATTTCTTTTAGTTTTTTCAGAGCTTCACTCTCTGAAAGTGAGCTGTCAATTTTAAGTTCTTCTTTAAGTAATATTTTTTCTGGTACAGTTTTTTCAATTAGATCTTCAAGGGAATCGTTTCCTAGAAAATCTAAAATTTTAGATTGATCTTCCTTTGAAACACCAATATGTCTATTTATAAATTCTTCTGAAGTGTCATCAATCATTTAACTTGGATTCTCCTTTGTAAATTTTTCATAATCATCTTTTGACATTAATTCATTTAATTGTAATTTATCTTTAATTTTAATTTTAAAAAACCAGCCTTCACCTTCAGGATCTGCGTTAACCTTAGATGGATCATTAACAATTATTTGATTGCCTTCTAAAACTTCTCCAGAAACTGGTGAATAAACATCACTTGCAGCTTTAGTAGACTCTACTATTGCTGTTTGGTCTTTTGCTTCAACATTTTTTCCTTTCTCAGGTACTTCGACGAACACTATATCTCCTAACATTTCAGTTGCATGTTTTGTTATCCCTACAGTAGCTGTTTCATCGCTATTTAACTGAATCCATTCATGATTTTTTGAAAATTTTTTTTCTTCCATTTATCCTCCTTTTTTTATCTAACATAACTTTTTTTATAAAATGGTAGTTTTGAAACTACAGCATCATATTTTTTTCCTCTTATTTCTAAAATAATTTTACTATTAATCTTAGAAAATTTATTTTTAACATAGCCCATTGCTACTGAACTCTGGACACTTGGACCAAATGTTCCGCTTGTAATTATTCCTATTTCTTCACCTGATAACGAAAATATTTTTGTACCTTCTCGAGCTATAACTCTCCCTGATGGTTTGATACCAACTCTAATTTTTGCAACTCCATTTTGTAAATCATTTTTAATTTTTTCCCATCCGTTAAATCCTCCTTCTTCTCTCCTCTTTTTCGAAATTGCCCATTTTAAATTTGCTTGTATAGGATTAATGTCTTGATTTAATTCGTGGCCATATAAACATAGCCCAGCTTCCAGTCTTAATGTGTCTCTAGCTCCAAGACCAATTGGTTTAGCACCTTTTTCTGAAAGAGCATTAGTTAAATTTTCTACATTGGTATTTGAAATTGAAATTTCAAAACCATCTTCCCCAGTATAGCCTGATCGAGTTATATAAATCTTCTCTCCTCTAAATTCAAAATAATTACCATTCATAAATTTAAGTTGCTTAACATTTTTAATTATAGACTCTAAAATAGTTTCAGACTTTGGACCTTGAAGAGCAATAAGAGATAGATTTCTTTTTAATTCATATTTGACATCAGAATTCAAATACTTTGAAATTTCCTTTATGTCATTATCTTTACAAGCTGCATTTAATATGATGTTAAAACCATCTGTTACACGAGTGATTATAAGATCATCTATCACTCCGCCTTTATCATTAATCAAAAAAGAGTACTTGGACTGGTTAATTTTTATCTCTTTAAAATCCAAAGGTATAATTTTTTCCAAACTTTCTTCGGATGATTTATTATCTGATACAAAAAATTGCCCCATATGTGAGACGTCGAAAAACCCTGCTGACTCTCTTGTGCTAATGTGCTCTTGGACAATCCCCTCTTTATATTGAATAGGCATTTCATAGCCTGCAAAAGAAACAAATTTTGCTCCTAAGTTTTTGTGAAAATTGTATAAAGCAGTTTTTTCCATTAAGTAATAACCCTTATTTTCCCCATCTGTCGAAGAACCTGAGAGATTTACCCCTTCGGTGAGGCCAAAGCCTGCTTTCCAGAGTTATTACGATAACGGTCCTTTTGCCTGAGAGTTTCCGGGGAGGTTGCTCCTTCGGCCAGAATAGTGCAGTTCAATTTTTGCTTCTTCTTGTCTCCCGTTATATTTAGAGTCTATTTAATCTTTATAATAAAATCAATAGTTAGAAAGGTTGAATATTGGACAGTTTGCTTATTTGAATCAACAAAAAACAATAAGGAGTTGAATTTCATCTGTATAATTCTCTAAAATAAATTATTTTGAAAAATAGTATAAAGTTAATTATTTTTTTCTAAACTTTTAATAACGACTGCTCCTAGTATCAAAGACCCGGCAATGAAAACGCTTAAAGGTGGTATTTCAGTGAAAATTAACCAACCCCAAATAGGACCAAATATACTTTCTGTTAACATTAACAACCCTACTGTAGCAGCAGGTGTTGTTCGAGATCCAATAGTCACAAAAATAAAACCAAATGCCAATTGAGGCACTCCTAAAAGAAAAGCTAAACTTAAATCTTTATTAGAAATAGTCAAGCTTTCGGATAAAATAAAACCGTATAGGGCACTTAAAACTCCTGAATAAAAAATTGCTGGCACCATATCTAATTTTGGATTTTTTCTTATTAAAGTAATTAAAATTGAAAAGTTTATTGGTATTAAAAGTGCAGCTAAATTTCCTAGTAATGATCCGCTCGAAATGGAGTCTCCAATCATTAATACAACGCCTGACATAGCCAAAATAATTGCAAAAAAGCTTCGAAGAGAAATTTTTTCTTTAAGAAAAAAATAACCAAAAACAGCTAAAAACAATGTTTGAGTGCTAATAATGAAAACTACATTTGCTATGGTAGTTTCCGTCATAGCAAATATATATCCAACAAAACTAAATGATAAAAAAACCCCCCCTAAAATTCCAGGTAAACCTGATCTTTTGATTATATAAAATGCATCTTTTTTGTAGGTAAAAACCAAAAAAATTATTAACGCTATTACAAAAAAAATTGACCTCCAGAAAAGCACTA
>MDTE01111227.1_pt1 | contig 20588 bp, 20 predicted proteins | sample 811231 | NCBI WGS metagenome assembly MDTE01 (sample SAMN05326651, study PRJNA326480) | marine metagenome | isolation source: seawater | place: Indian Ocean: Red Sea | collected 2010
ACTATCGAAAATTTCTGACTACCATCAATTGATAAAAGTAGAAAAAGAAGCATGCCCACTTGATCTTGCTCCAACTTCAAGTGCTACAGCAACTCTTGTTTGGGGAGATGCGCTGGCAATCTCGTTGATGAACAAAAAAGATTTTAAGCCTGAAGACTTCGCAAAGTCACATCCTGGAGGAACATTAGGAAAAAAATTACTCCTGTCTGCCAGCGATGTTATGGTTTCCGGAGATGAAATACCAATTATTAATCATGATGAGCTTTCAAAAGATATTATTAAAATAATATCTGAAAAAGGTATGGGAGTAACTTTTGTAAAAGAAAATATGGAAGTTATTGGTATTATTACTGATGGAGACATAAGGCGCGCAATTGATAAATCAAATTACTTTTTTGACATGACAGCTAAAGATTTTATGAGTCAAAACTTCATTTCAGTGACTCCAGATGATTTAGCATCAAAATGTCTAGACATAATGGCCAAGAAGAAAATAGGATGCTTGGCTGTTATGCAAGATGATGCCTTGGTTGGTGTTATAAATCAAAAAGATTTAGTTAAATTAGGTATATAATCCTCATAAGCGGCTGGGTGGCAGAGTGGTCATGCAGCGGACTGCAAATCCGTGTACGCCGGTTCGATTCCGGCCTCAGCCTCCATCCAAAATAACTGAAGCAAATAATCAATATTCTAATATTTTCTATATAATATGTTTTTTATTTATGTATACTTTTTTATGAAAATACTTGTTATGGGACTTCCGGGAAGCGGTAAAACCTATCTAACTGAGAGACTTCAACCCCTTCTAGAATCTGCATGGTACAACGCTGACCAGGTTAGAAAAATGGCTAATGATTGGGACTTTTCAGACGAAGGTAGAAAGAGGCAATCAAATAGGATGAGAGTCTTCGCAGATTTTGAAAAAGAAAATGGCAGATTTGTTATATGTGACTTTGTGTGCCCAACTGTTCAAACAAGAAAAAATTTTGATGCAGATATTACAATTTGGATGGATACAATCAAGGAAGGAAGATTTCAGGATACAAATAAAATTTTCGTTCAACCACACAATGTAGATTTTCACATCACCGAGTGGAATGAAAAGAATCATATTAATATTGCACATGACATTAAGGAAAAATATGTTTGATTGGAAAAAACCAACTGTACAGATGTTAGGAAGGTGGCAACCGTGGCATCAGGGTCATCAAGAACTTTTTAAGAGATGTGTTGCAAAAACTGGCCAAGTTGCAATTCAAGTAAGAGATGTCCAAGGATCATCTGGAGGAGATGGGCAGGATGACAATCCTTTTGACTGGAATAGTGTTTGCAAAAATATCGAGGAAGGTCTTGAAAAAGATGGCTACAAGAGAGGTATTGAGTATGAAATTATGCTTGTTCCTAATATAGTAAATATAACTTATGGGAGGGGTGTAGGATATTCTTTTGAGGAGGAGACTTTTGATGAAACTATTACCTCCATAAGCGCAACTAAAATAAGGAAAAAACTTCGAGAAGACGGAAAATTAGAATAATTACTTTGTAAATAGTCTAAAATAATCATATGAACAACTTATCTGATCAATCATGAAAGTTGGTATAGTTGGTTATGGCTTTGTTGGAAAAGCTGTTTCAAATGGATTAAAAGATTCAGTCCTCAAACTAGAGATAGATCCAAAGTTAAAGACATCAACTAAAGACTTAATTGCCTTTAATCCCGAAATAATTTTTATATGTCTTCCAACACCCCTAAAAGAAGATCTATCCTTAGACTCAAGCATTGTGGACAATGTTATAGATGAATTAATTGATCTTAAAATAAATAGTTTAATTGTTCTCAAAAGCACAATTCTTCCTGAAAACTTAAAAGACATTAATAAGAGGGTTAAAAAGTTTATTTATAATCCAGAGTTCCTTAGAGAAAAGCACGCAAATGAAGATTTTATAAACTCTAATTTATTAGTATTTGGAGGAAGAAATGAGGAAATAGCTGAAATAAAAGAGTTTTATACTCAATACACTAAATGTATTTGCAGGGATTTTATAGAAACGGATATTGTGACTGCCTCGCTGATTAAGTATTCAATTAATACTTTTCTTGCAACAAAAGTATCATTTTTTAATGAGATGAAAAAAGTTTTCTTAAAATCCAATGCGGAAGATACATGGGAAAACTTTACAGAATACCTTCAAAAGGATTCAAGAATGGGAAATAGCCACATGTCAGTTCCAGGTCATGATGGAAAAGAGGGATTTGGAGGGGCATGTTTACCAAAAGATTCTTTTGCTCTATTAAAGTTCTTTGAGAAAAATAATTTAGATTTTAAGGTTTTGAAATCTGTGATAGAAGTTAACAATGACATAAGAGGTAAGTATAATGATGATCCTAGGGAGAGAGAGCAAAGGATTTCATATAAAAAAAATATTACTTAATTTGCCCAGGTGGTGGAATTGGTAGACACAAGGGATTTAAAATCCCTCGAAGGCAACTTCGTGCCGGTTCAAGTCCGGCTCTGGGCACCAATTTAATTTTGAGTAATTCTAAAGATATATTAATGATGAACTGCAAGATATAATTATGAATGAAATGAACACACTTAATAGTTCTGATAGTAATGACTTCATAGACCTATTTGATTTAATTAAATCAGTATTTAAAGATAAGATATTAATTTTAGTCACAACGCTAATTACGTTTATATTATTTTTATTGATCTCTTTAACTCTTGACAATAAATATCAATCAACTGCAATTGTTGCCCCTGCTGTAGAGACAACTAATCCAAGTCAATCTTTTCAAGCACTTTCTTCAATTGCTGGCTATACTGGATTAGATATATCCTCAGATTCAAATATCACAATTGAAGCAATTGAACGCATTCAGTCTTTAGATTTTTTTTCTGATCATTTCTTGCCATATATAAATCTTCAAGATCTTGTAGCCTCAAATAACTGGGACCCACTGTCAGGAAAGCTTGAATACGATAGCTCGATTTTCAATGAAGAAAAGGGTTTATGGGTTAGAGAAGTAGACTATCCAAAAACAGTAAAGCCATCCGATCAAGAAGCTTTTGAATTTTACGAAGATATTCTCTCAATAACTTATGACGATGATACTCATTTTGTAGAACTTTCAATTATATTTATTTCGCCAGATATAGCTAAAGAATGGCTTGATCTCATTATTAAAAATATTAATGAGAGTCTAAGAGAGATTGACAGAAGAACAGCCTTAAATGCAATTTCTTTTCTTGAAAGTCAGTCTAAAACAACAAATTTAACTGAATTAAATGAAGCTATTTCAACTCTTCTTGAAGACCAACTTAAAACTCTGATGCTTACTTCGGCAAGAAAGGACTATGTTTTTAAAATTATAAGTTCACCTGTTTCACCAGAAATGAAGTCATCACCAAATAGGGCTTTAATCTGCATCATAGGTATTTTTCTAGGTTTTATGCTCGGGCTATTCATAAGCATTTTTAAGTCATTGTTTTTAAGACATCGACTTTAAGTAATTTTTTCATGAAGCTCAATAAAACTATATGAAACTTCTCATACCAGGAGGGGCTGGTTATATTGGCTCTCATACCGTTAAGAATGCTCTAAAAAAAGGCTATGATGTAACAATCCTAGATAATTTCTCTACAGGTCATAGATGGGCCACTCAAGATTGTGAGATCTTAGAAGTTGATTTGCTCGATAAAGAAAAACTATCAAAGTTATTGAAAGGTAGGAAATTTGATGCAGTTATTCACTTCGCTGCAAAATCTCTTGTTGCTGAGTCTTTCAAAAGCCCTGAAAAATATTATAAGAACAACATTCTCGGGACTATAAATCTTGTTGAAGAAATATTAAAGAATGACATTAATAAATTAGTTTTTTCTTCATCTGCAGCCATTTATGGGAACCCTTCTTCAGAAAAGATATCAGAAGAACACCCAAAAAAACCAATTAATCCTTATGGAAGAAGCAAGCTTTATACAGAAAATATTCTTGAGGATTTTACTAAATCAAACGAATTAAAAGTTATTTGCTTAAGATACTTTAACGCAGCTGGTGCAGACCCTTCCGGAGATATTGGTGAAGACCATGATCCAGAGACACATCTTATTCCTAACATATTGAATTCTGTTATTCATAATAAGATAGTTTTAGAAGTTTTTGGTGATGATTATCCTACATATGATGGAACATGCATTAGAGATTATATTCACGTAAATGATTTAGCAGAAGCTCACATATTGGGAATAGAAAAAATTGACAAGTTAAAGGATTTTTCAGCCCTTAACCTTGGAAATGGGAATGGCTTTTCAATAATTGAAATTATTAAATCAGTTGAAAGAGTTATTAATGCTCCAGTTTCATATAAGGTTTCACAAAGACGGAAGGGTGATCCAGCGGTTTTAGTGGCTGATAATTCCTTATCAAAAAAAGAATTGGGCTGGCAACCAGATTACGAAAGTATGGATAAGATAATTGAAACGGCATACAAATGGCACATGAGTTTGAGATGAAAAAGGGAATATTACTATTTTCACCAAAAGACACAGCTGTTCATAAAATGCATTTAGAAGCATTTGAAAAGTATGCTAGTGAAAGCTTTAGAATATTTAAAGGAAGAAATAGCTTAGGAATAATTATTGATATTTATAATTTAAGAAGTTCAGCAAATAATATCTTCATTCAATCTACTGGAATACTGAACTTAATTGCGATACTTTTTGCAAGGATCTTCAACTATAAAGTTTTCTATTATCTTCATGAACCAACCTCGCTAAAAAGAAAAATTTCTGAGAATCCTCTTGCTAAGGCTATTGTGTGGCACTTCGTTCAAATTATAGATTCGAGTATGTCTAACTTTGTTCTCATTAGTCGGGAGGGACTCATTAATAAAACAACAAAGAATCATTATGTAAGGAAAAAAAAGATTAAAATAGCTCCTTTGTTAATGCCTGAAGAATCTTTCTCCACAAAAAAAAGAAAATTTAGGATTACATATCTTGGAAGACCAGATGATAGAAGATTTATAAAAGATTTTATCGAACACTATGATACTTTTAGGAGTCTCAAGATTAAACAGACTATTTTGACCGGGAATCCTCACGAGCTGAATAAGCTTTTACCTAAAATACCATCTGGAGTAAGCGTTTATGCTGAAAAGAATTTCTCTGAAGATCTTAAATCTAGGATATTAAGTGAAACAATATGCTTATGGAATCCAAAACGAGGAAAAATATCTCAGTCAGGAGTAACTGCTGATGCTATTCGATTTGGTATTTCAATCTTACTCACTGAGAAGGATCCTGCATATAAAGAATTGATTGATAGGGGCATTGCAATAGATTATAAAAAATCTAAAAATGAGAATTTTACAAATCTTACTGTAATAGATTTTGATAAAGTAGAGCATGCATCTAAACTTTATTTTTCATCTAACCATGGGCAGATATGTTTTAATGCTAAATATTCACCAATCTTTAATTCCGTATAGTTTTGGAACCAATAAATGAACATCATTACAGTAAATAGAATTAATACAGGGCACATATTTTTGAACCCTATTAAAGCTCTAACAATAATATCTTGCTTGCTCCTACCTTATGTATTTATTGAGCCAGCGCCGGTAGATATTTTCTTCATGTTTTTTACAATTTATATTATTTTTAATCTTAAAATACCGAGTATTTCCTTAGTAATTTTTCTTACTTATATTTTCTTTACACTTTTTGCGGCTGTTATCGGCCTTTCAATAGGCCTTTCGGAAACCTACAAAGTCTTGGAATACTTTTTAATTGAGTTCTATTTAGCATCTCTATTATTAGCGATATCATCTGTTACTCTGCAAAAAGAATATTTTGTTGATTTCTTTTTGAAATGGTACATTTATGGCGCATTTTTTTCATGTTTTATAGTTCTTTTAATAAAATTTGGACCAGATAATTTAAGCTTAATTTATCGGGATGGTTTTAGGATAAGAGTTAAAGGCTTTTTTAAAGATCCAAATGTTTTAGCGCCTTATTTGATACTGCCAATCATAGCAGTCTTATTTTCAGAAATAATTAAGTCAAAATTTACAAGATTAATGATAGCAGTTGTATGCATTTCTTTGCTTTTTCTTACATTCTCAAGAGGAGGTTATGCATCTTTGATAATCTCAATTATGTATGCCATAGCCCTAATTTTGCTAAAGAGAAGCTCAATAAAGACTATTCTTACTTTATTAGCTATTTTTCTAACCTTAATTTTAATAATAACATGGATAATGAGTACTGATATTTTTCAGTCTGCTGATTACTTACTATCAAGATTTGAATTAAAAGATTATGACTCTGAAAGATTCTTTCATATCAAAAATGCTTTGGAAGTAGGGATCCTTAATCCACTTGGAACTGGGCCAGAAAGTTATGGAGCAATTTATAATCTTAATCCACATAATTTATTTGCCGGAAAAATAGTAGATGCAGGACTTATACCGGCAATAATTATTACATTTCTTCCAGTTTGCGCTTGGATTTTCACAACATTTAATTTTTTTAAACGTAATGATAATATTTCTTTAATACTATCTTCTTCGATGATTGCACAAACCCTTGCTTCAACTGTTGTTTATTCTCATCACTGGAGACATATGCTGATACTGGCAGTAATTTCTTGTGCATACTCAATAAGGAAACCATGATACCCTCTTCTTTATAAAGCATTTAAGAGGATATAGTTTTGATAGATTTAAAGAATAAGATAATTTTCATTCATATTCCTAAAACTGGCGGCCAGTCAATTGAAGATTATTTTTTAAGAATTAATGACCTATCAAATAAAGACAAAGCATCTCTATTTTTGTTCAAAAATTCACGTGAATCAAACATGTCCAGATCAAATGATCACCTGACATTAGAGATGTATGAAAAATACTATTTTGGAGGTGAAATACCAGAGGATTTTAAGATATTTTCTGTAGTGCGGAATCCATATAATAGGTTTGTAAGTGAATCAAAGTATAGTAAATTAAGATTTGGATTTATCAAGTTTAGGTTACCTATGAGATTTTTAATATTCATCTATAAAAGATATGGAAAAAAAGTAAACATTTTTAGAGATATTTATGATCATTTGATACCCCAAATAAAATATTTGGAAGGTAATGCTAGAAATAGGATTATCATCCTAAGACTCGAAAATTTGAATAGTGAATTTGAAAGACTTGTTTTATCTTGGGGGTTACCAAACCATAAACTTAAGCATATAAATAAGAGTGCAAGTAGTGTTAAAAGATCAAATCATTTAAGTCCCGATATTCTCAAATTCATTAATAATGAGTATAAGGAGGATTTTAATGAATTTAATTATGATATGGGATTATTTAAGCAATAAGTGATTGATTTTAAAAACAAGATAATATTCATTCATATTCCAAAAACCGGTGGAACGTCAGTGGAGATGTATTTTCAAAAAATCCGTAATTTATCTGATCATGACATTTCATCGCTTGCAATTTTTAAAAATAAAAAAGAATCTAACTTAGAGCGCGGTAATCAGCACTGTAGCTTGTCAATGTATGAGAAATTTTTTTTTGGTGGAAGAATTCCAGAGGATTATAGAATATTCACAATCGTGAGAAATCCTTATACGAGATTCTGGAGTGAGTGGTCTTCAAGAAAGCTTCCTCCTCCATCAAGATTTATAGTGAGTTTTTATTTGCCACTAATTCTTCTTATCTTCCTTTCAAAGAAAAAGTATAATTTTTTGAAAGATTTCAACTCGCATATGAAGCCTCAAAGCAGCTTTTTATTCGGAAAAAATAACTATAAGATAAAGATTCTAAGATTTGAGAATCTTAATGAAGAATTTGAACAACTCATAGAAGATTGGCATTTACCAAAAATTAAACTATCAAGATCCAACAAATCAAGGAGACTTAGAAAACCTTTCAAGTATGAACTTAGGCTAGGTAAAAGATTTATTGAAAGATTTTACAGGGATGATTTCAAAATATTTTCATATAAAAAATGATTAATTCAATTTTTACATTTATAAAAGACCCTATAATATTCGTTCCTGCAATAAAAGTTCTTTTTATTAAGATATCTGCAATCATTTTTATTTTTCTCATGAATTTACTTGTAGTGAGAGAGGTTGGAATTACTGAATCAGGTCTATTTTTTTTAAGTATGGGAATAGTAATATTTATTGCAAACATCTCCAAATTAGGTCTTGATCAACCCCTTACAAAGTTCATATCTAAAATCAATTCATCAAAAAGAAAAGAAAATATTCACGCAGTTCATAAGAAGGCAATAACGTGGTCGCTAACTTCTTCATTTCTTGCTGCTTCAGGAATTTTTATTCTTTCCCCTCTAATTTGTGAGGTTATATTTGCTAAACCTGAATTAACATCAATTCTTAAGATAATGTCATTCTCTATAATTCCAATAGTAAATATTGCTCTATATTCACATTCCTTGCAGGGACTTAAAAAACCTAAAATAGCAATGATAATTCTTTCTTTAATTATCCCTGTTTTGATTGTTCTAATTATCTTAATGCTTGATATGAGAGACGCCAAAGATATCTCAATAGCATATTTGACTGTAAACCTCATTACTTTTTTATTAAGTGTAATTGCTTGGGAAGTATTATCCATAAAAAGAGTGAGCACTCTGCCATTTTCAGGTAAAAAGCTCTGGGAGAGCAGTTCACCTTTGTGGCTTTCAATTTTTTTTCATCAGATTATGATTTGGTCACCGCTATTAATTTTAGGGGTATGGAGTTCATCGGAAGATATAGCGATTTTTAATATTTCCAATAGAATCGCTGGATTGGTTTTAGTGCTAATGTTTGCCCTTAATTCTATAGTTGCACCTGAACTTGCTGATGCAAAATCAAAGAATGACATTGATCAAATAATTCAAATTTCAAAGACAGCTATAAAGATTTCTCTTTTTGGAGGTATTCCTATATTGATGAGTATATTTATTTTCCCTGAGTTTCTTTTAGGATTATTTGGAAATGAATTTAAATCAGCAACAACTATATTAATCGTTCTTTCTTTGGGAACAATGGCAAATATTTTTACAGGACCAGTAAGCACTGTATTAGCTATGACCGATAATGAAAAAGAGGTACTTTGGCACAATGTTTTTGGAGGCTTAGTTACTTTAATTTTTGCTTTAATGCTAATCCCATATCTGCAAATAATGGGAGCTGCCGTGAGCGCCTCGCTTGGACTCGCATCTAGGAATTTATTTGGGGTTTATCAAGTATATTTTTTGTATAAAGAAAACATTTTATTTTTTTGGAGAGACTAATTTTAGTCTTAATATTTTTTGAAGGTATAATTTTAAAATGATCATTTCTTATAAATATAAATTTATCTTTACCAACTACAGCAAATATAAGAATTAGCTCTAAAAATGAAGATAATTCATATCATAGAGGCATCTGCTACTGGAACTCTTTCAATGGCTTCGCTATTAGCAAATCTTCAATCAAAGGATGGCTCTAGCGTTGAAGTTATATACTCTGCAAGAGATGATACTCCTAGAGACTTTCCTCAATTATTTGAGCAAAAAATAAAATTAACACAGATTCAGATGTTCACAAGCATTGAAAAAATAAAATCAATTTTTTATATAAGAGAGATCTTGATCAATGAAAATCCAAAAGTTGTAATTATGCATTCTTCCTTTGCAGGTTTTTTAGGGAGGTTAGCCTCGGTATTTATTTTAAAAGATTCAAAATTTTTTTATATTCCTCACTGTATTTCTTTTATGAGAAAAGATATTAACTTAATTAAGAAATGCCTTTTTATTATTTTTGAGTGGATTGGATCTATCAAGAATGCAACTTTTATTGCATGTTCAAAGAGTGAGCAAATAGAAATTAAAAAATATGTACCTTTTAGAGAATGCATGGTTATCGAAAATGCAGTGAGTAATATTCTTTCAGAAGATAGAAAAGAAGGTAATGAAATTGAAATAGTTACTGTGGGTAGAATTAGTCCTCAAAAGAATCCAAAAGACTTCTTAAAGATATCTGCTCTGGTTAAGAAAGAGTTTCCCTCAGTAAAATTTATATGGATAGGTGATGGAGACGAAAGAGAAAAAAGAATTCTTCAATCCAATAATATTGAAGTTACGGGATGGCTTTCAAAAAGTGAAGTCATTAAAAAGTTGTTATCTGCAACTCTCTATTTATCTTCAGCAAAATGGGAAGGAATGCCAGTATCTTTAATAGAAGCAATTTATGCAAAACTTCCAATAGTAGCCTCTAATTGTGCCGGCAACATAGATGTAATTAATCCTAATCAAACAGGTTGGATTTATAGAAATAATGAAGAAGCTGCAAAAATTATTTTATTGGCAGTTAGAGATAATACAGTTGCAAAAAAGCTCGCTTTAAATGCTTATAACGAAGCTACCTTGAGATATAATGAAGATAGATATTTTTCAGAATTTAAGAACTTAATTAATACAAATATATGAAGACCGCTATTATTTTTGGAGGTACTGGTTTTATAGGAAGTTTCTTTGCTAGACATTTAATAGAAGATTTAAATTACTCTAAAGTATTTTTATATGATTATGAATCTTTTTCAGAAAAAGATTCAAATTATAGAATTAATATGTTCAATAATAATCAATATATTGAATTTATTAGAGGCGATGTAAGAGAAGAAATTAAATGGATGCCTAGTCAAAGTGTTGACTTGATTGCTAACTTTGCAGCTATCCACAGAGAACCAGGCCACGAAGATTTTGAATATTTTGAATGCAACATCCTTGGTGCAGAAAATGTTTGTGCTTGGGCAGAACGAGTAAATTGCAAACACTTAATATTTTCAAGTTCAATTGCTCCATATGGTCCAAGCGAGGATCCAAAAGATGAAGACTCAATTCCTGTTCCTATAACTCCTTATGGGTCATCAAAACTTGTAGCAGAAAATATTCATCAAACTTGGCAATCAAAAGATACCTTAACAAGAAAGTTGGTAATTATTAGGCCTGGGGTTGTCTTTGGTCCAAGTGAGGGTGGGAATGTATCTAGATTAATAAAGGCAGTCTTAAATAGATACTTTGTTTATACAGGCAATAAAAATACTCGAAAAGCTGGAGTTTACATAAAAGAACTATGTAATGCCCTTATTTGGGTTTTTGAAAGTGAAAAAGCAAAAAAAGATGGCGTTACTTTATTTAACATGACTATGAATCCAGGACCATCGATAAGAGACTATGTTGAATCTATCGCTAGAATTGAAAAAAAAAGAGTTTTTGTGCCAAATTTACCATCAACTTTTCTTATCATCATTGCTACTATTTTAGATTTTTTCCTTAGCATATTTAAAATAACTCACCCTTTTAGCCCTTTAAGGATCCGGAAACTCACTCGTTCAAATAATATTATTCCATCCTATTTAATAAATAATAAATATAAATATAAATATAGTCTTGATAGCGCATTAAAGGATTGGAAAAACGAATGCCCAGAAGAATGGGGTTAATTTTTACATTTAAAGATGATTAAATTTATTGAACTAAGCAAAGAAGAACCGTTTGAGATTTTAAAGAAAAAATATCACGAAGCATTGGATTCAGATCAAAAAGCTATAAATGCATTGGCTATTTCATCGTTTTCAACAACAGCCAAAGAAGTTGATTCAAGATATGTAAATCTAAAGTATATAATTGATAATGAATTTATTTTTTTTACAAATTATAAATCTCCAAAATCAAAACAATTTGAGGAACACCATCAGGTTTCAGCTTTACTTTTATGGGACAAAATCCAAACTCAAATTAGAATTAAAGCAAATATATATAAAGTTAAAGAACAATTAAGTGATAAACATTTCGCGACAAGATCACATAAAAAAAATGCTCTTGCAATAAGTTCAAATCAATCAAATGAAGTTAATTCATTTCAGGTTGTAAAAAATAAATTTGAACATCACCTTAATAACTCAGATTTAACTAAGCGACCAAACTTTTGGGGAGGTTTTGCATTCAGACCATACAGTTTTGAGTTTTGGACTGGAAATGAAAACAGGCTCAATAAAAGAGATAGATACACATATGATAAAGAAAAATGGATTCATTCAATTTTAGAGCCTTAGGATTGTTTAAAAAAATCTATTTTTGTTATAGAATCCATTTCTAAATGATACATCTCTACTCCACTAATTATCCTTCTGGTACAAGAACATAGCTATTAAGAAAAAAAACTCAGTCTATATAAACAATAAGATAAATGCAGATACTGTAATGCTTATTGATTCTGACGGTGAAAAGCGTGGAATAATTTCTTTTGATGAAGCAATTGCTTCTGCAGAGGATCAAAATCTAGATCTAGTTCAAGTATCTCCAAAGGGATCAGATCCGGTAGTTTGCAAGATACTGGATTATGGCAAACATATTTTTGCAAAAAAGAAAAACTCTACTGGCACTGGAACTAAATCAAAAAGAAAATCGGTTAAGGAAATAAAATTCAGACCTTCTACAGATGTCGGTGACTACAATATAAAAATAAAAAAAATAAAAAGCTTTATTCTTAACGGAGATAAGACTAAAATAAGTGTCCGATTTAGGGGGAGAGAGATACTCAACAGTGATTTAGGGCTTGAATTGCTCAAAAATATCAGTGCTGAGTTAGATGATATCTCGCAGGTCGATCAAGAACCTTCCTTGGAAGGTAGGCAGCTTTTGATGGTCCTATCACCTCTTAAAAAGAGTAATTAAAAATGGGATATAAGTTAAAAAAACATTCTGGTGCTTCGAAGCGCTTCAAAAAGACTGGATCTTCTATTAAGAGCAGAAGCGCCAATAGAAATCATATATTGAGTAAGCAATCAACTAAACGAAAAAGACATAACAGAGGCTTAAATAAACTTGGTGGAACTGTTTTAAAGATGGCTACCAAATTGACGAGAACATAGTATGCCAAGAGTTAAAAAATCATTACAAGCAAAATCAAGACATAAAAAAGTCCTCAAAGCTACCAAGGGTCACTATGGCGCTAGAAGTAGATTATATAAAACTGCAAAACAATCACAAATTAAGTCACTTCAGTATGCATTCAGGGATAGGAGAAATCGAAAAAGAGATATGAGAGCTTTATGGATTTCTAGAATTAGTGCTGCTTCAAGAGCAAAGAATGTTTCATACTCTCAATTAATTAATGCCTTGCATAAAAAAGATATTCTATTGAATAGGAAAATACTTTCTGATCTCGCCATAAATGATGCTTCTTCTTTTGAAAAGATTTTAGAGACTGCAATTAGCTGAATCTAATGTCTTCACCAGACAAAATAATTACACCAGAATTAATTAAAGAGCTTGGAACTCAACATCCTGTAAATCAAACTACAAACTTTATTCTAGAACTCCTTGAAAGTTTTGGATTTAGTCAGGTTCATGGGCCAGAGATTGAATCAGAAAAATTTAATTTTGATATGTTAAATATTAAAGAATCACATCCGGCAAGGCAGATGCATGATACTTTTTATATTGATAATAAATCTAATGTTCTTAGAACTCACACTTCACCAGTTCAAATCAGAAGCATGCTTAATTCTAAACCACCACTCTCCTTGGTATCAGCTGGGAAAGTTTATAGGAAAGATGATGATGCAACACATTTACCAATGTTTCACCAAATTGAAGGCTTTCATCTAGATAAAGACATCACCTTTTCGAATCTAAAATATATGATTCATAAAATAGTATTTTCTATATTTGGTAGTAGTATTAAAATCAGATTTAGACCATCTTATTTCCCTTTTACTGAGCCATCAGCAGAGGTTGATATCCTTTCTGATGAAAAAAAATGGGTTGAGATTCTTGGTTGCGGGATTATAAATCCAGTTGTATTGGAAAACTGTAATATAGATTCTGATAAATATAGTGGCTTTGCTTTTGGACTAGGCGTAGAAAGAATTGCAATGATAAAGTATGGCATAAGTGATATCAGAGATTTCTATAAGTCGAATTTAGATTTTTTAGACCAGTTTAAATGAAATTAATTTATAAAGATCTTTTTAACTTTCTTGAGAAGCGTCCGTCAATAGACGAGCTTTCAGAAAAATTATTTCAATTAGGACATGAACATACTATAGATGGAGAAATCCTTGATATGGAATTTACCCCTAATAGAGGCGACTGCTTATCTTTGATTGGTTTAGCTAGAGAATTGAATACTTTCTTTGGACCATGCATCAATCCTGAAATATATGAAGAAAAAATAGAAAATCTTGAACTAAATTTTGAGAACTTATCTCCAGAGGATTGCCCAAAGATTTCCTTTCTTGAGATAGAAGTTGCTAATGTGGTTTCATCCTATAAGCCTTATTTAGAAAACTATTTTAGTAAACTTGATATAAAAAAGAACAACTTTTTTACTGATATATCAAATTACATTTCCTATGAGATGGGTCAACCCACACATTGTTATGATGCTGATAAAATAAATAGCGGCATTGTATTTGAAAACAAAAATTGCACCTCCAGATTTAAAACTCTCTTAGACTCAGAAATTCAACTTGAAGGCAGAAATTGTATTTTCTCAATGGGAGATGAGGTAATAAATCTTGCAGGCGTAATGGGAGGAGCTTCAACATCTTGTTCAGCTAATACTAAAAAAGTAATAGTTGAGTGCGCTTTTTTTAAACCCGAATCAATTATGGGTAAATCACTTAAATATAATTTAAATTCGGAGGCTTGTCATAAATTTGAAAGGGGTGTGGATATTGAGTTTCATGAAAAGGTTCTTAGAAGGTTTGTTAAAGTTGTTTTAGATCATTCTAATATCATAAAAGTAAGAATGAAGACATTTGACTATGACAGAAAGTTTAAAAATATTGAAATCGAACTTAATCATAATATTGTAAATAAAATCTTAGGCACCAATATAGGCATAGATCAGTATAAAGGCTATTTAACAGATTTATGCTTTTCAGTAACTGATAAAATAATTGTTCCTTCTTTCAGGCATGACATAAAGACCCAAAATGATGTTGCTGAAGAAATTGCTCGTATCATAGGATATAACAATATTGACAACGATCCAATAAAGGAAATCTCCTCAGATCAAACTGAATCAAATGATAATTCATCTAAAATAAGATCTTTTTTAACTAAAAATGGATTTACGGAGGTTATTAACTTTCCATTTACGGAGGAGTCAGGTTCTGACTCAATTAAGATAGATAATCCTCTTGATACAAATAAAGAGTTTTTGAGAACTTCTCTTCAAGATGCATTAATAAATAACCTTATCTATAATGAAAGAAGACAAAAAGATTCAATCAAGATTTTTGAAATCTCTGATGTTTACTCTAACGATGAGAGCAAAAGCAACATCCGTCAACGAAAGCTTGGAATAATTGCATCAGGAAGACTTGGACATAACTATGAAGAGTTTTCAAAAAAGATAGATGATGAATATCTTCTAAGCGTTCTTAACAATAAAAAACATAATATGAATTTAAATGTTAGAGAAATCAATAGAGAAAAACTGAATACTAAGGTCAAGAATAAGATTTATTATATAGAGGAATCAATTGATGATATATCTGATCATTTTTATGATAATTTTGATTCTAATAAAGCTTCTATAATTTTTAAAAAAGTTGAAAAGATATCTGATTTTCCATCCAGTAGTAGAGATTTTTCTTTTTCGATTAAGAACTCATCAAAAGTAAATGAAGTTATTGATATAGTAGAAAATATTTCTGACGAAGATTTAAAAAAATGTTTTATGTTTGATTTTTTTAATAATGAAAAAGCTGGAGTTATTAAAATTGGATATAGGTTTATCTTTCAGTCAGCTACGAAGACTTTATCCGAAAGAGAGATTAACAAAAAAATTGATAAGTTTTTGGATCCCATACTTCAAATTGAAGGCGTTTCAATCCCTGGAATGTAGGATTTTTTTATGTCATATCCAATACATTTTATTAAAACAATTTATAATATGAATTTTAGAGGACAATATGAACTTTTATTTTAGATTCTTATTTTTGCTTATTTTCAGTTTTTCGTTCTCTTTGGCATCACAAGATATCAGCCCAGAAATTTTATCTAAGCTTTCTTCTGAACAAGTTGAAGCACTAATAGGAAATAAATCTGCACCAGTCCAAATTTCGCAGCCAAAACCAGTAGTCACCGAAAGTCTTCAGAATACATCAAATTTAGAAGATATTAACAAAATTGATGGAGAAAAGTATGGCTATAAATATTTTTCAACGATACCTACATCAATATCCGCTGTTGGTGATTTGCCTTTACCCAATGAATATAAAATATCACTTAAAGATCAATTTACAATTATTCTTTCTGGCTCTAGAGACGCTATTTTTGATCTCAGTGTTGAATTAGATGGAACAATTCTTTTTCCTGAACTTGGACCAATCTCAGTTATTGGCGAAACTCTAGAGCAAGTAAGAAATAAGCTCAAAAACCTCGTAAATCAGTCTTATATCGGAGTCAACATAGATTTATCAATAAAAAATCTAGCTGCGAAGAAAGTTACAATTGTGGGCGCAGTAAAGAATCCAGGCTCATATTTGGTTAATCCTTTTAGCACTATATCAAGTGCATTAGCATACTCTGGTGGAATTTCTGAAATAGGCACCTTAAGAGCAATCAAGCTAATTAGAACTAGCGGTGAAGAATTTGAATTTGATTTATATAAACTATTAATAAATGGAGATAGGTCTCAGGATGTAACAATAGAAGCAGGCGATGTAATTTTGGTTGATCCTGCAAAACATTTTATTCATTTAAAAGGAGAAGTTAAAAGACCCGCAATTTATGAGATTCTTGATAATGAAACCCTAGAAGATTTAATTAATTTTGGGCTTGGCCTTAAAATGATAGCAAACAAGTCTAACATCAATCTTTCTGTTCTAGACATACAATCATCATCGGTTATTGACATGCAAGCGACCGGACTGGAATCAAACTTAAAAAATGTTCTAGAAGTGAATGTATATCCTTATATCAATAAGACTAACTCTGGAGTTTTTGTTTCAGGTGCAATCAAGGAACCAGGATTTTATAGTTTAAATGAATTTAGAACACTGGAAGAGCTAATAAATAATCTTGAATTTATAGATGTTTATCCCTGGTTAGCAGTTTTAGAGCAGTTTGATGATGATAATCTCATTAAGTCATCAACCTTATTTAGTCTTAAAGATAAGAGCACCTATGAATCCGTAGATCTATTAGAGGGATCAAGAGTGTTTTTTACATCTCTTGAGGAAAGAACCTTTCCAGTATCTCCACAATCATCTAATTTGATAAGTGACTATCGACTTCAGTTACAACTGAAAGGTGAAAAATTTTCATTACCTGTAACAGGAACTTTCCAAGTAAATTCACTTTTGAGTTTTTTGGGTTTAGATTTATCAGATATTTCTTTTGATGCAACATATATTAGCCCCCTAGACAACTTAGTAATTACTGATGACTATCGTAATATGGAATTTGATGCCAAGAAATATCATACTATTATTTTTAAAGCACCTATAAATGATCTGATCAGCGTTAGCATATCTGGTCAAGTCGAATATCCAGGTACTTATACTCTTGAATCTGATGCCACTATTGAGGATCTTTATAAACTAGCAACTTTAAAAGATGATGCTTATACAAGTGGGATTATTTTTACCAGAGAATCAGTACGACAAAGACAGCTAGATGCAATTGCAGACTCAAGAAAGCTTATAAATGAAGCCATATTGATTAATATTCAAAAAGGTAATGACGTTGGTGATGTGAGCTTGATCAAAAATCTTTCAGAATCGTTTATTGAACCTGATAATTTAGGAAGAATTGCCGGAGATTATTCTCCAAATAATAAGAGTGCAACAAAAACTATCCTTTTCTCCGGTGATAGTTTAATAATTCCCAAAAATCCCAATGTAATAAATGTGTTGGGTTCAGTTCTTAATCCTATTGCATTTGAGTATGATGAAAAACTTTCAGTACGAGATGCCATTTCTTTGGCTGGCGGTTTTCAAGATTATGCTGATGAGTCAAAAATATATGTTATTAAATCAAGTGGCATTATCGAACCTTTACCTAGGAATATTTTTTCTAGGAATAGTATTAAGCTGAGTCCTGGAGATACAATTGTAGTTCCAAGACAGATAATTATTAATGATAGAGCTTTGAGCTTCATATTGCCTTTTACTAAAATTCTTTCTGATCTTTCTTTTTCAGCCGCTGCTTTGGAAACTTTATCAAATAGAAATTAATTTTTTTCAAAGTGAATTATTTGATTTTTAATTTCTCATTTCTAATCCTACTTATGAGTTCTTTAACCATTCAAACCGATAGTTTCTCATATAATTCCTATAATAATCATGGCGTAATTGGCCTAATTAACACACCGAGTGCTAGATTTTATAATGAATCAGTATATGGAATTACTGCATATGCTGGTGATCCTGACAATAAAATAACACTGACAAGTTCACCATATGACTGGCTTGAAGCATCTTTTTTTTATACCAGTTTGGATGATAGCGAGATTTGCAGGGAAGCAGATCAGCAAATTTTTTGTCAAACTTATAAAGATAAAGGTTTCAATTTCAAGTTAAGGCTAAAAGAGGAGGGCAAATTACCTGCTATTGCTTTGGGCATTAATGATCTTGGAGGAACTGGTTTATATAGATCTGAGTACTTAGTCGCTAGTTATGGTATCAACAATATTGATTTTCATTTCGGCATTGGCTGGGGAAACATGAATGGCTCAGATTTGAGCTTTAAAAATCCATTCAGATATTTATCCAGCAGATTTGATAAGAGGGGTGAAGGTTTTGGGAGTGCCGGAGCATTAAATACCTCAAGTCTTTTTGCCGGTCAAGATGCATCACCTTTTTTTGGAATTTCATATGCTCCAAATAATAGACTGCTTTTAAAAGTTGAAAATGATCCCACAAGAGTCAGCGACAATATAATTACAGACATAGTGGGTTATGACCTTCGTAAAGAAAATGATTTTTCATTTGGTATTGATTACAAGATCACTAAAAATTTTTCAGTTGGAATATCTAATGAAAGAGGGGGCTTCACCTCTTTTAGGTTCATATATAAAAATGATCCTAAGATAGATAAACCAAGTTACCGATATAAAAAGGCAATCACTAAACCCGATGATGATAAATACAAAAAGTTTTTAAAAAACCTTAGAGAGAATGGGTTAGGAGTCAATAAAATTTTGGAGACATCCTCTTCTATAGGACTTGAGCTGACCCAATTCGTGCATCCAAATTTAGATATAGTTGAAGAAATTATTTATGCAGCTGCATCTGATTCAGGGATTGACAAAGAAATTAAAACAGATTTAAAAATTGTTGATTTAGATGTCATTTCTCAAATTGATCAAAATTTTTCTAGTGAAGCAAAGACCATTTACGAGAGAAAAAGATCCTCAAATTTTTCATCAACCAATAATATAGTTTTCAGACCATTTCTAGCATCCCGAGAAGAGTTTTTTAAGGGGGCTTTATTGATTGAGAATAATAGCGAATTTGTAATAAGAGATAATTTACTATTCTCAAGCAACCTTAAATACTCTATAGCTGATAATTTTGATGATCTTATTTTAGGTCCGATTGATACTTATCCAGCTCAAGTAAGATCAGATATAAAAAATTATTTAAAAAATTTTAGTGAGAGGGTAATTATTGGTAGAGCCCAACTTGATTACTATTTAACACCAAAGAAAAATAATCATGTTATGTTCACTGCAGGTATTTTAGAAGAAATGTTTTCAGGTGCTGGATTTGAGTATTTGTATTTTAATCCAGAAAAAAGTTATGCACTTGGATTTGAGGTATTTGATGTTGTGAAAAGAGATTATGATTTGAGATTTAATAATATGGATTATAAAAATGTTGTTGGATCTGTTAATTTTTATTACCGAAATTATAATTTCATACCATTTGATATGGAATTAACTTATGGTGAATATCTAGCTGGTGATGAAGGAGTTACTATAGATCTCTCGAGATCGTTCCCAAATGGAACAAAATTTGGTGTCTTTGCATCTTTTACCGATGTCTCATCAGAGCAATTTGGAGAGGGCTCTTTTGATAAAGGGATCTATTTTAATATTCCGGTATTTGGAAATTCAATTAATTATTCTTGGAGACCTCTTACAAAAGATCCTGGAGCAAAATTGATCAGAAAAAATACTCTTCATGATCTTTTAATAAAATTTAGACCAATAAATTAAAAAAAATGTTTTTTTTAGATACATTTCTGTAAAAGCCATTGTTTTTGGATAAACTTTTATGCATAATCTATTCTTTAAGAGGAGACTTTTTCCTATGAGATTATTTTTATCTTCACTTTCTATTTTTCTTGCTTTTTTTGCAATTCAAGGATTTGCAATAACTGATGATGAAATTGCTGAAATTACCGAAAGAGTTGAAGCATATTCGACTAACGAACTTGTTGAAAGAAGACAAGTGCTTCTTGCAATGCTGTATGCAGACGATGAGGGCATAAAAGAGTTAACAGATGAAGCAGAAGCCCTTGAAAAACAAATTGAAGTTGAAACTAATCCTGAAGTGAGACAAAGACTAT
>MDTE01118458.1_pt1 | contig 20588 bp, 18 predicted proteins | sample 811231 | NCBI WGS metagenome assembly MDTE01 (sample SAMN05326651, study PRJNA326480) | marine metagenome | isolation source: seawater | place: Indian Ocean: Red Sea | collected 2010
CAAATTCTTCTTTGCGCTCAGCGCCTCCGCAGCCTCTGGCGAAATTGCAGGTGCAATAATTACTTCCAGAAACAGCTTACCAATCGCCTCTACCATGTCTTGTTCCAGACGGCGATTCACCGCCAAAATGCCGCCATACGCACTCACCGGGTCGCACGCCAGTGCCCGCCCAAACGCATCCGTCAAACTATCGCCTACGGCTACGCCGCATGGATTCGCATGTTTAATGATGGCTACAGCCGGTGCCTCAAACTCTGCCACCAGACACCATGCCGCGTCCGTATCATTAATATTGTTATAGCTCAGCTCTTTGCCCTGCAGCTGATCAGCAGTAGCAACACCCGGGGCGGCATCGGCCTGCGCATAAAAAGCAGCCTGCTGATGCGGGTTTTCACCATAACGCAACCCTTGCTTAAGCGTTGCCTTGATATCAAGCGAGGTGGCCGCCTCTGCGGTACTACTATCACGTCCTGCGAACCAGGTGGAAATAGCAGTGTCATACGCCGCCGTGCGGGCATAAGCCTTGCCTGCGAGTTCTGTGCGCAATGCCTGAGAAGTAGCACCCGCCTGCGCTTCCATATCGGCCTGTACGCGCCCATAATCAGCAGGGTCTACCACAATGGTTACATGCGCGTGGTTTTTGGCAGACGCACGCACCATGGCTGGCCCACCGATATCAATATTTTCAATAATGTCGCTGTCGCTCGCGCCTTTGGCAACGGTCGCCTCAAACGGGTAGAGATTGATTGCCACCAGATCAATTGGGTCGATAGCGTGCTCTTCCATCGCTTTTTGATGCTCGGCAACGCCGCGTTGCGCCAGTATCCCGCCATGGATTTTGGGATGCAGGGTTTTCACCCGTCCGTCCATAATCTCCGGAAAGCCGGTATGTGCCGACACATCTTTTACCTCTATGCCCGCCTCACGCAATGCGCGCGCCGTGCCCCCTGTAGATAATATCTCCACATTCTGCGAGATCAGAAATTCTGCAAAGGGGATCAGTCCGGTTTTATCAGAAACAGATAATAACGCGCGTCGAATCGGGGTAGCCATACTCATACCTATCGGGTTTGTGGTGTATAATCGGGCACCAGCTCTCGCAAGGCCTCAAGCACCTTGTCGCGCTGGCGTTTTGTGGCTGCTTTATGCAGCGAATCAAGCGCTTTTGCAAAGGTTTTATAACCAACTTCGCGCGCCGAGCCTAAATGAATGCCCGCATGCGAGGTCTCACCCAGCGCTTCCTCGTCATAAAACAGCTCTTCATGCAATTTTTCACCCGGACGCAGGCCGATATAATCGATGCCGATATCCTTATAAGGCTCCAGTCCCGCCAGACGGATCATCTGTAGCGCCAAATGCTCGATTTTAATTGGCTCGCCCATGTCCAGCACATAGATGCGGGGTTTACGCTTTTTCTCCGCCTCGCCCAACGCCGCAGCCTGCAACACCAACTGCACGGCCTCGCGGATGGTCATGAAATAGCGCGTCATGTCCGGATGGGTGACGGTCAGCGGGCCACCGCGCTGCAACTGCTTTTGAAAGAGCGGGATGACCGAGCCAGTCGAGCCCAGCACATTTCCAAACCGCACCGTTATAAAACGCGTCACGTCCTGATGTTCACCCAGCGCCTGACAATAGGTCTCGCCAATGCGCTTGCATGCGCCCATCACATTGGTTGGCCGCACGGCCTTATCCGTCGAAATCTGCACCATAAGCGGTACATTTGCATCTACGCACGCATCCGCCACATGGCGCGTGCCACTCACATTGGTCAGTACGGTTTCCTCCGCATGCGCCTCCGCGATAGGCACATGCTTAATGGCCGCTGCATGAAACACAATATGCGGCTTATGTTCGTGCAGAATCTTCTCAATATATTCTTTATCGCGCACATCGGCGAGCATTTGGCGACGGTTCACCTTTGGCTGGCGTTCCTGTACCTCCGCATCAATCTGATAGAGATGGTATTCGTTATTATCCAGCATGATAAGCTCGGAGGGGCGCATAGCCGCAATCTGGCGCACCAGCTCTCCCCCAATCGAGCCACCTGCTCCTGTCACCAGCACCACCTTGTCGCGTACCAAATGGCGCATCGCATCGCGATCCAGCATGGTTTGCGGGCGGCCTAACACGTCTTCCACATCAATCGGTCGAATATCAAACCGGTTACGTTCCGTACTGGCAAAGTCGGTCAGGCGCGGCAAACGTGCGACACTAATGCCTGCGTCTTCCGCCATGTCCAGAATACGGCGCACATCGGTGCCGTCTATATGGGTATCGGTAATGATCATGCGCTGCGGCTTAATGCCTTTGCGCTCAAGTTTCCGCAAGATAGTCGGTATCTCCTCGATGGCACCATACACACGCACCCGATGCACCGAACGGCCGGCCATCTGGCTTTGATTGTCTACCAGCGCCACCACGCGATAGGCAAAGCCGGGGTTGCGCGCCGATTCACGAATAAACATCTCGGCATTATCATTCGCTCCCACCAACAGCACAGGCACACCGCTGGCACCCTTACCCGTGATATGTACGTTAAGTGTGCGGTCTTTCAGGGCGCGCCACACAAAGCGCGTGCCGCACAGTAGCGCCAATAATACGAGCAAATGGATAAGCGGCACCGAACGCGGCACCATCTCGAGGCGTGTCAACTGGAACAGCAACAGATAGAAGATCAGGATCGACAGCGCCGCTGCCTGTGTAATATCGGCCAGGTCTTTCAATGCGACATAGCGCCATACCCGCCGATACAGACGTGTCGCCAGCATCACAAGTGTCAGCACCACGGTGAACAATACCGTGCCGCCTACCAGATAGCTCTCCGTATGCAGCAGCGTGTCGCTGCCTAGGCGCAAATAGAGTGCGGCTACAAAGCTGACCGCCGCCATAAGCGCATCATGCAGCAGCACGATAAAATTACGTGGAATCCTAGCCAGCCAGCTCATGCAGCGCTTCCTTTGGCTTTGCGCGGGCCAGATAGCGCATCATGCCGCCCGCCAAGAGATAGGCCAGCAAGGTGCAGCCGATAGCGGCGTATAGATGCAGGCTTGAAAGCGCTGCCAACATAATCAACACCATATTCAGCGCCAGAATATGACGGCTGATATCATCATGCCGCCAGCCGTTGCGTGCGGCTTTCTGATAGCAATGTTGCGAATGCGCCTGCCAGATCTTCTCGCCTGCCGCTGCACGCTTTATCAGCGTGAAGCTTGCATCGGCAATATAGTAAGCAGGCAAAATAAGCGCCACCGACCAATAACCCGCCGCCGCAGTTTGCAGCAGTAAAAACGCTGTGATAAAGCCCAATGGCACACTGCCTGAATCTCCCATGAACAAACGCGCGGGATGGCGATTAAAGGGATAAAATGCGAGTACTGCGGTTGCCATCAGCACACCGTCGATCGAGAGCGAACGCGGCAATTCAGGCACGGCAAGCCCCACACACACCAGACCAAGGCCAATACTTGCGGTTTCGGTAATGGTGATCTCGTCGATCCCATCCATAAAATTATACAGGTTCGTAAACCACAGCCACGCCAGCATTACCAACGGCACTTCCGCCCAATAAGGCAAAAACCCTTGCGTGATAGAGCCATTAATGGCTGTCACCGCCCACACAATAGCGACTGCCTGCATGCCAAGACGGATTTTTACAGGTAAGCCGCGCATATCATCCAAAAACGACAAACCCGCTAAAAATAACGCCGCCACCAGCATATTGCCCGGTGCATTTGCGACCGTCAAAAACCCTATCAAAATCACGCTGATAGCAATGCCTGCCCCGGTAGGCGTGTCGAGCGTATGGTTGCTGCGTTCGTTAGGGCTATCAATCACCTGCAACCAGTTGAGCAGAAGCCCCACTCCCGCCACAGCCAATGCGGTGAAAACCAGCGTCGAAGCAATCAGAATAATGTAATACAGGATGTCCATCAGGTGACCTTATAAGGGTATTGTTAGCGACGGCCAAACAGTTTTTCGATATCGGGCAATTGAAGTTCAACATAGGTCGGCCGCCCATGATTACACTGACCAGAATGTGGCGTGGCTTCCATCTGGCGCAGCAATGCGTTCATCTCGTCTATGCTAAGCTTGCGGCCCGCTCTCACACTACCGTGGCAGGCCATCGTGCCACATACATGCTCCAGCTTGTCGCGCAGTGCCAGCGCTTCGCCGTATTCGTCCAGTTCATCTGCCAAATCGCGCAGCAATCCCTGCACATCCATCTCACCAAGCAAGGCGGGTGTTTCACGCACCACCACTGCCCCTTCACCAAACGGTTCCAGCACCAAACCAAGCTCCGACAATTCTTCGTTGCGCGCTAGCAGAGCATCGGCTGCATCGGCACCAATCTGCACCACCTCAGGAATCAGCAAGCTCTGTCGCGTAATGCCGCGCTCAGCCATTTGCACTTTCATTTGCTCATAGACCAAACGCTCATGCGCAGCATGCTGATCCACAATCACAATGCCATTATTGGTCTGCGCCACAATATAGGTATCGTGCAGTTGGGCACAGGCAGCACCCAGCGGATAGGCTTTTAATTCCGGATCCGAAACGGTGTCGTGCATGCGGGCCGCAGGTGCGGCAATGGCATCGGGCAATAGGGAGGCTGGCGCATGCGCAGGCGCAGGGCTGTAGGTCAATGCGGCTGCTTCAGCCAAATGGGAGGGGCTGAATTGTGCATGCCCACTATAAGCCGGGGCATGTGCGGCTGGCGCAAAATGCGAACCGCTCATACCGGCCGCACCACCTGAGCCACCACCAAATGGCAAAGGCGCGCGGCCCTCAGGCTTGAAGGCGGACAATGCCTGCTGTGCCACCGTGGTAGAAGCGCGAAAGCCTGCATCGGCCAGCGCATGTTTAAGTGCGCCCAGAATCATACCGCGAATAGCGCCGCTATGCCGGAAACGTACCTCGGCCTTGGCGGGATGCACATTTACATCCACTTCATGCGGGTCTACTTCTAGATAAAGCGCGACCACCGGATAGCGATCACGCGCCAGAAAATCCTGGTAAGCGGCACGCACAACCCCTAACAAAAGCTTGTCGCGCACGGGACGATTATTAACAAACAAATACTGCGCCGTGGAAGTGCCTCGGTTATAGGTTGGCAACGCTGCATAGCCACACAGGCGCATGCCGTCGCGTTCCACATCCAGCGGCACGGCATTTTCCTCGAATTCTTTGCTAAGCACCTGACCTAGCCGCCGCAGCCGTTCATCAATCAGCTCGCCTTGTGTGGCATCAAAGCGGCTGAGCTTGCGCCCGTCCGAACTGAGTGAGAAGCCAATATCGGGATGTGCCATCGCTAGGCGCTGAATAATATCGGACACATTGCTGGTTTCAGTGCGATCCGCTTTCAGGAATTTTAAGCGCGCAGGCGTCGCAAAAAACAAATCATGCACCTCCACGCGTGTGCCTTGCGTGCCGGCGGCGGGTTCAGGCGCATAGACTTTGCCGCCTTCCACACGAATGCACCATGCATTTTCGTCATCGGCATTGCGTGAGGTAATCGCAAGCTTGCTGACCGAACCAATGGAAGGCAGCGCTTCGCCGCGAAATCCCAGAAAATGAATATTGAGCAAATCCGTATCCGGCAACTTGGAAGTAGCATGACGCTGCACCGCTAACGCCAGTTCGTCCCGGCTCATTCCCTTGCCGTTATCGCTAATAATAATACTGCTTTTGCCTGCCTGACGCAGCTGCACGTCTATTTGCGTAGCGCCTGCATCAATCGCATTCTCTACCAGCTCTTTTACCACCGAAGCCGGGCGCTCTATCACCTCGCCTGCCGCGATCTGGTTTACCAGCGTGTCTGGCAGAATGCGCAGGCTCATGCCTTACCCCGCTCCATCAGATAATGGCGGGCTATTTGTTTGCCATGCTCCACAGCAGGCTGATCGAATGCATCTACCCCCATCATGCTGGCCGCCAGCATGGTTTCCAGCATAAACATCATCAGCAATTCGCCCAGTGTTTGCTCGCTAAGGCGCTTTATCGCGATATGCCGCAATGGTCGGTTATGTGCGCGCAGGGTTTCAACAGTGCCGTGCTGCAAGGCGTGCATCACGTTGCCCACGGGCTGCCCGCGCAAATGTGCGATGGATTCAGGTAAATCCGCCGCCATACGCGGTCCCGTATCGCGATGATCCAGCGTCAGCAGGGTAAATAACTTGTCCGCCGGTCCGTCCAGCCATAATTGCAGCTGGCTATGCTGATCGACCGAACCAATCGCACGGATTGGCGTGGAGCCTTTGCCATCCTTACCAATGCTCTCCGCCCATAATTGCTGATACCATGCAGCGAAATGCCGCAAACGATCACTATACGGCATGCATATTTGCATCGGATACGCCTGCATGGTAGCCACCGACAGTGCCGCGCCCTGTGCTGCAAAACTCGCGGTGATATTGTCCTGACAGCTATCCAGTGCAAGCCCCGCTCCTGCACGTAGCTGCTTGATATTCACGCCCGCCGCACACGCAGGCAACAAGCCCACCAGCGACAATACAGAATAGCGCCCCCCTACATGCGGGTCATGATCCAGAATCGGCAAGGCATATTGCTCAGCCAGCTCACGCAATGGCCGCGCGCCCGGCATGGTAATTGCCATGGCCTGCTTGGGCAGCTTATCGCCCAGACGTTTCTTCAGCACAGGCAGAATAGCAGCCGCCTGACTCACCGTTTCCACCGTGCCGCCCGACTTACTCACAAACAGCCATGACAAACGATGCAGATCCGGACGTGCCAACAAACGCGTAAGCGTAACCGGAGCCGCATTATCGATAAACTCTACCGGAAAGCTTCCATCCCCGAGCGCACATACGGTTTGCCCGCCCAGGCTCGAGCCACCCGTGCCACACACCACCAGCCCTTCACTGTGATGGCGCAGGCGCTTGGCAGACTGCTGAATATTATCCAGATCCAGCATTTCATACGGCAAGTTCAAAGCGGGCAGCTCGCCCGCATCGGCACGCGCCTGCAGCTGGCTAAAGCCTTCTTCTGCCTGCGCAAGTAAACGGTTATATTCGGCTACGATTGGCGCATCCAGCGCATCCAGCGTTTGCCCAACATTCCACTCAATCATGGTTGTGTCACACCTTCTTCGGCTGATGTTGGTCCCGCCGTTACCAGCACACTATTATCGATATGTTGCAGCAAATAATCTGCCACACGGTTTACATCCTGCACCGTCACGGCCTCGAAATAACTATTACGTTTCTGCAGGTAATCCTGCCCAAGCGCATAAAGCTGCATGCTCACCAGATAGCCGGCAATCCCGCCCGTACTATCCAGATTGAGAGGGAAAGAGCCGGTTACATAGGCTTTCACGTCGTTGAATGTCTGGGCATCAATGCCTTTTTGTTTGACCGCAAGCAGCGTTTTACGCACCAGAGCAATGGCCTTGTCGGCATTTTCCGGGCGTGTCGAAAACGCCCCACGCCAACTACTGCTATGCAAATCTACATCCAGACGGCTGTAAATACCATAAGTCAGCCCTTCATCTTCGCGCACGGCCTGACTAAGCAGCGAGGTGAGCCCGCCACCGCCAATCGCCTGATTCAATAGATACACCGCGTAAAAGTCCGGGTGATCGCGCGGCACAGACGGCATGCCAAGCAAGACGCTGGTTTGCGCGCTTTCTTTTTCTACATGTTGGGCGATAGGGCCTGCAGCCATTTCGGTCGGCATTATGCGTTTCTCAGGCAGAAACGCCTCTGGCAGCGTATCGAAATATGCCTGCATATATTGCTTCAACTGCTGGGCGCTGATTGCTCCCGATACACCAATAATCATATTGCGTTTGCTTAAATAGCGCGACTGAAATGCCGTTAATTGCTCGCGCGTCAATGCCTCCACGGTTTGCTGTGTGCCATAACGTGCAAAACGGTATGGATGCTCTGGGTAGGCAAGCTGGCGCCATTTTTGCGCGGCCACATAATCTGGCTTTTGCTGCAAAATCTGTTGCAGGCTAATCATCTGGTTCTTCACACGCGTTAGCGCTGCCTCATCAAAACGCGGGTCGGTAAGCGCCAGCCCAAGCAGGCGGAACGCCTCTTCGCTTTTATCGGCCAGACTGTATGTGCTTGCACTCAGCAAATCATCGGATACATCAAAACTTACATCAATGGCGTGGCTGTCCAGCTGCTGCTGGTATGCTTTGGCAGACAGTTCTCCCGCCCCTTCATCCAACAGGCCTGCCACCATTGCCGCGCGCCCTTGCGTATCTTCCGTATCACTGGCGGAACCCGCATCGCGGAACGCCACCATCACGCTCACCACCGGCACGCTATAATCTTCAACCAGCCACGCGGTTATACCATTGGTCTGCACCTCCTGCACTTCCACCGCGGCTGCCTGCCATGGCAAAAGCAGCATAGTTGCCGCACAGAATAGCTTACTCCACAGGCGCATTGTCATCCTCCTGCAGCAAATAACCCGTCACCGAGCGGCGCGGCTTTATAATCAGTGCCGCCGCATCCAGCAACTGCGCACGCGTTACAGCATCCAGTGCTTGCGGCCAGCCATGCAGGTAATCTGCTGGCAAATCCGACATGCGTAAATATCCCACATAGCGTGCGATACCTTCGAGGCTGTCCTGTGCGAAAATAGTTTCGGCTTTCAATTTCGTTTTGCTGCGCTCCATATGCGCTGCACTGATATGCGAATCCAGATTGCTCAGCAATGTGTCAACACTCCGCTCCACCGTCTCCAGCGCAATGCCCGGGGCGGGTGTCACGTGAATGGTCAAGGTAGAAGGCCCAAGCGCTAGCGGGCTATAATATACCGCCACGCCGCTTGCCAGTTTCTGCTCTACCACCAGCTTTTGATAGAAAATGCTGCCTTTGCCCGTACCCATCATATGTGCCAGCAACGCAGCGGGCACGGCATGTTCGCTAGCGCCATGCGACAGGCTGGGCGCGACATACGTACGACGCCAGATTGGCTGTTTCACCAGCGCATGGCGTACACGCACACTACGCTCAGAACGCTGCGGCGGTTCGTCCAGCCATTGGCGCTGCACATCTGCACCACTCGCCAACCCACCGTAATATTGCTGAGCCAGGGGGCGCAATTCGTCCAGTGTGATGTCACCTGCCACCACCAACAGTGCATTCTTAGGCTGATAATAGCGCTCGATAAAAGCCCCCACCTGCTCGGCATTGAGCTGCTGCATCTCGTGCTTCCAACCGATCACGGGCTTGCGGTAAGGATGATGCAAAAATTGCATGGCGTTCATTTGCTCGGCCAGCAGGGCACTCGGATTATTTTCGATCCGGCTAAAGCGCTCTTCAATAATCACTTCGCGCTCTTTCTCAAAACCGCTTTTGCTAGGCGACAAATGTTGCCAGCGATCTGCTTCCAGTTCCATCACCCGCGCCAGATGATCCTTGGCTATATTCACATAATAGGCCGTAAAATCGCGTCCGGTGAATGCATTATGGTTGCCCCCTAAGCGCTGAATAATCTGCGAATACTCACCCTCGGGCACAGTGGGCGTGCCTTTGAACATCATATGCTCGACAAAATGCGCCAAGCCCGACTGCCCTTCCGGATCGTCGGCAGCGCCCACCCGAAACCACAATGTATGACTTACGGCGGGCACACGATGATTAGGCAGCACCACTATTTCCAGCCCATTGGCCAGCTTGTCTTTATGAATTTCTGCCTGATAGGCCGCCTGTGCCGCAGGCTTGGCCACCCAATACGGCTTGCCAAACCACCACGCGGCAGCTGCAATGACAGCAAGCAAAACAAAGCCTATGAGGAGTCGGCGCATAGATTAAAAATCAAATATCCGTTCTACGGTGGAACGATCCTGCGGATCGAGCACTTCTACTTCACCTTCATTAATCGGCTTATTCTCGTCTTTGTTGCGGCGAATACGCTTGGCTTCTTCACTCGCATCCACCACCGGCTCGCCGCCTTTGCCCAGCAAAAAGTCCAGCCCATACTCGCCGTCGGTAAATCCGGTTTCGGGCTCGTCGGTCTTATCGGTATAGAGTTTGCTGCGAATATCAGGATCAGCCGCCCCTGCGCCCGCCTTGCTCAACAAAGTCGATTCGCCCGTGCTGGCAAGCGGCTTGCTCATTACCACGCCGACAGCTGTGTCAGCGGGGCCACGCACCATTTCCTCAAGGCTGCGCGGACGCGATGGCTCGCCACGGCGCAAAAGTAAAGACTCTGCCTGTTCTTCAGTCGATCCGGTAATACGCGGTGGCGCACCCGGCTCGGGTGGGCGCATATAAAACTCTGGCGGCACACTCAATGGCGGGCGCGACACCACCTTAAATTCATCCGGAGCCGCGCGATTCATGCCCAGATTATCGCGCACTTCCCCGCTGGTGCAGGCGGCGCATAAAAGCAGAAAGGGTAAAATTAGTTTTTGCATGCTGCTAACATAGCGCAGCATACAGTAAACTCAAGCAGAAGGAGACTTGCGAAGTAGCCCATCCCACAACAAAATGATCACGCCAATGAAAATCGCGCTATCGGCGACATTAAACGCAGGCCAATGATAGCCGTAAGCATGCACATCCAGAAAGTCTGCCACCGCACCAAAGCGAATGCGATCGATGATATTGCCCAGCGCGCCACCAATGATGAAACCTAGGCCAAGCGCAACATAGCGGTCTGTCACTTTGCGCAGCCACACCACTAACGCTACGACGATAACCAACGTAGCCACAATAAGAAAATACGGCACTTCGGTTCCCGGATGCGCCAACATGCCAAAACTGACACCATAATTCCAAACCATGGTCAGATTGAAAAAACTGGTCACCTCAATGCTTCGTAAGACAGGAAGCTCCACCACATCCAGAATCACCCACTTAGTGATCTGGTCCAGCACAAACACGGTCGCGGCGGTGAGCAGTCCCCATTGGCGCGTTAATTTTGTAAAAGCCATCTACCTATTCTCCATTGCCAGATACGCACGTGCTGTCTCACAATCACGTGCGATTTGCGCCTTCAACGCATCTACCCCGTCGAAGGGTTTCTCGTCGCGCACATGCCGCACAAATTGTACACGCAACCGTTTATCATACAGGTCTTTCTCAACGTCAAACAAATGCGCCTCCAACTGCATGCGCGTGCCGGCAAACGTAGGGCGCTGACCAAAATTCGCCACCCCGTCATACCAATGCGGCTCGGCCTGAATGTCCATCTCATCATAGATTGCGACACGCACGGCATACACACCTTTGGCGGGCAGTGTGATGGCAGGTGGGATAATATTGGCTGTGGGAAATCCTATCGTGCGGCCACGCTTGTCGCCATGTTGCACGCGGCCGATCATCTCGTAGGGGCGTCCCAGAATGTCTGCGGCTTTGCGCATTTGCCCCGCTTGCACAAAACTACGCACCAAGGACGAAGAGAAGATATGCTCGCGGCCACCCACAGGCACCACACGCGAAAACCCAAACGCCTCCGTTTCATTGGCATAGGCTTCCAGCATGTCGGCGTTGCCACCGCGCTTATGGCCAAAAATAAAGTCCTCTCCGGTTACCACATGCCGCACTTGCAGCTGCTTCACCAAAATATCCTGTATGAAGGCTTCAGCGCTTATCTGCGAAAAAGCTTCGTTAAAGCCCATCACAAACAACACATCCACCCCATGCGCCTGCAGCAGACGCGCCTTGTGATGAAACGGCACCAGACGGATAGGCTGTTTGGAGCTGGAGAAGAAATAGCGCGGATGCGGCTCAAACGTCATAACCGCTGCGGGCGCACCTAACGTTGCGGCTTTGGCGTGTGCGGTGTGAATAACAGCCTGATGGCCGCGATGCACGGCGTCAAAATTGCCGAGTGCCAATACACTGCCCTGCGCCATAGCAGGTATAGAGTTATGGCCACGTACAATACGCATCGATTAACTGGCCGCAGGTGCGGTCTCGTCCTGTTCGTTGCGAATGCCGAAATACAGCAGAATAGGTGCTGCGACAAACACGGAGGAATACGTACCCACTACCACACCAAACACCAGCGCCCAGCTAAAGCCTTTTAGCACTTCACCACCAAATACTGCCAGCGCACCTGCTGCCAGAATTGTGGTAACACCTGTCATTACAGTACGTGACAATGTGTCGTTAATAGAGCGGTTTAGCACCTCCGTCAGTGGCATTTTCTTGTATTTGCGCAGATTCTCGCGAATACGGTCATAAATCACCACCGAGTCATTAATGGAATAACCGATTACCGTCAGAATAGCCGCAATAGAGGTCAGGCCAAAATCAAAGCGTGTGAGCGCAAAAAACCCTACCATAATAAACGCATCATGCAGCAGAGCCACAACTGCCCCCACCCCGAACTGCCACTCAAAGCGGAACCAGATATACATCAGCACCGCAGCAAACGCGACGCCCAGCGACAAGTAACCCGATTGAATCAGTTCCTGGCCAACGGTCGGGCCTACATAGTCAATTTTACGGTATTCCAGCGCAGGCATTTCTGCTTCCAGAATATCTTTTGCTTCTTCCACCAGCGCGGCCTGCTCTTCGGTATCACTGGTTTGAATGCGAATCAGCACTTCGCGATCATCGCCGAAATGCTGCAAACTTACTTCCCCAAATTCCGGGCGATCCAACACATCGCGGAACACCTGCAAGGTCGTAGGCTCAGGCGTACGTACCTCCATGAGAATACCGCCCGTAAAATCGATACCGAAATTGATACCTTCCTGTACAATAACTCCCACAGTGGCCACCATAAACAGCAACGACACCACAAATCCTATCCAGCGCAGGCGAATAAAATCATACGCAGTTTCTTGCGGAACCAGACGTAAACGCTTCATGTGTAGAATCTCCTTATTGGGCGCCAATCGTATATTGATAGAGGGTATAAGCGATATAACCTGCCAATAGCAAGCCCCCTTCCAGACGCGAAACCGTTTTGCCGGTTAACATAATAGGCAACAGAATCAGCGACACCGCGACAGCGATCCATATATCCACTTCCCAGAATTGCGGCGAAACCGGAATCGGTGCAATCACCGAGGCAACGCCCAGCACGGCAAAGATATTAAAGAGATTACTGCCCACCACATTGCCAATCGCAATATCGGAATGACGACGATACGCCGCCACTACGCATGTCACCAGCTCAGGTGCCGAGGTGCCCACTGCCACAATCGTCAGGCCAATCACCCCTTCGGTTACACCCAGAATACGGGCAAAGTCTGATGCACCACCCACCAGAATATCTGCACCCAGCATCAACAAGCCTAACCCGGCAGCCAACATCACACATGCCAGCCATGTGGGATAATGCACATCGGTTTCTTCTTTTAATTCTTCGACCAGCTCTTTGTTTTTGCCGCTACGCACCGTGCGCCATAGATAAAAGAGATATCCCGCCATCACGGCCAGAAAGATACCCCCCTCAAGCCTCGTCAGTACGCCTGTCGCCATAAAAATTACCAGCAGCACCGTCACCAACACCATCAGCATGCCATCGCGGCGGATCATATCTGGTTCGACGGTAACAGGATAAATCAGCGCTGTTGCGCCCAGCACCAAAAGCACATTGGCAATGTTGCTGCCAATCACATTTCCAAGCGCTATGTCGGGATGGCCACTCAAGGACGCATGCACGCTGATCACCATTTCAGGCGCCGATGTGCCTAACGACACAATCGTCAGGCCAATCACAATAATCGGTATGCCCAGCGCGCGCGCAATCGAGACCGCACCGCGCACCAGCGCTTCACCACCTGCCACCAACATGAGCAGTCCACCTATAATCTGCAATGCGATTAACATGGTTTCTCTTGCCTTTGTGGCCGACTTACGATGGTATTGCTGCGCATAATAACCTTATTCATTGCAGGCATTGATAACGTATGTCGTTAGTGAAATCTAGCATAACCATTGGGTTTTTTACCCTAATTTCACGTATCTGTGGCTTTGTACGCGACATACTCATCGCCAATGCTATAGGCGCCAGTTGGCTGTCGGATGCCTTCTTTGTTGCCTTCAAACTCCCTAATTTCTTCAGGCGTTTATTTGCAGAAGGCGCGTTTAATTCAGCCTTTGTGCCGCTCTTTGCAGGCACGCTCAGCGATAACGGGCGCGAGGCCGCACTCCTATTTGCCCGCGAAGTGTTATCGGTATTGCTGTTTATACTGTTGTTATTAAATGCCATTTTTATCATCGGCATGCCCTGGATTTTGCCATTTTTTGCACCGGGATTTATTGATGACCCCGAAAAATTTGACCTGACCGTGGTGCTATCCCGCATCACATTTGCCTATATTCTGTTCATCTCGCTGGTATCATTACTCAGTGGCATTCTCAATTCGCTGCAACGCTTTGCCGCCGTTGCGGCTACCCCTATTCTGCTTAATATCTGCCTCATCGGCGCATTGCTATTGGCAGAGTTGGCCGACACCCCCGCCCATGCGCTTGCTTTTGGCGTATTGCTAGCAGGCGTGGTGCAGCTTGTCTGGCTGATAATAATGTGTATGCGAGCCGATGCCCTGCCCGGCCTTGCCTTGCCAAAACTTACCTCCCATGTGCGCGAACTGCTCAAGCTTATAGCGCCTGCCGCATTAGGTGCAGGTGTGGCACAAATCAACTTGCTGGTCGATGTCGTGCTGGCCTCAAACTTTGATGAAGGCGTGTCCTATCTTTATTATGCAGACCGGCTGAATGAATTGCCGATTGGCATTATTGCCGTGGCGGTTGGCACTGCATTATTGCCCATGCTGTCCCGGCAAATCCGCGAAGGCAATCACAACGCAGCACGCCATTCGCTTAATCGTGCGCTCGAGTTGGTGCTATTATTCAGCCTGCCTGCTGCCACGGCGCTCGTGCTGATTCCAGAGCCGCTCATCTCGGTACTGTTCCAGCATGGCGAGTTTACGGCACAGGACACTCTCGCCACTTATACTGCGCTCATCGCCTATGGGTGCGGCCTGCCCGCTTTCGTATTAGTGAAAGTATTTGCACCCGGATTTTTCGCCAACCGTGACACCAAAACGCCCTTCTACATTGCGACTTTCTGTGTGCTGGTCAATCTGGTCTTAAACCTGATCCTCATGCAATATTACGCGCATGTCGGCCTCGCCATGGCCACCAGCATCGCCGGTTGGTGCAATGCGGTCCTTATGGGGCTGATACTTTATCGCCGTGGCCATTTCCGCCCTGATCCCGCATTACGCAAACGCTTATGGCGTATGGCGGCATCCAGCGCCTTCATGGGTCTGATTATCTGGAATATGCATCATTATCTCGTGGTGCAGTTTGAAGGCACGCTCAGCGAACGCATTCTGGCACTGTGCCTGTTGGTTGGCAGTGGCATGTTTAGCTATGGGGCATGTGCTTTATGTTTGGGCGCGGTCGATCGTACGCAACTGCGCAGTTATTTCCGCAAGAACAAATCCGTTAGCTAAGCAGCAACACCAACATCACGCTGCCCACCGCAATGCGGTACCAGGCAAAGGGAATAAAACCATGTTTGCTGATAAACGCGATGACCCAGCGCACCACCAGCATGGCGGCTAAGAAAGCCGATACAAATCCAATCGCTACAATCAGCCAATTGTCCGCACTCGATAAATGCTCCCAGTTTTTATAGCTGTCATAAACCGTGGCGCCTAACATGGTCGGCACGGCCAGAAAGAATGAAAATTCAGTTGCCGCCTTGCGGTCAACACCTAGCATCAGCCCACCCATGATGGTTGCGCCCGAACGCGACACACCGGGAATCATCGCCAACGCCTGACAAAAACCAATGGCCAATGCCAGCCGGTAGGAAAATCCACTCACCGCAAAATGGATGGGTGCAGGCTTTACGCGCTCAATGATAATGATGAGCACCCCACCTATTACCAGCATGGTCGCTACGACCAACGGGTCAAACAGAACGGCCTTGATAAAGCCATGGAACATGACGCCCAGCACGGCTGCAGGCAAAAAGGCAATCACAATCGCTAAGATAAATCGCCGCTGCGCCGGATCATCATGCGCATGAATAACCGCCTGCCAGAAACGCACGCGGTATAACCAGCAAATAGCCAGAATGGCACCCAGCTGGATAATGATCTCGAAAACCTTACCCGGAGGCCCTTGGAACCCCAGAATATCTATAAGAAGGATAAGATGGCCTGTAGAGGACACCGGTATGAACTCGGTTAGCCCTTCGACCAACCCAAGCAGCACGGCCTGCCATACCGATGTTATGTCCACAGAAGCCTCTTAGATCAGCAAGGCGTTTACTTTACGTCTTTCCAGATGCGTTTCTTCGAGATGTAGAACAGAATGGTCGCCACCAGCAAGAACAAGATCACACGGATACCCATACGCTTACGCTCTTCCATTTCAGGCTCAGCCGCCCATTGCAGGAAGTTCACTACATCCTTCGACATTTGGTCGACACTAGCAGTGGTGCCGTCTTCATACTCGATCATATCATCCATCAATGGCGGTGCCATCGAGATCAGACCATTTGGGAAATACGGGTTGTAGTATTGACCGGCAGGCACATCCATATCCGCCGGTGCATCCTGATAGCCAGTAAGCAACGAATAGAGATAATTTGCCCCATCCGGACGCGCTTTCACCATCAGGCTAAGATCCGGAGGATACGCGCCGTTATTTACCGCACGCGCTGCTTTCTCGTTAGCAAATGGCGCAGGGAATTTGTCCGACGGACGTGCAGGACGATCAAACATCTCGCCATCGTCGTTCGGTCCATCTTCTACGGTATATTCCGCCGCCAGTGCCTTCACCTCTGCTTCGCTAAAGCCAATGTCGGTCAGTTTGCGGAAAGGAATGCGTGTCATGCCATGACAGTTTGCACAAACTTCGCGATACACTTTCAGACCACGCTGTGCAGACACATCGTCTACGGTGCCGAACACACCATCAAATTGCCAACGCAATTGCTTGGGATGATGCACATCACCTGCTGCCCACGCTGCGGTTGCAGCCGAAAACAGTACTACTACAAAAGTCAGAACAATACGCATTATGCAGACGCTCCTTCTGTTTTTTCTTTCACCGGCAACACTGGCGTACCAATGCTTTGCGGTAGTGGGAGAGGTTTTTCTATTTTAGCAATCAGCGGCATCAGCACCAGGAAGTGCATGAAATAATATCCTGTTGCAAGCAAGCTGATTGTGATGTCCGGAATATTCATCTTGTTGAGACTATCACTGAAATCAACCAATGTGCCCCAGTCCGCCGCTTGCGATCCGGCATAACCCAGAATCACGCAGTCGATGGCAAACACCCAGAACGCCCATTTGAAGATAGGGCGGAAGGTCGAACTACGTACTGGCGACGCGTCCAGCCATGGCAGGAAGAACAAAATGAGGATGGCACCAAACATGGCCAATACACCACCCAGTTTCGGCGTGATCGCAGCACCCGTTACTCCGCCCAGCATGCAAAGCAGACCCAGCGCCAGCGAACCCATCAGCACCAGATTATTGTTCGATTTTTTACATTTTGCATACCAGGCAGCAAATGCAAGCAGACCCAGACCCGGCAACCACAGCGGAATACTGAAGGTCACGGCACGCAGAATGGCATAGAATGGCAGGAAGTACCACTCAGGCACAATATGCGCAGGCGTTACCAGCGGATTCGCTTCGATATAGTTATCAGGGTGTCCCAGATAGTTCGGAGCGAAGAAAATAAACGCCGCGAAAATGATGAAGAACACACCAAACCCGAAGAAATCCTTCACGGTGTAGTATGGGTGGAATGGAATTTTGTCCTGCGGGCCTTTGGCATCGATACCCAGCGGGTTGTTCGAACCATGGGTGTGCAATGCTGCCAAGTGCAACACTACCACGCCTACAATTAGGAACGGCAACAGGAAGTGCAGTGCAAAGAAACGGTTCAGGGTTGGGTTATCTACCGAGAAACCACCCCACAGCCAGTTCACAATTGGCTCACCCACCAGCGGGAAGGCCGAGAACAGGTTGGTAATTACCGTTGCACCCCAGAAGCTCATTTGTCCCCAAGGCAGCACGTAACCCATGAAAGCGGTCGCCATCATCAGCAGCAGGATCACAATACCCAGCCACCACAACACCTCACGCGGTGTTTTATAGGAGCCATAATACAGCCCGCGGAAAATATGGATATAGACCACTATGAAGAACATGGAGGCGCCTACCGCATGCATATAGCGGATGAGCCAACCATAATTCACATCACGCATAATGTGCTCAACACTGCTGAACGCATAATCTACGTGCGGGGTATAATGCATGGCCAGAAACAGGCCGGTCAGAATTTGCACCACCAGACAGATACCAGCGATCGAACCAAAGTTCCACCAGTAGCTCAGGTTGCGCGGGGTAGGGTAATCTACCAAACTATGTTGCATGGTGCTGAATACCGGTAAACGGTAATCCAACCAGCCAATTACACCTTTTTTATCATTCGAAGCCATATTCTATCCTATTATCCGATGCGAATCGTTGTATCGTTTAGAAATGTATATTCGGGCACTACCAGATTGGTTGGCGCAGGGCCTTTGCGGATACGACCCGACGTATCATAGTGCGAACCGTGACATGGGCAGAACCAGCCGCCATATTCACCCGACTTTTTGCCCAGCGGCACACAGCCAAGGTGCGTACACACCCCAACCATTACCAGCCATTCCGGCTTTTGCACACGCTCTTCATCGGTTTGCGGATCAACCAATGCGTCCACCGCTACCGAGCGGGCTTTCTCGATGTCATCTTCTGTACGATGACGAATAAACACGGGCTTGCCGCGCCACATCACTTTAATTTCCTGACCCTTAGCCACCGGCGCCAGATTCACTTCGGTCGATGCCAATGCCAAAACGTCAGCAGAAGGATTCATACTGTCTACGAACGGCCAAATCACCGCTCCCGCGCCCACTGCCGCCATGGCAGATGCGCTTAACACAATAAAATCACGACGTTTTTCGTCTTGCGGTTGTGAGTTTGTTGTTGTCATGTGCTTTCAATTGCCTCGTCTTTGAACCTGATTTAGGTAAAAATTTCGGCCATACATTAGGCATAATGCCATGTGAAGTGAAGTAAAAAAAATGCTGATTCGTCCAGAAAATGCCGTATTGTGCCGCTGTAGTCACCAATAACACACGCTTAGACATGCAAATAGTTTTGTATCAACCCGACATACCACAGAACCTTGGCGCCATTTTACGCCTGGGTGCGTGCCTCAATGTGGCCATACATATCATAGAACCCTGCGGTTTTCCTCTGGACGATAAACGTATCAAACGTGCGGCCATGGATTATGCCGAACTGGTTGAATATAAACGCCATGCCAGCTGGCAACAATTTTTGGCCTATGTGCGTGCCGAAAATGGACGCATTGTGCTGTTGACCACACGGGGCGCTACACGGTTGGATGCATCTTCTTTCCAGCCCAACGATTTTCTGTTATTCGGCCGCGAAAGCGCGGGCGTACCAGATGAAGTACACGAGGCGGCAGATGAGCGCGTTATCATCCCCATGCGAAAAGAAGCACGCTCGCTCAATTTGGCAACGAGTGTTGCAATGGTGCTCACACACGCGCTACAACAAACCAAAGGATGGCCACAATGACACTGGAAGAAAAACAAACCTCAGCCGCCCATTGGTTTCGCCAGTTGCGCGACGATATTTGCGCGCGGTTCGAAACACTGGAAGATGAGCTAATCGGCACCTATAGCGATCAACCCGCTGGGCGCTTCACCTACACACCGTGGGACCGCGAGCTGGGCGGTGGCGGGGTCATGGGCACCATGAAAGGCCGCGTATTCGAAAAAGTGGGCGTGAATATCTCCACTGTCCACGGCGAATTTGACGAGCGCTTTCGCAAAGAAATCCCCGGCGCGGAGAAAGACCCGCGCTTTTGGGCCAGCGGCGTGTCACTAGTGGCGCATATGCAGTCGCCTCTGGTGCCAGCAGCGCATTTTAACACCCGCATGATTACCACCGGCGAGGGCACGCGGCTATGGTTCGGCGGCGGGGGTGATTTGAACCCGATGTATCCGGTGGCACAAGACACCGCCGATTTTCACCACGCCTTTGCACAAGCCTGTGACGCAGCCGATAAGGCGTTTTATCCGGCGTTCAAAGGCTGGTGCGATGAATATTTCTTCATCAAGCATCGCAACGAACCGCGCGGCGTAGGCGGCATTTTTTATGACTATCTTGGGCTGAACCATCTAGGAGAAGACGATAGCGATGTTGACCACGCACGTTTTGGCAAAGGCGGTGCCGAAGGTGAAAAGACCAAAGCGGGCATGCGTCTGGCTGCCAGTGCAAAACTGGACTGGGACGAAGCATTCACCTTTACCCAGAGTGTTGGCAAGGCCTTCGCCCATATTTACCCGACCCTGATTCGCCGCCATTTTGATGAAGAGTGGACCGAAGAGCAGCGCGCATGGCAATTGGAAAAACGCGGACGTTACGCCGAATATAACTTGCTGTATGACCGTGGCACACGGTTTGGCCTGATGACAGGCGGAAACCCGGAAGCTATTCTGATGTCACTGCCTCCGCTTGCGACCTGGAGCTAGGTGCTAGCTTCAACAGTGAATGCCGCAACCCGTACCAGCACGCAATGGCGGGCAGCCCAAGC
>MDTE01115495.1_pt1 | contig 20582 bp, 13 predicted proteins | sample 811231 | NCBI WGS metagenome assembly MDTE01 (sample SAMN05326651, study PRJNA326480) | marine metagenome | isolation source: seawater | place: Indian Ocean: Red Sea | collected 2010
GAGGATTGGCAGCGAGTGATAGATGTCAATCTCACAGGAGTTTTTCTGACGTGTCAGGCTGCTGCACGACAAATGGTTGAACAAGGTAAGGGAGGGCGAATTATTTCGACTGCATCCGTTGCGGCTGAAGTAGCTTATCCTGGTTGGGTACCTTATTGTGCGACAAAAGCTGGTGTTCGAATGATGACCCGGAGCATGGCTCAGGAGCTTGCAGGGCATAAGATCACAGTGAATTCGATTGGGCCTGGTCCAACTGCAACCAATTTTTTCGGTAATGCCAACACCCCTGAATTTCAGGAACAGGCAGGAAGTACAATGCCTCTAGGTCGTATGGGGCAAGCTACTGATATGGGTGCTATGGCTGCGTTCATTGCCAGCGATGACGGCGAGTATGCTACAGGCTCATATTTCCTTGTCGATGGGGGTATGCAGGATTCAAGTGTCCAAGCGGTTGTACGACCTTAATAGTCTAAGGATGTCTACTTGGCAGTTCTTCTTTGCGATCAGGTAAGCAGATTTCATGATCGAGCCAGATTCCAATATGTTCACCGGTCCGTCCTTCAGGTCCTTCCAAAATAAGTTCGACCGCTAGCTCTCCTATTTGTTCGGGTTTCATCCAGCGCTCTAGTATTTCTGGGCTAGGCTCTTGCCCAGATGCGTAGCGAACCATCGCGGAGTCTGTTGCGTCCATTCCTAGTGCATTGACGCGAATCTTATGTGGCTTGAGAGCTTTTGCCCAAGATTCGGTTAAGCCACGTGTTCCCCATTTCGAAGCATCGTAAACATCCATACGGCTACCTCCACCTGTAGCAAAACCATGCGGAGGAACAATGTGATCGGTAGCAATATTAATAATTTCTCCACTGCCAGCTTCCACCATATGAGGGATTACCGATCTCCCCACTTGGAAAACACCTTTCAAGTTGGTCGTAACAATAGCCTCAAAATCGTCCAGTACTTTTTCATAAGAGTCTGTAATAGGTGTTGCTCTCCAGATACCAGCGTTGTTAATAAGAATGTCAATTTTGCCAAATTGTGCAATTGTATTTTCTACAAATCTAGCCACTTCGGTAGAGCTTCTTACATCTGTGATTACAGCTTCAACAGGGACATCATGTTCAGAAGTTATTGCTCGTCCTACTGTTGTAACATTTGGGTTGATATCGCAAATTGCGATCGTAGCCCCTTCAGCTGCAAGTACATTGGCACATCCTTTGCCAATCCCGCTTGCTGCGCCTGTGATTATTGCAACTTTGTCTTGTAAGCGTTTACTCATTGAGGCCACTTCTTTCTTTATGTAGTGGTACCGAGGGAGGGATTCGAACCCTCAAGCCCGTGAAGGCGACGGGTTTTAAGCCCGCTGCGTATGCCATTCCGCCACCTCGGCAAGATTCAGGAAATATTCATATGATTATGAACTGAAAAATCAAGACCGTCGACGTGTTCGTCGTTTGGGACGTTTCTTTGTGCGCTCGATTGCTTTTTTTCGTGCAGCTTCACGTTCTTCTGGAGGCCTTGCCTCCTTAATATTAGCGGGTTCAATACTATTAGTATTGTATGTGCAGTCAGGGTAATTCCAGCAAGCATAAAAAGTTCCTCGCCGACTGCTGCGTTCCACAAGCTGTCCGTTTTTGTCCTCTTCATCACATTCTGGGCAGGATATATCTACGGGTATACCGGTACGGAAATCACAATCTTTAGCGGCACGTCCATCGCATTCAAGATATTGGCCATATGGACCTGTTTTTATTATTGTACCTTTCGCACAACGGGGACATATGTAGTGCGAAGCTTCAGGTTCTTTGGGCGTAGCCGGTTCACCTTCCTCAGTTAAGGGACGTAAGGATTTGCACTCCGGGTAGTTAGAGCAGCCAAGGAATTCACCATGTCTGCTTCTCCTGACTATGTAGAGGCCATTCTCACATTCTTCGCATGGGATATCTGTGATTTTTTGCTGTTTAGGGGCATTTTCTTTTGCGCTATTGTAGTCATCAAAAAATGGCTCCCAAACGGAGCGAACAACATCGCTGTATTGATGCTCGCCATTTGCAATGCCATCAAGCCTTCCTTCAAGTTCGCTTGTAAAAGGAATTGCTACGTAGCGATTCATGTATTCAACAAGAAAGTCATTAACAATAAATCCGTTTTCAGTAGGGACTAATGACCTTGCTTGTCTGTCTGCATAGTCACGGTTCAAGACTGTTTGTATCGTTGCAGCATAGGTGCTTGGTCTTCCAATCCCTTCTTCTTCAAGTTTTTTTACCAGTGACGCATCAGTGTATCGCGGTGGAGGTTCCGTAAAATGTTGTTTTCCATCAACAGATGAGGCATTAAGCTGTTGTCCTTGTTTTAGATTAGGGAGCGGTACCTGTTGAGTGGCATCATCTTTCTCGTTCTCATCTTTCTCGTTCTCATCTTTCTCTCTTTCGTCTGTATCTCCTACTTTTGCGTCATAAATAGCGAGATATCCGGGGAAGGTTAGTTTGCTTGAGGAAACTCGAAAAGTGCCCTTAGATTCAGTACCATCTACGGCGTTAATATCAACCCGTATCGTCCCATATTGTGCTTCACTCATCTGACTGGCCAAGAATCTTTGCCAGATAAGTGTGTATATACGTAACTCGTTGGGGTTTAGGATTGAGGTTAACGATTCTGGAGCTATCAATGGATTAGTAGGCCTAATTGCTTCATGGGCTTCTTGCGCCCCTTTGGCTTTTCGTGAATATGTGCGTGGTTTAGTTGGGATAAAATCTTTTCCCCAAGTGGTGGTCACACTTTCTCGTGCTGTTTTACATGCTGCCGACGATACGTTGGTCGAATCTGTTCTCATATAGGTAATAAGGCCAACTTGGCCCTGACCTGGTATATCGACACCCTCGTATAGTGATTGCGCAACACGCATTGCATTAGCTGCATTCATACCATATCGATTGTTTGCAGCTTGTTGGAAGCTACTTGTAGTAAATGGCGGCGGTGGCTTTCTTTTACGATTGCCTTCGGTGACTGTGGATATTTCGAATTGTGAATTCTTGAAAATCTCGATTAATTCCTGAGCCTTGTCCTCATTTGGAATCGTATTTTTATCAAGACGTTTTTTTCCTGGCAAAGTATGTAATTTAGCTGTAAAGCTTTCCCCATTCTCTGTTGTGAATAATCCATGGATTGACCAGTATTCTTGTGCTTCAAAGTCTGTAATCTCACGTTCACGTTCAACGATTAGTCGTAAGGCAACGCTTTGTACCCTTCCTGCACTACCCGAACGTAAAATCTTTTCTTGGACCAACCATGACAGTGGATATCCGATTAAGCGATCGATCACACGACGGGTTTCCTGAGCCTCGACTAAATTACGGTTTATATCTCCAGGATTAGCAAAGGCTTCTTCTATAGCGGGTTGCGTAATTTCATGAAAAACGACACGTTTTGTTTTTTCTTGCGGGATTTCTGCAGCATCTACGATGTGCCATGAAATTGCTTCACCTTCTCGATCAGGATCTGTCGAGAGGAAGACGGTTTCAGCTTTTTGAGCAGCATCTTTAATTTCTGTAACTATTTCAATCTTGTCTTTATCAACTGTGTAATTGGGTTCGAAATTCCCTGACTTTACATCTACTCCATACCCAAAACTAACTAAATCACGTACATGGCCAACAGAAGCAATAACTGTATATTCTTCTCCTAAGAAATTACTAATCGTTCGCGCTTTCGCTGGGGATTCCACTATTACAAGATTTTTTGCTGCAGTAGATTTTTTTGCCATCAATTAAATGCTCCAACCTTTCTTGCCGCTATTGTCTTTCTCACGAATACCAGTATTTGGTTGTATTTGTCAAAAGTTTTATCCATTATTTGCGTTTTAGTCAAAGATTGGTCGTTTTGATCGTTGTTCGGCGCGTATTTTGGGATCAGCAGGGATATATCTGTTTAAGAAGTCAGTAGCAAAATCCTCGAAGTTGTTTTCAAGAATTGCTAATCTTGCTCGTTCCATCAAACGAATTAAAAATCGGATATTGTGTATTGAAGTAAGTCGATATCCTAAAAGTTCATTGTTTCGGAGCAAGTGATGTATATATGCGGTGGTAAATGTGGAACACGTGGAACAATCGCAGTTTTCAGAAAGTGGTGATTCATCATCCCTGTAACGGGCCGAGCCAATATTTACACGGCCTGCGTCTGTGAATATGCCTCCTGTTCTACCCAACCTAGTTGGAAGGACGCAATCAAACATATCAATTCCTAAAGCAATGCTAGTTATTAAGTCTTCGGGACTTCCAACTCCCATGAGATAACGGGGTCTATTGATTGGGAGTTCAGGTGTAATAACCTCGATGATTTCCTGCATCACATCTTTTGATTCACCGACGGAAAGGCCGCCAATGGCAATTCCCGGCGCATTTAGTGTTGCTACTTCTCGTGCCATTGCAGCACGAAGTTTAGGATTAAAGCCCCCCTGAATAATGGGAAAAACTGGGCTGTCACCTGCAGTTTTCCTTGAGCGTTCATACCATCGAAGGGTACGTTTAGCAGCCTCAGAAATTTTATTTTCAGACGCATCCAACTTGACGAGCTCGTCAAGTTGCATAGCAATATCAACTCCAAGGGCTGTCTGAATTTTTATTGCGAGTTCTGGTGTGTAGTGATGTTCACTGCCGTCGTGGTGTGAACGAAATTTGACTCCTTCCTCGCTCACATTAACGAGTTTGCTAAGACTGAAGACCTGAAACCCCCCGCTATCAGACAGTATCGGACCTGGCCAGCTCATAAATTTATGAATTCCACCTAAATCCTCAATTAAATTATGTGTAGGACGTAAATATAGGTGATACGCATTAACTAAGATAATGCGTGCTCCTGTTGCCAAAACATCTTCGGGAGATAGCGCTTTAACGGAAGCTAATGTTCCGACTGGCATGAAGGCTGGGGTTGTAATTGTTCCGTGATTTGTAATTAATTTTCCAGCACGTGGCCCTTTTGGGTTGTTCGTATTTTTTTCACAGGTAAACGAAATGTTCATCCAAGTAGTGTTTCTGCAGCACTACGAAATGTAGCCTCTGAGACATCACGGCTGACAATTGCATCCCCGATTTCATTTAAAAGGATCCAAGAAAGAGTACCTTGATACATTTTTTTATCACTTTGCATAGTTTTCAATACATCATCTAGGAGTACATCAGGTGCTTCTGATGGTAGTCCACAGGATGTTATTAGATTTTGTTGACGTTCTAGCTCCTCCTTACTGAGTAGACCAAGTTGGCATGATATTTTCCCCGCAATATGCATCCCAACTGCTACCGCTTCACCGTGTCGATAGGTTTGATATCCGGTGCAAGCCTCAATGGCATGGCCAACTGTATGTCCATAATTGAGGAGCATTCTTTTTGATGATTCGCGTTCGTCTGCAGAAACAATTGCTGCCTTGATAGAACTACTCCTCGCGATGAATTCAGGTTTGATCAGTGATCTTAAATTCGAAGAAGCTTTTTCTAACAGGCCTACTAGGTCTTTATCGAGAATTAAACCATGTTTGATCAGTTCAGCAAGCCCATCTCGAATTTGGCGGATTGGCAGTGTTGATAATAATTGCGGATCAGTAACAACCGCAGTTGGCTGCGCAAAGGCACCAATTAGATTCTTTCCGAGTTGGTGGTCAATGCCCGTTTTTCCGCCTATTGCAGCATCTACCATTCCTAAGAGAGTGGTTGGGACATGTAGGAATGGAATTCCACGGAGAATGGTAGATGCAACGTAGCCGCCGAGATCCGTTACTACACCTCCTCCGAGACAGATGACGAAGTCGGAACGTTCAACGTGATTTTCCAGTAACCAATTGTATAAACGCTCAACAGTCTCAAGGTTTTTCTGGTCCTCCCCAGCATTAATTGCATAAAGTTGGGTTGTATATCCAGCCTGGGACAAAATTGATACGAGTCGTTCGCCGAAGATTTTATTAATTTGTGTATCAGTAATAATAAATGCGTGGTTGCCAACATCTAAAGTCCTACAAATCTCTCCAACATTCTCCATGGCCTGATCGTGGACAAAAATGTCGTAGTTACCAGAGGCGGTTTTCACTGAAGCTACGGATTCAAAATTCATGACAGCACTCTATGTAACTCGGTATTAATTTTTTCACATACTTGTTCTGGTGTCAGTTTGTCTACCTGAATCCGTAGATCGCTTTCCGAGTAAAAACCTACTCTTTTTATGTACAATGATTCTAGCCTTGATTTGGGATCAAAACCTAATAAAGGCCGTGGTTCTTCGATCAGGCTTGTACTAAGGCGGTTTGCAGCCTCCGTGGGAGTTATATCAAGCCAAATTACCTTCCCTGTTTTCAAAATCTCTTGATTAGCTAAGAAAGTTGGTGCGCCACCGCCACATGCAATTACCACATTGTCTTCTTCTGCAGCCTTACGCATTGCAATATTTTCATGTTTGCGAAATGCTAGTTCACCTACATCCTCAAAGATTTCAGCAATTGACTGCCCTGATGTTTTTTCAATTAAGGAGTCTGTATCGCAAAACGTGAGGTGCAGTATTGATGCTAATAATGGGCCTACCGTAGATTTACCACTACCGGAAAGACCTATAAGAAAAATGCGGTTTTCGCTAAATGTTCCGCTCATGATAAGCCTATTCAAGCTTTACGTGGTTTAAGAGATTTTTGTGAATTTTTGAAGTTATTTCCAATCTCTTCGATTGTGTCGCCTCCAAATTTTTCAATCCATGCATCGGCTAGGATAATAGCTACCATTGCCTCTGCAACGATCCCTGCTGCCGGAACAACACATACGTCGCTACGTTCATAATGTGCAAGTACTTCCTTCCCAGTTTCCAAATCAACCGAAGGTAGAGGGGTAGCTAATGTTGGGATTGGCTTAACTGCGGCACGCACTATAATTTCTTCACCTGTACTAATGCCACCTTCAATGCCTCCATGTCTATTCGTTTCATGGGGCCACAGGCGTTCATCCCATGTCTCAATCGCTTGAATTACATCATGAGTTTCTGATCCTCTTTTAGTAGTTGCGCCAAAGCCAAGCCCGAAGCCAACGCCTTTAAATGCGTTAATGCTGCAAATAGCTTGTGCAATGCGACCGTCTAGTCTCCGATCCCACTGAACATATGATCCCAAGCCAATTGGAACGTTGGATACTCGAACTTCTACCTCTCCACCAAGGGTGTCACCATCTTTTTTGGCTGCATCAATCGCATCAACCATTTGTTGGCTTGCCTCTTTGTCTGCACAACGAACTGGGTCGCTTTGTAAAGCGTTCCAATCAACATCATTGACGGATTTTGGAATTTTTGCGTGTATATTGCCAAGGCTAATGGTGTGACTTTGAAATGAAACTCCAAATTCATCAAGAAGTCGTTTGGCGATTCCTGCGACTGCAACCCTAGCAGCTGTTTCGCGAGCACTAGCCCGTTCTAGGACATTACGTACATCATCGAATCTATACTTAAGCGATCCAGGTAGATCTGCGTGGCCTGGTCTAACTCTAGTAACCCTTTCAATTTCCTCTTCGACAGGTGTGATTGACATGCGATCGGTCCAATTTTCCCAATCTCGATTCATTATCCAGAGAGAAATCGGAGAACCTAAAGTTTTACCGTGACGGACTCCGGCAGTAATTTTTGCTTGGTCTTTTTCAATTTTCATTCGTCCGCCGCGACCATGACCATGCTGACGACGGGCAAGATCTGTAGCGATGTCAGATTCGCTTAAGTTTAAACCAGCGGGAACGCCTTCGATTATTGCTGTAAGTCCTTGGCCATGGCTCTCTCCAGCTGTAAAAAAACGAAACCGTTGTGTAGTCATCTCAGACTCCTACAGAATTAATTAAATAGATCCACCCTGTTCTATAATACGTCCTTCTACTTCAGGAAGAACAATGGGGATCGGTGCACCATCTGGACTTTGGGCGTAATGCGTGGTGAATTTATTCAACACTTCCACCTCAGATATAGTATCCCACTTAAGATCCTTAGCAACACTGCGGCTAGCAGTCGTTGTTAGGATTGGTTGTTGTACAAGAGATTCATCTTTACTGGGAAACGTTGTAAAGATGTCTATACGTATTCTTTCAAGTTGTAAGTTAGGGACGTCGAAAAGGAGTTGGTCAATAAGTTTTGCTGCGACTGGGATAGCTTCATCCAATGCGCTACTGACCTGTTCCCGTTGTCCTTTCACTGTGCGAAAGCTAGGTTCACATGAGGTAGAGATATTTGCGCTTGATTCTGTGACCGCAACTAATTGTGAACGTTGTATCGAAGACCAGGCTGTACTTGCAAAGTTATTAGGTGCTTTTGATTTTTGCCATGTCAAAAGAGCTTGATTTATCAAAACAGCTACGAGTTCATCATCACCACCTTCCAGTTTGTTTCTCCATGAGCGATGCTGGATCATTTCTTTTGTAATTAGCCATCCAAAACCGAGGAAAAGAAAAAGTCCTAATGCAAATGCAAGTATCAGCATGTTAAACCAAGTCTTAGATAGCTCTACGCATAGTATTTAGTGGTGCCTTTTCCCCAGTCCATAGCTCGAATGAGAGAGCAGCTTGTTGTATCAACATTGGAATTCCGTCCAGTCTAGGGAAATTTAGTTCTTGGGCCGATTTCAAGAACAGAGTTTCTTTTGGCGCATAGACTATATCTACGATGAGTGGTGATGAGTTGATGTCTGATAAATCACAAGGTTGCTCATTTGGATTAGGCCCTCCAGCCATACCAATTGAAGTAGCGTTAATAATGCAGTTAAATCCTTCGAGCGAAGAAATTGTGGCGTACGTATCTACATTTATCTGAGTACTAAATAGTGATAATGAATGTGCAAGTTCTTTTGCTGATTCTAATGTGCGGTTCACAATGGTTATATTCTGATTTCCTGCTTTTGCGAGACCGAATGCGATTGCTCGAGATGCTCCGCCTGCACCAATAAGTAGTGTGCGAATTTGCGAGAAATCAAGTTGCAACTTATTTAATTCGTTTTCTAGAGGAATAACGAAACCTTCTGCATCAGTATTCTTCCCTATTAGTAACCCGTTTCGTTTGACAATCGTGTTCACTGCACCTATTTCTCTTGCGAAGCCTTCAATTTTGTCTAAGAGAGGGATAACCTTTTGTTTGAATGGCACGGTTACATTTGCACCCAAAATGCCGGATGCGCGAAGCATTTCTACTCTCTCGCCGAGGTTTTCCTCACTTGTCTCCCATAGTTCATAACTAATATCCAATCCTAATGATTGCAATGCAGCATTATGAATTTTTGGAGATAGCGAGTGGGCTACAGGAGAACCGATTATCCCAACGCGACCATTTATTGACATTTTTCATTCCTACTAAGGTTCGTTCTATGTTCTTCCAAGGTAATTGCAAAAAGATGTGAGTTATCATCAGCGCAAACATCCCGAACAAAGAAATAATAATCTGTTTTATCTGGTTCAACAGCTGCGATAATTGAAGCTAACCCAGGGTTTGAAATCGGTCCTGGTGGTAATCCTGGATAAATCCGTGTGTTATAAGGAGAATCGATCTCTAAGTCAGTGATAGTGATTTCATAACCAGGTTTCCACCACCCCCATATTTCCACGCTATCAGGGATAATTTCTGCGATAGCATATTGAACTGTTGGATCTGCTCCGAGTGTCGTTCCATCACGAAGACGATTGTGGAAAACACTTGAAATCATTTTCCGTTCACTTGGAAGGACTGCTTCACGCTCGATAATTGATGCCAAGGTTAAAACCTCATGGGTGTTAAGGTTATTTTTTGTTGCTGTCAGGATGATATCCGTTGAAAATCGTAAGATTAAAGTGTCTAACATCAACTTAACCAAGTCTTCAGGCGTTGCATCAAGGGCAATTTCATATGTGTCGGGGAACAAATAGCCTTGAAGTGTGGTATTTTCGGGGAATGAGGCTTTAAATTCCTCAGGTACCTTAGAGTTTTCAATAGCAGTCAGGAAATCATCAGCTTTCGCGAACCCTGAATCCTCAACTATTGTGGCCATTTCTTCAAAGCGTAATCCTTCCGGAAAAGTTATGACCAGACCAGGTATTGAGGGCTGGACGGTTAGTAATGCGGCCAATTGAGAAGGAGAGATGTTACGAGCTAATTCATGCGGGGCAGCGGCAAGAATTCCTTCAATACCCATTAGATCAATAAGCAATTCAAATTGTAATCCGGAACGAACATAACCAAATGTGACAAGCTCCTCACCGATTTTCCGAGAAGTACTTCCCTGCGGGACAATATAGATTCTTTCGGACGCATCTTTTTTTAGATTATGTGCGTTGTGGGATTGGCTAGCTTTCAAAGTGTTTGGAGTGTTAATGATTAGCAAGATTGAGCTAACAGTGCCTGCTAAAAATATGAAGACGCTCAAGATTGCCAAAAAGTTGTGGCGTGAATAACGTAAAGCAAATGAGGCTATATTGGCCATCTTAATATTTTCCTGCAACTCTCCGGGAATCTAAAACAGTCTGGAGAATTATTGCTGCAGCAGCAGAATCGCGTTCTCCTGAACGGCGATTTTTTCGTGTGCGTCCGGCTTCGTTCAAAATTTTATCAGCTTGTATAGATGTGAGTCGTTCGTCCCATTCTGTGACAGGAATATTTAGGTTCTCACGTAGTTTCTCAATCCATTTTCGTGTCAGATTAGTTTGTTCAGAATTACCACCCTCTAAGGTGAGTGGTAATCCCACAATAACTTCGGAAATATTTTCAGTACTAACCAGATCTTGAATTTGAGAAATCAATTTCTTGCCTTCTCCCTTTAATGCAGAACGGGGATGAGCAAAAAGAGCTAATTCATCGCTGACTGCAACACCAATACGTCGACTACCATAATCAAGCGCCATGAGTGGTTGAGCTAGCATGGGAATATTAAAGTAAAGATAAAGGTGGCTTGGTGTTGATACATATCTACTTATTTAGAGTTTCAGTTATAAGATCCTTGCCGTGTTTTAGTGCATTAGTTAGTTGGCTAGCATCGCCTCCTCCGGCTTCAGCAAGTTCAGGGCGACCTCCCCCTCCCCCTCCTGCTATCTTTGCTACAGAACGAACAATATCACCAGCATTCAATCCTTGTTCAATGAGTTCATGAGAAACAGTACACAAGAAAGCGACTCGGCCGTTAAGTACAGTAGCGAGCAAAATAACCGATTGCTTCAGGTCTGAGCGTAGTTGGTCAGCAATCACTTTCAATCCAGCTTGATCGGTATCTTCTACAACGGCATTAATAATGAATGTGTCACCAATTTTTTCTGCAGATTTTTTTATTTCTTCAGTTTGTGTAGATGCTCTATCACGTTCAAAACTTTTTGTTTGTTCACGAAGGTCGGTGAGTTCTTCCAAAAGGATATGTATACGTTTTTCTGATTCTGCAGGGGTAGTTGAGAGCGCGTTGGCAACGTTCTGTAAAGTTTTAATTTGCTCCGAAAAATAATTTTCTGCAGAAAACCCAGAAAGGGCTTCTAGTCGCCGCGATCCTGCGGCAACAGCTGTTTCACGAAGTATCTGGACAAAACCTAGGCGTCCGGTGAAATCAACATGAGTGCCGCCACATAGTTCCATACTAAAGCTTTCTCCTGGAGGTCCAATTTCTACTACCCGAACTTCCGCACCATATTTATCACCAAAAAAGGCTAATGCACCTTCGCTGACAGCCTCTTGATATGAGGAATTTCGCCATTCAACCGCCAAATTTTCTCGAACTTTACTGTTAACGAGTTGTTGGACTTCAGTTAGGGCTGCTTCAGGAATCTTTTCAAGGTGTGTGAAATCAAAGCGGAAACGTTCTGCAGAAACGAGAGACCCTTGTTGGCGCACATGGTTACCCAACACATCGCGTAAAGCAGAGTGGAGTAGATGAGTAGCTGTGTGGTTGCTGGCTGCTGCAAATCGATGTGTCTGGTCTACTGTCGCAACAACACTTGATCCGGATAAAATTTCTCCTTCGATAACGTGAGCTTGATGTACGATCGCATTACCAGCTTGTTGAGTATCTGTAACTTCAAGAATACCTTGAGGGCTGCTAATTATTCCTCTGTCTCCTATTTGCCCACCTCCCTCTGGATAAAAGGGTGTTGCAGAAAGTACTATTTCACAGTCTTCGCCAGCGGTTACCGGTCCGCTGCTCTCTCCGTTTTTTAGAATTGTTGCTATTTCCGTATCTTCTTCGAGATGAGTGTATCCAGTAAATGTACTGTGCTCCTGAGTCAAAGAGCTTAGAGATGGAAGTGTTTCAGAATCTGAAAAGTGTGCTGCCTGACGAGCTCGCTTACGTTGGTCTTCAAGTGCTGTTTGAAATCCCAGTGCGTCGACTTGGATTCCCTGAGCCTTCGCTATTTCCGAGGTTAATTCTAAGGGAAGTCCGTAAGTGTCGTATAACTCAAAAGCAATTTCCCCTGACAAGATAGAACTTCCTGCCGTTTGTTCGCGAGTGATCAGTCGATCAAGGCGTTGGCTTGCGGCCGAGAGTGTTCGTGAAAATCGTTCTTCTTCGCTTCCAATTGCCTGCATAATAAATTCTAAATTTTCGGTTAAATGTGGGTAGGTTGGTGCAAGTTTGTTGATCGAGATCTTAGCCAAACGCGGAAGGAATGCCTCATTTAAACCTTCACGACGTGCTAGGTAAATGGCACGTCTGATAATTCGTCTTAGTACGTATCCACGCCCTTCATTACTTGGGACCACACCGTCCCCAGTAAGGAGTGTTGCGGCACGTGAATGCTCAGACATTGCCCTTATTGCGTAGTCTGTAGTGGTTGATGCCGTCCCTGACAGGCGTTCATTTCCTAGGATTTCTGAAGCTTCCTTTAGTATGGGTAGGAAAATATCTGTTTCAAAAACGCTTTTCTTCCCTTGTAAAACTGCTGCAATTCTTTCAAGCCCGCTACCTGTATCGATGTTTTTTTGAGGAAGTTCGCTGAATGATCCATTTTCATCGCGCAGATTTTGCATGAAGACAAGATTCCAGATTTCTAGGAATCGATCGTTTTGTTTTGCTGGGTCTGTATTTTCTAGTCCTTTTTCAGGTGTAAAGTCAAAAAAAAATTCGCTATCAGGGCCACATGGTCCAGTAGGTCCACTGAACCAATAGTTTTCATCTTGATCGTATCGATGAATTTGGGCGTCTGCTATGCCTAAGTTACGCCATGCATCGTAAGCTTCTTCATCTTCGGAAAAGATGCTGAAATGTAGGTTTTGCTTAGGAATTTCATAGATCTTTGTAAGAAGTTCATAGGCCCAAGTGATTATTTCAGATTTAAAATAATCACCAAAACTAAAGTTACCCATCATTTCAAATGCTGTGAGATGGCTTAAGTCACCAACCTCTTCGATATCGGGTGTTCGGAAGCAGGGTTGAATTGTTGTTACTCGTTTGTGCTCTGGTACTTCTAGGCCCGTAAAGTAAGGCTTAAATTGTTGCATGCCTGCGGTTGTAAAGAGAGTAGTTGGGTCACCGACAGGAATAAGTGGCCATGCAGGTAGTTGCACGTGATTTTTTTCTTTAAAAAAATCCAAAAAGGAATTCCTGATTTCGTCTGAAGTAAGTGGTTGGACTTTTTGATTTGCCATTACATACTGATGCTACGTGTGAGTGTGGTGCAGTGTCGAGTCTTAATAGCTAGGTTTATAGATTAGCCCTTGACAGTTTTTCAAAAAGGCATACATGATCGTAACCAGCCGCAATGAGCGACGATCTTGAACCTCACGAACCCCTCACCGTACAAAAATCGGAAATACGGTCTCCTTTAGGCGGTTCTGTATAATTTTATGAATGTAACTCACAAGCAAAAAATTGGGGTTTTAATTTTTTCATCTGAGGGTTACTGCGAGCAAATTTTAGCTGGTGCAAGTGCAACTGTATGGATTGCTGAAACGGTACATGAACTTGGCTATGAGCGAGTTATTGTTGCTTCCTCAGGAGTCTTGGAAAGTAAGCCTGAATATTTTGAGACATTGCAAGTGCAAAAAAATGAAGGATTGCGCAATGTGCTCGAAGCAGCTAGAAATCAGTTGTACGGCTGTGCACGAATCGTTGTAATTGACCGAATAATGCCTTTGATTACCGAAAAAACTTTGGAGGGATTAGTTAATTCTACTTCCCCAGTGGCCGCAACTTTTTGTGATGATAAGGATGAATTTTCTAGGGGCCCTTTTTCCTTCGATACTAATTGGCTTTACGAGAAAGAGTCGGCTTTTATGTCATCGGCTGATTTAGTGAACATGTTTATTGAGGAAGGTGGCGTTGTGTCTAGGGTGGTTGCGAGTGACAAAGAATTAATTTGTGTAGAGGACGCATATTCAGTGGTAGAGGCAGAAAGTGGATTGAGAGGAAGGCTTATAGAAAAAGCAATTGGCAGAGGCGTATCTTTTACTGATCCAGGCAGCGTTATCCTTGAACATGATGTGAAACTTGAGGGTAGTGTCCGTATTGAGCCTAATTGTCAGTTGTACGGCAATTGTCTGGTTCGAAGTGGTTCAATTATAGGACCAGGGACGGTTCTGAAAAATTCAATAGTTGGAGAGGAAAGTACAGTTATACAGTCAGTTATTTCGGACTCGCAAATTGGATCGCATGTTAGGGTGGGACCATTTTCACATGTTCGTGAAAGTGCACAAATTGGTGATTATTGCGAGATAGGAACTTCGGCTGAAGTTAAGGCCTCTGAGCTTAAACGTTTTGTGAAAATGCATCATTTCTCATATTTAGGAGATGCGACTGTTGGTGAAAGTAGCAATATTGGTGCAGGTGCCATCACCTGCAATTTTGATGGTCAAGAAAAACATCGCACCGAAATCGGAGCCAGTGCCTTTATAGGTAGTTCAACAATGTTGGTAGCTCCTGTTGTTGTTGGTGATGATGCTATGACAGGAGCTGGGTCTGTCGTGTTGGATGATGTCCCTGCAAAGGGGAAGGTGGTTGGTGTACCTGCACAAATTCTCAAGAAGTCGGAGCGTAAAAACAGCTAATGGATTGGGCAGTAATTAATTCGATAATTACGATTGTAGGTGCAACTGCAGTTCTTGCACTTGTCGCTGGACTGGAAGCAGCTGTTGCAAAAATGAACTTAGCTCGTATGTCTGCGCAAGCCGAAACGGGAAATCTAAAAGCAGCTCGAGTGATCAAAATTATGGAACCTGCTGCATTCCGTTCTTTTGCGGCAGCAAGAGCACTAGCTGGGGCCGGTATAATTGCTGCCGCAGCGTATTTTGGTGCACGTGAATTTAATGCAAGTGGTGCAGCTGCAATAGCAGTTGCAGGAGGCGCTTTTGCAGCAATGATACAAATCACTGCTGCAACCCTGGGCAACTTGGCCCCTGAAGAGACTGTATTACGTTTTTCATGGTCTATACGTTGGTGTGCCTTGTTGTTTATATGGCCTGCACGGATCTTGAGTCTTCCGAGTCGATTGCTTTCTGGTTTCGTACAAGTCGTGACTCCTTCGCAAAACGAACGTGAAGGAGAGGACTTGGTAACTTTTCTTGAAAAAGAAGAGGCGACGGGTGGTGTTGAAGAGGAAGAGAGAAGAATGATACGTGGAGTTCTAGAACTTGAAGAGAAGGCAGTACACGAAATTATGGCACCCCGAATTGAAATCGTTGCTACTGAACGTAACTCGTCTATTCGTGAAGTTGCTCAGTTGGCTACGGAGAGAGGTTTTAGTCGTATACCGGTATTTGAAGAAAATATTGATAACATTGTTGGCATTGTTTATGCAAAAGATTTGCTATCTGCCTTGGTAAGTGATGACGAAGAAACACTTGATAAGTGGCTTCGAAATCCAGTGTTTGTTCCGGAGTCAAAGCGTGCTGATGACCTTTTGACGGAGATGCGCGGGACTAGGACTCATTTGGCTATTGCTGTGGATGAATATGGTGGAACGGCCGGCTTGGTCACTATCGAGGATTTGCTGGAGGGAATTGTTGGGGAAATTGAAGATGAATATGATGTTGCAGCTCCCGCTATGGAGGTACTTTCCACAAACGAGGTAATGCTTGATGCCGGGATGGCAACTGATGTACTGGAAGATTTGTTTTCGTATACGGTGGAAAGTGAGGATTTTGATACGGTTGGTGGTTTTCTGATTCATTTATTGGGTCGATTACCCAGGGTTGGAGATGAAGTTTCCGTTGATGGATTGCAGATAAAAGTTTTAAGTATGAGTGGCAGGAGGCTTCAGCGGCTAAGGATTATAAAAAGCCAGGAAAGTGATGGAAATGGTGACGTTGAGGACTCAGGGGAAATATAAATCTAACTTTATTGTTTCATTAAGGACTTAGTTGTACTTAGTAGAATGTAAAAAGCACGCTGTTTTGGTTTGACATAGGGCCCGTTTAGACGTAACTTCAATCCTTGGCCCTCTTGTGGCTCGTACTTTAAAAATTGAATAGCGGACGAAATAAAAACGTTCGGGAACCCGTCACGGTGTGTCTGTTTTTTACCGACACAACCGAGACAAAAAACAAAACTCTGTGAACACTTCTTTTGAAGTGTTTCCAACGGAGAGTTTGATCCTGGCTCAGGACAAACGCTGGCGGTGTGTATTAGGCATGCAAGTCGAGCGAGAAACCTACGCTTGCGTAGGCAGAGAGCGGCGGACGGGTGAGTAACACGTGGGTAACGTGCCCTAAAGAGGGGGATAACTAGCCGAAAGGCTAGCTAATACCCCATATTGCTCCCGGTGAGAGGCCGGAGAGTGAAAACTCAGGTGCTTTAGGAGCGGCCCGCGGTCGATTAGCTAGTTGGTGAGGTAATGGCCCACCAAGGCGATGATCGATAGCTGGTCTGAGAGGATGGTCAGCCACATGGGGACTGAGACACGGCCCCGACTCCTACGGGAGGCAGCAGCTAAGAATCTTGCGCAATGGGCGAAAGCCTGACGCAGCAACACCGCGTGAGGGATGAAGGCCTTCGGGTTGTAAACCTCTTTTACGAGGGAAGAAGTTCTGACGGTACCTCGTGAATAAGCAACGGCTAACTACGTGCCAGCAGCCGCGGTAATACGTAGGTTGCAAGCGTTGTCCGGATTTACTGGGCGTAAAGGGCCCGCAGGCGGCTTGGCAAGTTTTGGGTGAAATCTCGCGGCTTAACCGAGAGAGGTCTCAGAAAACTGCTAGGCTTGAAGCAGTGAGGGGGATGCAGAATTCCCGGTGTAGCGGTGGAATGCGTAGATATCGGGAGGAATACCAGAGGCGAAGGCGGCATCCTGGCACTGACTTGACGCTGAGGGGCGAAAGCGTGGGGAGCGAACCGGATTAGATACCCGGGTAGTCCACGCCGTAAACGATGAGTACTAGATGTCGGGGGTATCGACCCCCTCGGTGTCGTAGCTAACGCAATAAGTACTCCGCCTGGGGACTACGGCCGCAAGGCTAAAACTCAAAGGAATTGACGGGGGCCCGCACAAGCAGCGGAGCGTGTGGTTTAATTCGATGGTACGCGAAGAACCTTACCCGGATTTGACATGTACGTAGTACTGATGTGAAAACTGATGGACCCTTCGGGGAGCGTACACAGGTGTTGCACGGCCGTCGTCAGCTCGTGCCGTGAGGTGTTGGGTTAAGTCTCGCAACGAGCGCAACCCCCGTCGCCAGTTATATTTTTCTGTCGAGACTGCCGGGAAACCCCCGGAGGAAGGAGGGGACGATGTCAGGTCAGCGTGACCCTTACGTCCGGGGCTACACACACGCTACAATGGGTGGTACAAAGGGACGCCAAGCCGCGAGGTGGAGCTAATCCCATCAAAGCCATCCTAAGTTCGGATTGTAGGCTGAAACTCGCCTACATGAAGTCGGAGTTGCTAGTAAACGCAGGTCAGCAATACTGCGTTGAATACGTTCCCGGGCCTTGTACACACCGCCCGTCACGTCATGAAAGTTGGTAACACCTAAAGCCACTAAGCTAACCGTTCGCGGGGGCAGGTGTCTAGGGTGGGACCAGCGATTGGGACGAAGTCGTAACAAGGTAGCCGTAGCGGAAGCTGCGGCTGGATCACCTCCTTTCTAGGGAGATTGCCAACCTACTTAATAGCTATGAACGGTGTTTGTAGTGTAGGAATGGCACATCCTAGGTCGATAGAAAAAACATTTCGGTGTTTTATCTACAAAACGGCTACTCGAACAGCCGTATTTCGTTCGCTATTCAGCTTTTAAGGCCGTAAGGCAGGGGCCATTAGCTCAGCTGGTTAGAGCGCAGTCCTGATAAGACTGAGGTCCCTGGTTCGAGTCCAGGATGGCCCACCATAGCGCTTGCTAGGGGCCGTAGCTCAGTTGGGAGAGCGCCTCGCTTGCACCGAGGAGGTCAGGAGTTCAAGTCTCCTCGGCTCCACCAAACTTGGGCTAGGCAAAGGTTTATATATCAGCCAGTGTCAGTGAAGACGCTGGCCGGTATAAAAACCGGCAGACATTGATAATTGAAGAGAGAGTAACTGCAAACGGAATCTGGTATATGTTGATTCATGTACTAGATGCCGGGAAAACAGATCTAGTATGTGTGTATTCATGTATTAGATCATGTATGCAATTTGCGAGTCTTGAACGATGAGTCAAGCTATCAAGGCGCGCGGTGGATGCCTAGGCGTTAGGAGCCGAGGAAGGACGTAGCAAGGCTGCGATAAGCTTCGTTTAGCTGCCAAGTAAGCTCAGACGAAGATTTCCGAATGGGGCAACCCGATCCGGTAAAACCGGATCACTCCGGACTGAACACATAGGTCCGGTAGAGGGAACCGGGGGAACTGAAACATCTAAGTACCCTGAGGAAAAGAGATTATTCCCTTAGTAGCGGCGAGCGAAAGGGGAAAAGCCCAAACCGAACAGGTTCGCCTGGTCGGTGTTGTAGGGCCTGCACTGTCTGTTTATTCAGACACAAAGTTACCAATTGCAAATTTAATAGAACGGTCCTGGAATGGCCGGCCATAGAGGGTGAGGGCCCCGTACATGAAAGGTTTGCAACTTTGAAGCAGGTTCCTGAGTACCACGGGACACGTGAAACCCTGTGGGAATCTGGGGAGACCACTTCCCAAGGCTAAATACTCCTGACGACCAATAGTGAACTAGTACCGTGAGGGAAAGGTGAAAAGTACCCCGGGAGGGGAGTGAAAGAGATCCTGAAACCGTGTGCTGACAAGCAGTCGGAGCCCGTTTCGGCGGGTGACGGCGTGCCTATTGAAGAATGAGCCGGTGAGTTACTTTATGTGGCAAGGTTAAGTAGAGAGATCTATGGAGCCGTAGCGAAAGCGAGTCCTAATAGGGCGAATCAGTCGCATGGAGTAGACGCGAAACCTGGTGATCTATCCATGGGCAGGTTGAAGTTCGGGTAAAACCGAATGGAGGACCGAACCAGGGTGTGTTGCAAAACGCTTGGATGACCTGTGGATAGCGGTGAAATGCCAAACGAACCAGGAGATAGCTCGTTCTCCCCGAAATGCATTTAGGTGCAGCCTCGGGTGATCTCCGACGGAGGTAGAGCTCTGGATGGGCTAGGGGGCTTACCGCTTACCAAACCCAACCAAACTGCGAATGCCGTCGGACAGAACTCGGGAGTGAGACAGTGGGGGATAAGCTCCATTGTCGAGAGGGAAACAGCCCAGACCACCAACTAAGGCCCCCAAGTCCATGCTAAGTGTGCAAGGATGTCGAACCGCGAAGACAGCCAGGAGGTTAGCTTAGAAGCAGCTATCCTTGAAAGAGTGCGTAACAGCTCACTGGTCGAGTAGTTCTGCGCCGAGAATTCAACGGGGCTAAGCATGGCGCCGAAGTTGTGGGTCATCTGCAATTGAGCAGATGGCAGTAGGGGAGCGTTCGTTTCAGCAGAGAAGCGTTGTCGTGAGGCAGCGTGGAGCGGAACGAAGTGAGAATGCCGGTATGAGTAGCGTAAGGTGCGTGAGAACCGCACCCGCCGTAAACCTAAGGTTTCCTACGGAAGGTCAGTCCGCGTAGGGTTAGTCGGGCCTAAGCCGAGGCCGAGAGGCGTAGGCGATGGACAGCTGGTTAGTATTCCAGCACCGCAGCGGCAGTGTTTGAGCAAAGAGGGGACCCGAAAGGGTAGGTTCCTCGGACCTGTGGATATGGTCCGTCTCTGGATTGTAAGCGCCTGATGGTAGGGAAATCCGCCGTCAGATTAAGCTGAGAATTCGGGGGGAGTGGAGACTTTTGTCAAAGCGACGGAGTTGAGCCCAAGTCGGCGAGAAAAGCCTCGTTGTTAGCTGTCGTAGCGCCCGTACCGCAAACCGACACTGGTAGGTGGCGGTAAGTACCGTGAGGCGAACGGGAGAACCTTCGTTAAGGAACTCGGCAAATTAGATCCGTAACTTCGGGAGAAGGATCGCCCTTTATTGTGAACCAACTCGCTTGGTGAGCGATGAAGGGCCGCAGAGAGCAGGCCCAGGCGACTGTTTATCAAAACCACAGGTCTCTGCAAAAGCGAAAGCTGACGTATAGGGGCTGACGCCTGCCCAGTGCTGGAAGGTTAAAGTGAGAGGTGAGAGCTTTGAGCTGAAGCCCCAGTGAACGGCGGCCGTAACTATAACGGTCCTAAGGTAGCGAAATTCCTTGTCGGGTAAGTTCCGACC
>MDTE01167813.1_pt1 | contig 20581 bp, 21 predicted proteins | sample 811231 | NCBI WGS metagenome assembly MDTE01 (sample SAMN05326651, study PRJNA326480) | marine metagenome | isolation source: seawater | place: Indian Ocean: Red Sea | collected 2010
TACAATGAGGCAGACCAAAAGTACCTGGTCTACTCCATCGCCGGCGAAAAAGGCCTCGGAATCGCCGAACTGACCTAGTACACAGACGGGAAGGGATCGCCAGCCTTGTACATCTGGCAGTTATCTTGTATGCGTATATTCTATAGCCCTCCTTCCTCGTGGGACCGGCCTCCAGGCCGAGAGATCTTGACCCCTACAGGAGCACTCAGAACCATCGTGCAACAGGACCACCCCGTTACTCATTAAATTGGATGCATAACCCGTCCAGCCAATCAAGCCCACCAGATCACACGACTGGCCTCTCCTGTCCTGTCTGCTCAGCCCATCTCCAAATGGCCGGCCGACGGGCATTCTGCAAGGACGGCCACAGCTTCGACCAGGCAAAGGAAGGTTACTTCAACCTGCTCCTCGCCAACCAGAAAGGCTCGCTTGATCCCGGCGACGATCGTGAATCCGTTAACGCCCGTCGCGACTTCCTGTCAGCCGGCCACTATGACTTCCTGAGCGATGGGATACGTCCGTACATATCATCTGATGCAACCCTTCTCGACGCCGGCTGCGGTGACGGCCACTTCCTGAACGCGATTGCCCCAGGGCCATCCTACGGCATCGACATATCGAGATCCGCCATCCGCCTCGCCGCCCGCAGCAACCGCGATCACACCTGGTGTGTCGCCAACCTCGCCCGACGGATCCCTCTCGCTGATCACAGCTGCACGACTATCGTCAGCATCCTCTCCCCACGCAACAACGACGAGTTCCGTCGCATCCTCCGCCCGGACGGCCTCCTGATCTGCGTCATCCCCGGCCCGAACCATCTCACTGAACTCACATCCCGCCTGATGGCCAACCCTTCGAATGCCGAGTCCAAACCGTCATCGCTCCAGCACGATCTCCCCGCGTTCAGATTGCTGGAGCAGGAAAGGGTAACGCGCGAATTCCCTGCCGATCACTCCGCCATCCAGAACTTGATCGCCATGACCCCCCTCCGCTGGAAGAGCCGTCGCCAATCCCTCGCCGAAGTCGACTCGCTCTCCAACCTCGACATAACGGCCGACGCCACGCTTCTGACCTTCCGATAACGATTGCCTACTGACCGGGGCCGGGAACCGGGGGGCGGAGATTGACTACTGACTGGGGCGGGTTGTGCGTGCAGGGCAAGAACTCACTACTTCTTAACCAGCTTCTGCATCGACCGCAGCTCCCTCGGCGGATCCATCGAACTCCCGTAATCACTCCACGACACCTCCGCCACGTAGATGTCCCCCTTAGAATCCACCGCGATCCCGTGTGGCGAATAGAACCGCCCGGGCTCATCCCCATACGGCTCCGTCCCCACCCGGGCGAGCACATTCCCTTGCCGATCCATCACCGACACACGCGGTCCAAGATTAGTACCCATCCGATTGCTGCCAATCCCGCAGAAGTACTCTCCAAGATAGATCTTGGGGTTGTCCGTATTCGCATCCCTACAGATCGCCGCGACCCGGGACATGTCATTCCATTGCGTGACAAACTTTCCGTCCAGATCGAACACCTGCACCCGCTGATTCTCACGGTCCGCGATATACACGAGACCCTCATCGTCCACGATCAGGTTATGCACGATGTTGAACTGCCCCGGTGCCGTACCCGATTCTCCCCAGGACATAATCAGGTTCCCGTCCGGATCGTACTTGTGCACCCGAGCATTCCCATACCCATCGGCGACCAACATATCCCCCGTGGCCGGATCGATCGCCAGGTGAGCGGGATAACAGAACGGATCCCCGCTCATTGCCTTCGCCGGGTGCTGCGCCTGGATCTCCGCCAGCTTCTCACCCTTTGGCGTGAACTTCTTAACCGTGTGATCGCCATTGTCGACGGTATAGATGGACCCATCCGGCCCGATCGTCACCCCGTGCGGATTGTCGAACTCCCCGTGCCCCCACGTATCCAGGATGTCCCCATCCGCATTGAACACGATCATCGGATGCGTTCCCCGGTTGAACACAAACACATTGTCATTCGCATCCACCGCCACCGCCGTCGCCTCCTTATACGTTGCATCCGGCTGCAGCTTCCCCCAATCCTCCCCCGTCGTCTCGTAAACGAAATCCCCTGATCCTAGTTCTACCATCACAAACTCCCTTATGAGTCATCCCCGCGAACGCGGGGACCGATTGCCCTGAATACGGTTTTCGCGGTTTGGGCATCGGTTAACAACCTACGGTTTCGCATTTTGCATTTTCCATTTGTCCTTAATCCCAAACCCTCTCCCACCTCCCGTGCTCCGCACTCCTGTAAATCGCAAACGCCGTCCGCAACTCCCCAACCGCCACTTCGGGCCCAGCTTGCAGTTCTGTCCCGTCTAACACGGCCGACGCAAAATCCGCAATCTCCGGCCCAAACGACTGTGCATATCCCTTCGGCTCCATCAACGGCATCCCATCCGGATGCTCCCGATCGAACAGCTTGATCCCACCCTCGAACCCACCCCCGATCGTGATCTCGCCCTTACTCCCCGTGATCCGCCACCAGTCGTCCGGCGCAAAGGCCGTATCGATCATCATCGCATCCAGGATCGCCGACTTCCCTGACCGGAACCGCACGATCGACCGCATCAGCGACTCCCCCTCCATTTGCTTCAACGGATACCCCAGCACCCCCACGACATCCTCGATCTCACCAAACCAGATCCGCAACGGTCTGATCCAGTGTGCGCCACCGTCGACCGTAACCCCGCCCCCGGTCCGCTTCACATTCAGTCGCCAGTCATGCCCTTCCTGAAACCAATACGGGTCGAATGAAGCGACATAAGCCGCTCGAGCCGTGATCAGGTCCCCGATCAGCCCCTCATCAATCGCCTCTTTCGCCCGCACGATCTCCGGCCAGTACTGCGAGTTCTCCGCGACCATGAACACCAGATCCGTCTCACTCGCCGCCTTCAGAATCCGATCACACGCTTCGAGGGTCGGCGCCATCGGCTTCTCCAGCATCACATGCATACCCACATCAAAACACGCCTTGGCCGCCTCCTCGTGAAAATCGTGCGGCAGCATGATATCCACCGCATCGAAATCCCCCTTCTCCAGCGCCTCTTCCAACGACCCGAACGCCTGCACTCCACCCGCTTCATTCGCAAACGCCTGAGCCCGCTCCAGATCCCGATCCACCGTCGCCGTCACCTGAATCCCGGGCACGTGCTCCTTGATCCCATCCAGATGAAACTTCGCAATCGCCCCACACCCCACGAGCGCCATTTTCAGTTTCTCAGCCATACGCATCCTTATCATCTACCGCTTTCGCCCCAATGGGCAATCGACTAACATGGGTGAACCACTCGTGGAGCACCGCGGAGCTGGGATCATCGACAATATCTTCTCGCACTCCCCTCCGTGTCCTCTGTGATTCCTTGCCTTTGGGTTTGTTATGAATGAACAAGTCCCGTTCGCCATCATGTCTGATCGCGAGAAGTATCTCTTCGACCTCCAGGGCTTCATCGTGATCCAAGGTATGCTCACATCCGACGAAGTTAAAGCCTTGAACGAGGGACTTGACGCCAACCACGACAAGCGTCTCGATGACGGGAACCGAGGCGCGTCCGGCGCCATGGCTGGAGATCACCCGCGTGGCCTGTACACGGGGATGCTTACGTGGGACAAGCCCTGGTGCCAGCCGTTCCGCGACCTCCTCACCCACAAGAAAATCATCCCTTACCTCAACACGCTCCTCGGTCGCGGCTGGAAACTCGACCACAACCCATTCATCTACACGGCGAGCAAGGGTACTGAGGGCCTGAACCTCCACGGCCACGGGATGGTCAACCTCAGCGGCTCCCGCTTCTACGCCTACCAGAATGGGCGGATGCGGTGCGGTCTGATCAACTGCCAGTATCAGCTCGCCGACGTCAACCCGGGCGATGGCGGTCTCTGTGTTGTACCCGGCAGCCACAAAACCAACTTCCGCATCCCGAGAGAAATTGCCATCGGCGAAGAAGACCAGGAGATCGTGTATCACGTTCCGATGAAAGCCGGTGACCTCGTCATCTTCAGCGAGAACACCACCCACGGAACCCTCCCATGGACGGCCGACAACGAACGTCGATCCCTCTTCTACCGATACACCCCGATGTATCTCCACTACACAGGCGGCGAATACGAGACATCTCACCCGGACTGGGTGTCAGAACTGACCGAAGCCCAGCAGGCGGTTCTCCAGCCCCCCTACGTATACAACCGCCCCTTGGTCGAAGACGACGGAGAAACGGTTGTCCAACCTCGTAGAGAGGGCGAATAGGGGCCTGCCATGGAGACGCCGCTTCCAGTCGTCGTGATGCCCTCGAGATGGCCCCGCCCCTCGTTGTCGTGGTAACGCTACAGACCTGACGGGTTTCCCGCAGATTATCGGACGCATCCAGAGTCCAACGCCTCATAGCCGATCCTGACGCACGAATCATTAATCTTCTTTCCTCAATTCTCAATATAGTGCATCCTCCTCAACGGCACCTTGAGTAGGGTCGCTCGCACCTCGCTTCTACCTCTGGTTACTTGTCATTGGTCACTGGTCGTTCTCCTTGTCCCCCTCTTTCCTCATCATCCTCATCTCCGCCGTCTCCGTCGCCATCGGCATGGGCGCCCGCCAGTCCTTGGGCCTCTTCCTCCAGCCCATCACAGAATCGCTCTCGATCGGCCGCGAATCCTTCAGCCTCGCGATGGCCCTCCAGAATATTCTGTTCGGGCTACCCTTCGCCGGAATACTCGCGGACAAGATCGGTCCTCGCTGGGTTGTGGTCGGTGGGGCGACCCTCTATGCCGGTGGCTTCGCCATCCTGTCCATCGCCTCCTCCGTGTCGAACCTCTATATCGGCTTCGGGGTGATGGTCGGTCTCGCTTTGAGCGCCACCGCTTACGTCGTCGTCCTGGGCGCAGTCGCCCGCGTGGTCCCACCTGAACGCCGCGGATCTGCCTTCGGCATCGTCACGGCAGCCGGCTCGTTCGGTACTTTCGCGGTCGTGCCCCTGATGCAATGGCTGATCAACACGGTCGGATGGCAAGCCACCCTTTGGTATGCCGCAATCGTGGTCGGCGTCATAGCCATCGCTGCGATGGGTTATCCATATGGTAAACCGGAACCCCGTGGACACGAGGACGGTCCCGACGAAGACCTGATGGATGTCCTCAACAACGCTCGCAAACACTCCGGGTACCTCTTGCTCAACGCCGGCTTCTTCGTCTGCGGATTCCACGTCGCCTTCATCGCCACGCATCTCCCCTCGTATCTTGCTGATCACGGCCTGCCCAAAATGGTGGCTGCCACAGCGCTCTCCCTGATCGGCTTGTTCAACATGGGCGGCTCCTATCTGTTTGGGCGACTGGGCGACCGATACCGGAAGAAGTATCTCCTCAGCTTCCTCTACGGAACACGATCCGTCGTCATAAGCTGCTTCCTCATCGTACCCGTCACAAACACGACTGCCCTCATCTTCGCCTGCGTAATCGGCTTCCTATGGCTCGCCACCGTACCGCTAACGAGCGGCACCGTCGCCCAGATCTTTGGCTCTCGCTACCTGGCTACCCTGTACGGATTCGTCTTCTTCAGCCACCAGGTCGGCAGTTTCTTGGGGGTATGGCTCGGCGGCCGCATCTACGACGCCACCGGCTCCTACAACCCCGTCTGGATCGGTGCCGTGATCTTGGGCACCTTCGCTACTCTCGTCCATCTCCCCATAAAGGACCAGGCCTTCACTCGACAACAAACGGCATGAACGAGTTGAACGAAGAGGGCAACGGGATCTTCGGGTGAGTCTGGAACCCGGGACGCAGTAAAGCGTTCACAGTGATGTTTCCTTTCGTGTATTTCGTGGTCTTCTTTCGATTTTGTGACTTTCGCAGGAGTTCAAATGCCCTCAGAAGAGCTTGTCTTCCAAGATTCATTTACCAACACGCTAGATCCCTCCTGGTCCTGGCTACGAGAAGACCCCAACCTCTGGCGAATCGCTGACCAGGGTCTTGAAATCTGCGTCCAGCCCGGCAAAGCCGACACCGTGATCAATGCCCTTGTCAGAGAAGCGCCCGATCGTACACAGGGCACCTACGCAATCGAGGTGACCGTGCATAACCACACCCTCCCCACCGAGCAATATGAGCAAGCGGGAATAACCTGGTACGTCGACGGGAAACCGGTGTTCAAGGAAGTAAAGGAACTGATCGACGGAGACCTCTACATCATCCCCGGCAAGCTGCCAATGCGGACCCAGTCCGTGAGGCTCAGACTGGTCGTTACTTCTGATGCCTGGATAGCGCAGTATCGACCCGAGGGAGAAGCGCAGTTCAAGAATGCCGCGGAGGGTGAGTTGACCACGCCTGGTAAGGATCAGGTCAGTCTGCAGTGCTACAACGGGCCGGAGGGATCCGACCACTGGATTCGCTTCGAAGACTTTCGGATTACGAAGCTGTAAGAACTATGGGTTTGGTTGCTTAGGGTTTCTGATCGCACCCTTGGCTTCTCCCCGGGGAGAGCGCAAGCGGTCGATCCCGGAACGGCATGAGGACTCTTGAAGGGGCCCCATCAAGCCTCGAAGGGGCCGATATTTTCTTTCTTCACGTTTACACATCCTGACTTATCTCGACAGCCGCAGCCAACACCACCTGCGCACTCCGCACCACATTCTCCAAATTCACCCGCTCCGGCACGTCCCCCACCAGATGGTATTCCGCATCCTCATAAGGAAACGACCCGACGTTCATCACCGTCCGCCGGAACCCCGAGTTGATATACATCCCGTCGTCGTCGTTCACCTTTTCCTTGAAGACCACCTTCGGCTCGAGATCGATCCCGTATCGCTTCGCACACCAGGCCACCTGCTCAGCTAACGCCTTCCCTTCATCTGTGCTGTAGGCAACCACGTGAGTCAGCTTTCCCCCCGCCGTATCCTCATCTGACTTCCCATCCAGACTGTCGACATTCAGCACCGCCACAATCTCGTCGCCAGCCGCAGCCCCTGCCTCTGCCGCCTTCCGACTCGTCCACGGCCGATGCTCTTCATTGCAGAACAGAATCCTGACTGTCCGCTTCAGCCCTGCCCCGGCCAGCAGCCGCGCCATCTCCAGATTCGCCACCAACCCGACGCAGTTGTCCCTGGCCCCCGGCGAGTCGATCCAGCTCATTGAGTCCTTGTGTGAGATGAGCTGTACGATCTCGTCCGGCCGCTCCGATCCCTCGATCACCGCCTCGATATTGGCCACATCATACCAAGGATCGTCCGGCGCCGGCTTCGAGTACCAATGGTGCAACGGCTTCGTCTCATCACACCGGAACGCCTGCACCTGGTGTCGCGTTTCCCTGAACCCGCACCCGGCTTCTTCTAGCTGCGCCCGGATATAGTCATCCGTCTCCTCGAGCGTGCTCTTCGTCTGTCCCGACCGCGTATAGTTCGCCTTCCGAAAAGGCAACGGATCCTTGCTCAAGTAGAACAGATCCCGCCGAATCCGCTCCCCCGATACCTTCCCAATCAACACCTCAACCATTGAGACCTCCCACGATGCCAAATCCCCACTTCCTCACTATCTTGCGCTCGACAGAATAGCCATCCCTCTTCGTTGTAGGAAGGCCGCGGTTGTCACCCGGACCATGACGCTTGCACAACCCCTCCGTGTCTTCCGTGTCCTCTGTGGTTCCCTTTGACCAACCTATCGCTAAGCAATCTCCGGTTCCACTAAGTCTTCGGAATCCCCACCAACACCCGATTCCGCGGAGTAATCATCCTCGGGATATATGTCCAATCCATCTTGTATCCCAGCCCTTCCATCCGATAGGTCCGATCCACATCCGTCACCACCCACGGATCCAGCATTCGCGTCAGCACCTCGGGCCCACCTGACTGATTCGGCCCGTAGCAGCACGGCATCACCACCACCCGACTCCCGAGCAGATGCGCCACCTCCAGACACCTATCCGTCAGCTTACCACACGCGTGCACGCCGGTGATCGTCGTTCCCGGCTCGAGGTGATCCGCCATCCCATCTACGGGACTCTCGATCCACTTGACCTTCTCCTCTACCCACGGCGCCACTGAGATGATCGCATTCAGAATCTCCTGAGAACCGTCGGTACATCGAGCAACGTCACCTGCTCCACGGACCGTTGCATCGCCGCATACAGAATGCCCACGAGACCGTGTCCACAACACAGATCAGCCATCCGTGCAGATCGCATACGCCGGCGCGTCCGGGCATAGAACTCGAATGACTCCAGCACCTCCTTTGGCCCAATTACGCGCGTCTCCCCAAGCGCCCGAATCATTCTGGTCTCGAACCTGTCATCCTCGAGATATTCTTCGGCGAATTCCGTCAGCCGTATCCTGGATCGCCTCACATATCCCGGCCGATTCTTGTTCAATTGCGGAAACGCTCTGAACGGTGCGTCAGTCTCATCGTACTGAACGGACATTACATCTCCATTCACAAGTTTGCATGCTGACCTTCGCCGGTTCTACCTGCTGCCGGTTAGCCATCTTGCCAGTTCTGGTTACAGCCGTTTCGCCTATTGCCCTTAGTTCAACACTAAGGTGGCCATACCCAACCCTGACTTCAAGCACCTAACCACCGTCCGTTCCTTCCCGAACACCTCTGGCCATCATCTGGCTCACTACGAGTAACCCACTCCTTAAGGAGGGGGACGGAGGTCCCGACCCACGTCCTTCGCTATGAGGAAGTTGCTTTGAGATTTGCATATTCCCCCGTGCACGAAACCACCCATATCACCGACAAAATCGCCGCACTCTACCACGGCCGACGCCGCATACGAAAGGTGGACGGACTTCGGAGCCCCCAAACGAACGGAGTATCGTGTTCGGCCCGTCGATCGGCCCCCGGTCGCACGGCTAACTCCTGAAGAGAGGATAGACCCTCCTTTGGTTCAGCCTCCCCAAACGTCTATCCTGGTCCTTTTCGCTTACGGCCTCCCGAATTGTTCCGTATTCTGGATTCCCGTCACACGACGTGGACGAACCTTGAATATCGACTCGGCACGTTGTGTGATTGCCCTCTGCTGCTCCGCGACGGCAGCGATTTATGACTCAGGAGACCCCCATGTCCCTCAAAATGCGTGTAGGCCTAGGCCAGTTCCAGGAACTCACCGATGACATGCTCGCCTTCATCAAACAGATCGGCGCCGATGATTTCCTGATGAACACGCCGCGGATCCCGAAGGAAACGGGTCAGTGGGAATATGAGGACCTGAAAGAACTGAAAGACCGGGCAGATGATGCAGACCTTCGCCTGATGGCCCTCGAGAACGTCCCAATCGAGTTTTACATCGACATCATGCTCGCCGGACCGAAGCGGGACGAGCAGATCGAGAAGATGTCCAACACGATCCGGAACATGGGTAAGGCGGATATCCCCATCCTCGGATACCACTGGATGCCGAACAAGGTCTGGCGTACGGAACCGCTTGCGACGCTGCGCGGCGGGGCAAGAGCGACACGCTTCGACATGTCGGAACACGACCCCGACGAGTTTACCCACGATCGCGTCTATACCAAAGAGGAGATGACGGAGAATTTCGATTACTACCTGGAAAGGATCCTGCCGGTCGCCGAGGAAGCCGACGTGGTGCTTGCACTGCATCCCGATGACCCCCCGGTGGATTCCTTGGGTGGTGTTGGACGCATCTTCGGAAACTTCGACGAGTTCAAGCGCGCAATCGACAAATTTGACAGCCCCCATCACAAGCTCGACTTCTGCATGGGCTGTTGGTCTGAGATGAGAGCCGAAGGAGCCGTCCCCGCCATCAGCCACTTCGCCCAACGCGACCGGATCGCCTACGTCCACCTTCGCTTCGTCCAGGGCGAGGTCCCCTGCTTCAACGAGTGCTTCATCGACGAAGGCAGCGTCGACCCCTTCGAAGCCGTAAAAGCCCTTCACGGCGCCGGCTTCACAGGTTTCCTAATCACAGACCACGTCCCCAAAACCGAAGGTGACACGAGATGGGGCCATCGCAGCCGCGCCTACGCCCTCGGCTACATCCGCTGCCTCATCGACTGGGCCGAACGGCTGTAGCGTATCAGCACCTGCCTCCTGCCGTATGAACGACTTACGAAGTGCGTCGATCCACATCGCTGGGTAGATTCACCGGCTCCGAGTCCCGCTCCACTCGACGAAGACACCACCGCGGTTAGGATCCAGCTGACTGTTTGACCGGCACGGCGCGGCCTAGCCAGCGACTGTAGCCGGCCCCGCGCCCAGTGGCAACTTTCTTCCCCGATTCTTTGGTCGGTCAAAGAATCGGGTCGGCGTAACGGGCGCCGAAACGAGGTGTGTGGGGAATTGCATTACACACTAAGATCAGTTAGGAATCACCCATGATGATGTTCGCCGACACATCCCGAGGCCGACCCTTCGCTAAAGACCCCGCCGTCGTCCGTCTCGGCGATCGCTACCTGACGTACTACACGATTTGCCCTTTCGGCGATGATCGTGAAGGGGATGGATACGGCATAGGAATCGCCGAAAGCCTCGACCTGGACAACTGGACAAAGATCGACGAAATCCAACCCGTCCAGGAATGCGAACAGAACGGCATCTGCGCCCCCGGCGCCATCGTCCTCGACGAAACCGTTCACCTCTTCTACCAGACCTACGGCAACCACGAGAACGACGCCATCTGTCACGCCACATCGACCGAAGGAACCCAGTTCGACCGCGATCCAACCAACCCAATCATCAAACCGACCGGCGACTGGAACTGCGGCCGCGCCATCGACGGCGACGTCATCGACTGGAACGGAGAGCTCCTCCTCTACTGGGCGACACGAGATCCGGACTACAACATCCAACTCATTGGCGTCTCCTCCGCTCCATTAGAGAGCGATTTCTCGCGCGACACCTGGACCCAGCGCTGCGACGCCCCGATCCTCGCCCCTGAACTGGACTGGGAGCAAAATTGCATCGAGGCGTCCGCCGTGTGCAAACGGAACGGACGCCTCTGGCAATTCTACGCCGGTGCTTACAACAATCGACCCCAACAAATCGGCTGCGCCGTCAGCGACGACGGGATTTCCTGGAAACGAATCAGTAACAAGCCCCTCTTGCCGAACGGGGCCCCAGGCTCCTGGAACCACTCCGAATCAGGCCATCCCTGCGTCTTCGTCGACGAAGATGGATCGACGCATCTGTTCTTCCAGGGCAACGATGACAATGGGAAGAGTTGGTATCTGTCCCGGGTGGACGTCGATTGGTCCACGGGGCAACCTACCATCCGACCAGTGGGATCAGCCTGAAGCTTCACCTTCCGCGCGCGCCTAGGTCGGTGTCTCCACCTTCGCGAGATCCGCCGGTTCAATATGGATGACTACATCGCCTATTCCGTTCATTGTCGTCAGGACCCAGTTCTACACTACCACACGGAACACCGTCTGTCTGAATGCGCAGTCAGTACTGGCTAATGTCTTTTAGAAGTGAACCACCACGTATTTTCCCTCCACCCGGACCTCATACGTCTCCACTCCCGGATCCTCCTCACCGAGCGTCGACCCATCCTCCAACGTCACGTCATAAGACCGCACTTTCATCCGATGCGGATTGAACACCGAATCACCGTTCGTGATATCGAACTCCCACCCGTGCCACGGGCAGCTGACAATCTCCCCTTCTCGTCCCCAGACATATTCTCCAGGTTGCGAAGGCATCGTTGTCCCGCTGACTCGCCCCTTGCACAGCGACGCGCCCTGATGCGGACACCGATTCCGGAGCGCGTAGAACTGTCCGTCGACATTGAACACCCCGATTGATCGCCCCTCAATATCGACGATTCGGCGATCTCCTACGCCGAACGATTCCACATCACCAATGACGTGACGTCCCATCTGCTAAGCCTCGTCCCGTTGAAAATGCCGGCCAACAGCTGCTTCATCCCCACGCTCCGTTCTCAGCTCTCTATATGGAACACTTCTCGCAGCTCCTTCGTCACCGGACTATTATCCGGATTCGAAGGCATCAGCTCGCGCATATGCGCCCACCACTCCTGGCAGATAGGCTCTTCGGCGATACTCGCCCACTGTGCCTCGTCCTCGATCTCCGCGTGCGCGAATAGCGTGTTCGTCTCGGCATCGAGATAGATCGAGTAACTCGTCACACCGTGAGCCTTGATCGTCTCCTCCAACTCAGGCCAGATCGGGTTGTGACGACGTTCATACTCTTCGTGTTGATCTGGATTCACCGACATCGCAAACGCTTTTCGAATCATGACTACCTCCGTAGAGCAGGTTGACGCCACCAAAGTTTGGTCGCTTCTTGCACACGTGTCGTGAAGGGTGGATGGGTTCGTCTTTCAATCTTCGATCTTCTTTCATCAATCCTCGATTGATCCGTGGAGTGAAAATGGCCCAGTCTGAGCATAACGAGCCTCTTGAACACAAACCAGAAGATCTATACGGTCTACACCCTGACGCCATCCAGGAACCGCCCAACGACCTGAAGGGACGCCTGAAGTTCCTTGGCCCTGGCCTCGTCCTCGTCGGCTCCGTCGTCGGCTCCGGAGAGATCATCCTCACCACGACGCTCGGGTCGATCGTCGGCTTCTCGATGCTCTGGTTCGTTCTGGTCAGTTGCTGGAGCAAGAACATCGTCCAGGCCGAACTCGGTCGCTATACCGTCTCTTCAGGCGAGCCGTTCCTGCACGCCTTCAACCGTTTGCCGGGGAAGGTGCCCGCGTTCCGTGGGAAGAAAGTCTCCTGGTACATCTACTTCTGGCTACTCTGGATCATTCCGGACCTGCTCGTCGGCGGCGGCATCTATGGCGGCGCGGGCCAGGCCATCCAGGCTGCGTTCCCTTCCTTGGGCTCCGAATGGTGGACCGTCGGCATCGCAATCGTCGCCATGATCATCATCCTGTCCGGCACCTACAGGTTCCTTGAGAAGTTCCTGACCATCATGGTGGTCACATTCACCTTCATCACGGTGACGTGTGCGATCCTGCTCCAGATGACCGAGTATGCGATCACCTGGGACGAGATGATGAACGGGCTCACCTTTGGGTTCCCTGCGATGGCCATCGTCGCGGCGCTCGCCATGTATGGCGGTACGGGTGTTGGAACAGGTGAACAGACGGCCTACACCTACTGGTGTGTTGAAAAGGGATACGCCCGGTTCGCCGGCGCCGCTGACGACTCCGATGATTGGGTCAGGCGCGCCAAGGGTTGGATCGCCGTCATGCAGACTGACGTCAAGCTGACCCTCCTCCTGCTGACCTGTGCGACCATTCCCTTCTACATGCTGGGTGCTGGTGTGTTGTATCGGCTCGGGCAGGAGCCAAACGGCCTGGAGACGATCGGCATCCTCTCCAGCATGTATACGACCACGCTCGGTGAGTGGGCCTTCTGGCTCTTCATCATAGGCGCCTTCTTCGTCCTCTTCTCCACCGCAGTTTCAGGACTGGGCGCCAACGTCCGCGTCTTCGCCGACGGAATGGCCGTGTTGGGCTTGATCGAACGAAACGACTACCAGACCCGCATGAAGATCCTGCGCTTTTGGGCTGTCTTTGCCCCGATCATCACCGCAACAGCGTACTTCTACTTCCAGAACCCGGTCTGGATGCTCACTGTCGGCCAACTCTTTAAAGCCATCAAGTTTCCGCTGATCGCTGGTGGCGTCATCTACCTCCGCTACAAACACCTGGACCCACGCATGGCCCCGTCCTGGAAAGCCGACGCGATACTCTGGCTCTGCTTCGCCATCATGATAAGCCTGGCCACCTACATCATCTGGGTCAAGTTCATCGCGTAGCCGCATTCAGCTCCAACGGAGCGTCGATGTGTGGTTTTGACCTTTGAAATTTGACTTTGCCCTAGCCTCCCCATCGCCACAGCCTCTCAGCAGTCCCCCCCAGTACCCATGCACGCTCCTCGGGAGACAAATCGATCTCCTCTCTGAAGAGCGCCACGATCTCTCCGTAGCTCACGTGCGGACTATACTGTGCCTGCGGAAAGTTCGTTCCGAACAAACAGCGCTCCGGCACGAACGCATCGATCAATTCGCGAACCATCCAGTGGGCATCACGAAAGGGGTACGATTCGTTGCTCGCGAGGGGCACGAACGTCAGCTTTGCATAGACGTTCGGATACTGCACCATGTCCACGGCCGATACAACCGTGTTCGGTGAAGGCGCCTTGTCCGGACTGATGTATCCGCAATGATCGAGAATGTATCGCGTTTTCGGGAATGCGCGAACACGTTCCTCGACAGCCCCATACTCCTCTTGCGCGGCATTGACGTCAACCGTTAGATCGAGGTCTGCGGCGCGCTGCCAGAGCGGCGTAATGATCGGGTCGTTCAGGGCCCCCTGGTAGAACAGATAACGTTGGATCCGGATACCTGAGATCCCCGCGTTCGACCAGACGTGACAGCTGATCGGGACCATCTTCGCTCGCAGGGTCCACCAGAGCCGCCCCCGCCAGCCAGTCAGTTCGCCCCTGCAGATGGTCGAGGGTGGTCGCGTTATCCCAACCGTAGAACCCCGCCGTGATCGTCAGAGCGCGATCCACACCCGTCGCCTCCATCTCCGCTTTGAGCGTCTCGGGTGAACCGTCTGCTTCCGGTCGATAGGTGGATTCCGGATTTCCCAGCGGGTATCGCTCGGTATCGAGTGAGTAGAGGTGCGTGTGAGCGTCTATGACCATGGGTTATCAACGAAAATGACTTCGTACTGGTATTTCTTCCATCCGCTCCCTCAAGACTCAACAATCTGGATTCGTCATTCTGAACTCGCCTTCAGGTTTACAAAGCTTTGTTCTCCTCCGCATAAACCTGATTCCCTCCTTCTCCCAGCTGCCACGTCCCCCGGAACAACGTCCGCCGCTTCTCCGGCATCTGCATGATCGCTTCGTGATCCAGGTTCGTCCGGTGCCACTGCGACCAAAGCGAGTTGTAGCAGTTGAACACCGCACACCGTGCGTTGTCCGGATTCGTCCAGTCATTCGCCGCGTGAACGAGGCTCTCCGTGAAGATGACCACAGAACCGGGTGGACAGCTGTAGTCCTCCATCGCATCCCGCATCGCGTCCTCCCAGGGTGACTCCCCGATATTCGGCTTGAGTGGATCCGGCCCGCCGTAAGGGAAGTGCGCCTTGTGCGACCCGCTCAAGAAGGACGTTGCCCCTTGGCCAGACTTCGCCTCCTCCAGCTCCCATACAACCCTAGTCAGCCCCGAGAAAATCTTCCCCCCTGCCACCTGATACCGCATCGCGTTCGCCCGCTGAGGTGGGCGGACCACGTGAGGCATCCCGTTGTCCCTCCGCTCCGCCGTAGCCCACCCCGGCGGCCGGATCGTCGTAAACGAAGCCTCGCACCGGAACCCGTAACACGTCTCCGAGACATACCGCTCTTCCGCAAGAATCTCCGTCAGGATTCCCACAATCGCTGGATGGTCGAGCAGCCGATCCAACGGCGCCTCATAGCTCCGCTTCGCCCCACCATACACCACCGCCTTCATCTCTTCGATCTCACCGTCGTCGAGTACCGCCGGCAGCGTGATCCAACCCTTCATATCAAAGAAAAACTTCTGCTCATCCGTCATCGCTATCACGTCACTCAATACTGGCCTCACTTTGATTGCCGTTTCCTCGAGTAGCCCTCTGCAAGAGGGCGTATCGAGAGGCCCAACTCACTTGTCTGTCACTCCATCCGATCTGCCAGGCCTTGGAACGCCTCCCGCATTGCGTCATTGATCCCCACCGCCACCGGACCGGGCCCATTCTTGCTATACGTGTTCGCCCGATCCACTTCATATCCCCCTTCGTGGATCAACTCGTCGGTCGGCATGTAGTTCCGCCCATCCTGGCAGTATCCCCACGCCACCAGGTCGGGATCATCGAGACACCCGCGCAGGAACGGCAGCCATTCAGACAATACCTCATTCGCCAGCCACGCCACACGGTGTCCCGGCGCCAGCTGAATTAATCCAACCGCCCAGGGGAGAAACCTCACCGGAGGAATCCCTGACTTCAGCCGATCGCGCCAGTAGGTGCCGAGATTCTGCTCGAGTTCCTCATCGCTTGCCGCAAGTCGCTCCCAGTGAGCGGGGTCGGGCAGGTCACTGTGATCCCGGGGCGTCATCGCGAATGTCGAAACCGCACGCAGGTCCAGCTCGATCGTCGTGCCCAGGTCCAGAGCATCCGTAACGTTCTGTGCGATCTCGTTCCCGGTGGCCTCAACATCCTCGGGTACGGACTTTCTGAACGCCTTGCGTTCGAAGTCAGCCAATCGCCGCGGTCGCACATTACCGGCAAGCCCCTGGATGAACTGCGCCTGTGTGCCCCGCCCGAGTGTTTCCTTGAGTTGGCGACGACACACACCCGGCCAGTCCGCCGAGATCCCGCTCCATGCGTATCCGTATACCATCACCGGATGACACCCGTAGTTGAACAACACACACCGGTCATCGCGAGTCTGTGCTTTCAGATCGAGCACCCACAGATCCGGGTTGTAATGCCCGTCGGGATTCGGCCCCATCCCCATCTGGCCGTCCGCTCCCCTGAGTCGCCGGTTGATCCCGATGTCTGACGACCCTCTGCACACAGAGACCGTCACCGGCTGGATGCGTTCGAGCGCTTCGAGCGCCATCTTCAAACACCGCTCGATCAGGTCATCTTCGTATGCTTGCAGTTCTTCCGGCTTCTCTTTGACCGTCGCGTATCCCTCGAACCCCGACATCGGCCCGCTGTGTGTGTGCGAGAAGTTGATCAAGATTGCATCGAACGGAATCCCCGTCAGCGCCGACAACTCCTGCCTGAACCCGCTCGTCTGGGACCACGCCATCCCGATCATATCGATCGACATCCACAGCGTTCGCCTCCCTTCCCCATCCTCAAGCACCACCACCTGCGCCGCCAACGGATCCAGCACTTCTTCACCCGGCGAGAACCGTGGCCCCCGCCCACCCATAGGCAGTCCAAGCGGCGGTGTCGAATCAATCTCTGCCCACCCAGCTCTACTCATAAGTTTTCTTTACTTGTGAAGACGACCACGGGAAGAAGGACCTCATACCTAGCGATCTCTTTTTCTGGTAGGGCTAGCGGAGTCCAGCATCACCGCTCCCCATTCCGTGTCATCCGTGTTTTCCGTTGTTCCATTGTTCTCACCTCAAAGAGGCGATACAAAAAGAAACCCGCCAGACATTTCATCCGGCGGGCTATTCGTGTTTCCGTGTATGATCAGATCATTTGAACGTGAGCGCCGGTTCCAGTGCTTGAGCCACCTCGGCAAGAATCTCCAACGATCGATGGCACGCCTCCGGATCGAATATGCGCACCGTCGTAATCAACTCGTCGGCCTCCGTCTGTCGCAGGAACCGACCGACCTGCGTCTGTACGGAATCCGCGGATCCTACAAACGAGTAATTCAGCTTGTTCTCCACCGCTGGAATCTCGTGCGCCTGCCAGTACTGGTTGATGTCGGGGATCGGTGGCCCGAACGGCTCACGCTTGCCCCGCATCATGTTGGTCGACGCCACCTGTTGCGACGTGAACAGATACTCAGCTTCCTCTTCCGTATCAGCAGCCACGACATTCATCGCCGCCATCGCGTAGGGCCTGTCCAGATACTCGGAAGGCTCGAACCTCAACCGATACTCGTCCAGCGCGTGCATCAGGAAATCGGGCGCGAAGTGTGAGGCGAACGCATACGGCAGACCTAAATGAGCCGCCAGCTGCGCGCTGAACATACTCGATCCGAGCAGCCAGATTGGCACACGAAGTCCTGCGCCTGGAACCGCTCGGACAGCCCGACTCTCCTCTGGCTCCTTGAAGTAGTGTTGAACCTCCATCACGTCGCGCGGAAAATCCTCTGGCGATCCGCCGAGAGTACGCCTCAGAGCGTGAGCCGTTCGCTGATCCGTCCCGGGTGCACGCCCCAACCCCAGGTCGATCCGCCCAGGGTACAGAGATTCCAGCGTCCCGAACTGCTCCGCGATCACCAACGGCGCGTGGTTAGGCAGCATAATCCCGCCCGACCCTACCCGAATCCGGTCGGTGGCTTCCGCCACGTGCCCGATCAGCACACTTGTCGCCGCGCTCCCGATCCCACTCATGTTGTGATGCTCGGCGAGCCAATAACGGGTATACCCCATCCGATCCGCCAGCTTCGCCTGCTCACGCATCAAGTCGAATGCCTGACCCGCATCTCCACCTTCGCGAATCGGCGCCAAATCAAGTATTGATATAGGAATCATAGTTGCATTGATCGAGAATGCTCGGCGTCAGTTCGAGCGGAGCCTGCCCCTGCGTGCAATAAGCAGGGGCCGAGAACCGCCCATAACCTGGCCTACACAACACCGCCTTTCGTCAGCTCTATCAGTTCCTGCTTCGAGACGCCCACCTCCCCCAACACCGCCTCCGTATCCTCACCCAGACTAGGCCCCCGCCGATGAGTCCGCCCATAGTCGCTCACCTTGATGGCTCCCGCCGTCTCTCGAACAGTCCCGAACTCCGGATGCTCCAGTTCCAGGACCATCCGATCTGCCTGCGGATCCTGAAACGCCTCCTCGACGCTGTTCACAGGCGCGCACGGCACTTCCCCCTTCAGACGATCCAGCCAGGTCTGCGTGGTCTGTTCCCGCGTCAGCTCCTTCAACATCGGCACGAGCGTCTCCCGATGCGCCATCCGATCTGCAGAAGTCTTGAATCGTGGATCCTCCGCCAGTTCAGGCGCCCCCAAAATCCGCACGAGGTTCTGGTAGAACTTTTCCTTGGCACACATCACAACCAGCCAACCATCCTGAGTCGGAAGCACCTGTGACGGGATCTGCGATGGATGGGACGAATCGGGCATCCGTTTCGGCTCGTATCCCTTGCTCAGATGCCAGGCGCCGACATACCCGAGCAGCGACAGCGCCGTATCGAACAGGCTCACGTCCACGTCGCACCCCACTCCCGTTTCTTTCGCTCGGTGGATGGCGCTTACCATACCCAGGGCTGCCAGAACCCCCGCATTCAGATCCACGAGGGACAGCCCCGATTTCGTCGGAGGAGAATCCGGCTCCCCTGTGATGCTCATCCAGCCGGCATACCCCTGCATCAGGTAATCGTATCCGGGCTCCCCGGCACGCTCCCCCCCGCGACCAAAGGCCGACAGGGAGCAACAAACGATTGTTGGATGAGTCGTCTTCAAAGCTGGATAGTCGAGGCCGAGCTTGCTCGGTAGGTCTCCCCGAAGATTGTTGTAGACGCCATCAGCCGTCTTCACGAGTTCTCGGAGGAGTTCCCGTCCACGTTCGTGCTGAAGGTTGAGCGTGATGCTCTTCTTGTTCCGGTTGAAGCTCTGGAAGTAGACGCTGTCCTGATCGCACGTGTAGGGTGGAATGTATCGCGCGACATCCCCACCTGTTTCCGGATTCTCGACCTTGATCACCTCTGCCCCGAGGTCCGCCAGCATCATCGTCCCCCACGGCCCCGCACCAAACTGCTCGACGGCAAGGATCCGAATCCCTTCGAGAGGCCCTCGACTGCTCATTCGTCCACCGTCGGAAATCGATCTCGCCCCGGTGCCGAATCCCGCTTGTAGACCATCACACTCCGCTTCAGGTCAATCACCACCTTGCCGTCCTGGTTGATCCCTCTCGTCCGAACGCTCACGATCCCCGCTTCAGGATAGGTATTCGACTCACGCTTCGACAGAACCTCCGTCTCGCAATACAGGGTATCTCCGATAAACACCGGATTCGGCAACTTCACCTCTTCCCATCCCAGATTCGCCATCGCATTCTGACTCACATCGGTAACGCTCATCCCCACCACGAGAGCCAGCGTAAAAGTGCTGTTCACGAGAATCCGCTCCCACTTCGTATCCTTCGCCAGCTCCGCATCGAAATGCAGTGGGTTCGTATTCATCGTCAGATGCGTGAACATCGAATTGTCGGTCTCGGTTACCGTCCGCCCGTTCGGATACCGATACACATCTCCGACTTCGAAGTCCTCAAGGTACCGCCCTACCCACCCATCGCCGACGCCACCCTTGCTTTGGTCATTTGTCATTAGTCACTGGCCACTGTGTCGCTTGTAATTTCTGGATGTCTCGAAGACATCTCCGTGCTTTCATTCCGTGTGCTCCGTATCTTCCGTGGTTCCATCCTGCGGGGCACGGACGGTCTCCGGAGCTCAGCCCTTGAGGTAATCCCGCCTATGCTTTTGTCACTGGTCGTTGGTCACTAAATAGTACCGTCCATTCTTCACCCACGTCTCTGACCGCGACCAACAGTCTTCGGCCACTAAGCTCTCCTGGTTGGTTCGCTCCGCTATCTCCAGCCACTCCCGATCACCGAGCTCCCTGAGGATCGGATCGTGCGGGTCGAACCGATTGAAGGTATATATCCCATTTACGCCAGCCCGCCAAGCATTCAGCACTTCCCCTCACAACCCCTTGATGTCCGTCTCTGCATTGGGCAAGCCGCTATCCATCAGTCACCTCGCCACCATCCCTGCATATACGGGCGTGTCATACTGAAGCCCCAGCGTAACGAGATGATCCCAGGGATCCAGCTTGAAGTAACCACTACCAGTCACGATGTCGACAAGATCTTCACCTAGCAAGGTATGCAGATCGATGCCA
>MDTE01087251.1_pt1 | contig 20579 bp, 15 predicted proteins | sample 811231 | NCBI WGS metagenome assembly MDTE01 (sample SAMN05326651, study PRJNA326480) | marine metagenome | isolation source: seawater | place: Indian Ocean: Red Sea | collected 2010
ACGACGAGTGAGCGCATCGCGCCCACCGCTCGACCGCATCTCTCGCGCGTCGCGTCGCCGCGCACCATGGCGCGTTCGATGTCGATCGTTGAAATTCAATCGCGCGCGATCGATGACGCGACGCCTCTTCTCGCCTCACCGCTCCTCTTCTCGCGCGCGTCTCGCGATGGATCGACGATCGACGCGTGCACCGTTCCTCGCGCCCCGATCGCCGATCGTCGACGTCTCGCGCGCATCCATCGACCGCGCGCGCGCGCGCCCCGATCGAACGAATCGACCGCACCACACAAACGACGAGTCATGACTCAATAAACACCCCCATCCACACACGTCCGTGCCCACACGTCTCGTGACGTCGACGGTCGTCGACACACGCGCGCGCGCACCTCTCTCCGCGCCGATACGCGATGCGCGTCCGAGCGCGCGCGCTCGTCGACGACCGCGTCGTCGCGTCCCTCGGCGCGCGCGACTCGGGACGACGACGGACGGCGCGACCGAGGGCGCGACGACGCGGCGGCGCCTCGGCGAGCGCGGCGGCGACGGCCAAGCTCACGCGCGAGCAGTGCGTGGAGTACGTCAGGAGCGGGTGTAAGACGAGAGATCGGTTCAGGTGCGTGTCGGGCGAGGGCGTGGGCGCGGGAAGGAACGCGGGGGGGGGGGTGCGCGAGCGGTGATGATCGCGGATGGGTGGCTGGGGTGGAAAACCTGAAAAACGCGAAGACGCGAAGACGCGAGACGACGGATCGGATTTCTGTGTGCGGAACGCGAGGACGCGAGGGGACTGACGAGTGAGACGTTGATGACGCGTAGGATCGGGACGGAACACGAAAAGCTCGGGTACGATGTCGCCACCGAGCGAAGGATGGAGTACCCGGTGGTCGAACACGTCTTGCGCGCGCTCGTCGACAGACACGGGTGGGAACCGAACGACGAGGGAGAGAACATCATCGGGTGCTCCAAGGGTGGACAGAGCGTGTCGTTGGAACCCGGGGGGCAATTTGAACTCTCGGGGGCGCCGTTGGAAAATTTGAGGCAAACCGAAGCCGAGGTGCGATGGCACATCGAGACGGTGACGGCGCTCGCCGAGGAGAGAGGGCACAAGTTTCTGGGAATCGGGTTCGATCCGCAGTGGTCGGTGGCGGAGGTGCCGATGATGCCCAAGGGGCGGTATAAGATTATGCGCGCGTACATGCCGAGCAAGGGGACGCGAGGTCTGGACATGATGTTTCGCACGTGCACCATTCAAGTTAATTTGGATTTCGAGGATGAGCGCGACATGGTGCGCAAGTTTCGAACGTCGTTGGCGTTGCAACCGATCGCCACCGCCATGTTCGCCAACTCGGCGTTCGTCGATGGAAGAGACACGGGGTATCAGTCGATGCGTTCCGACGTGTGGAAGGACACGGATGACGATCGCACTGGCATGTTGGCGTGGGTGTTTGAGGATGATTTTGGGTTTGAAAAGTACTGCGATTACGTCATGGACGTGCCGATGTATTTCGTGTACAGAAACGGGACGTACGTGGACGTGTCGGGGGAATCTTGGCACGATTTCATGGAGGGGAAGCTTCCTCAATTGCCCGGGGACACGCCGACAATCGACGACTGGGAACAACATCTCACCACGGTGTTCCCGGAGGTTCGATTGAAGAGGTACATGGAGATGCGCGGCGCGGACGGTGGATCGTTCGAAGCGATCATGGCGCTTCCGGCGCTCTGGGTCGGGTTGTTGTACTCGTCGAAATCGCTCGACGCTGCGGAGAAGTTGACGAGCGACTGGACGCAGGCGGAGCGCGACGCGCTTCGAAACGGCGTCACCAAGGATGGTTTATCCACCAAGTTTAGAGACGGTACGGCGAACGACATCGCCAAGGAAATGGTTCGCCTCGCTGCGGACGGTTTAAAGGAGCGAGGTTTGGGTGAGGAGGTGTACTTGAAGTATTTACAAACCGTCGTCGAACGTGGATCGAGCAACGCGGCGCGCATGTCCGAGCTCAACGCGTCCGAGTGGAAGGGTGACCTCTCAAAGGTGTACGAGTACGCGACTTTCCCGGACGTCTTACCGACGTTTTAGTGTTTTAGTCAGCAGCGAGCGCGAGCGAAGTGTGTGTGTGTGTGTGAGAGAGTGAGAGAGTGAGAGAGAGTGAGAGAGAGAACAATCTTTGTAAAACCGTTTAGCTATGCTACGTAAGAGCGGGCAACGGCGGCGTCGCCGGCTTCGTCTTCGCGCCCTCCCGCACCGCCGCGCTCGCGCCTCTAAATCCCGGATGCGCGGCGTCGCCCAGTAACTCAAACACCACGCTCTCCGTGCACGTCAAAATCGCCCCCGCCCTCTCCATTCGTCGCAACGCCACCGCTCTGTCCTCCAACCGTATGCTCGACACGGCGTCGACGCACACGAAGACTTTTTTATCGCGCGTCAACAAATCCAACACAGTCTGCACCACGCACACGTGCGATTCGATCCCGACGATGACGTGATGATCACCAAACGTCTCCTCTTCATCTGCAAACGTCGGATACATGCTAAACGTCGTCTTCGCTCGCGTACTCGCGCGCAGTCCCGACGCGTTCGCCGCCGCGTCCCGCACCGACGCCACCGTGCTCCCGAGCTTTTCCGGCACCTGTTCCGTGATGTACACCTTCGACTCGAGCGACGGCGAATTCTCGACGATCGCGTTCATCGCGCGCACGAGAGTCGCGCAATTGTGCGCGACGTGATCGAAACCGGTGATGGCGGGCGCAAACTTATCCTGTAAATCGCACACCCACAGGTGCACCGACTCGGCGTTCCGCAGGGACGCGCGCGCGGCGGGCGTCGCGGTGGACATGGTCGACCGCGCGATGGATGAAACGCGCGTGAACGGTCGTGCGAAGGTTCGAGCGCGACGAGCGCGCGCGATGGGAAGGACGACGGCGCGAGAGAGACCTCGGAGCATGCGGCGAGTCGCGCGCTGAGGCGTCGAGCGCCGAGTCGAGTCGAGCGCGGCGCCGAGACGTCGTCGTCTTCGGCGCTGAATGAATTCATCGCGCGCGAATCGTTACAAGACAAAACACGAATTCGCGAAAATCGAGAATTCTTCTTCTCTAGTCTAAGCTAGGGTGTGTGATATCGGTACAAGAGCGCGCGCGCTCGCCTCGTCTCGCGCGCGAGAGAGAGGGAGAATCCGCGCGTTCGTTCGTTCCAACGAAACCCCGAAGAACATTATTAGATGAGCAACTTTTCGATGGCATCCTTCAAGTTTTGGATCTGTTGCTTCAACTGCGAACCCTCGTTCGTCGTCACCGAGGCCGCGATGACCGGTCTCGACACGCCGCACGCGCGTCCCAGCGCCTGCTTGCTCGGCACGAACACGTACGGAACATTTTTATCCTCCGCCAACAACGGCAGATGCAACAAAATTTCCAACGGTTCCGTGTCCGCCGCGAGGACGACGAATTCACTGATCCCTCGGTTCAGCGTCTTCGTCGCCTCGTTCGCGCCCTTCTTCAGTTGTTTATAGTTGCTCGCCTGTTGCGTAATGTCCAAAATGGTGATCGTCAACTGCGCGTCCGCGAGCGGGTACGCCTTCGGGTTCGCCTCCCCCATGTTCGCGCGCTTTTTTCGCGCAGTCCTGCGTCGTTCACGCGCATCGGTTCGTCAGTCTCTCCCTCTTCCGCGTCCCGCATTCACGTCATTCATTCATTCATTCTCGTCCCACCCTAACGCGAAAAGCGCGCGTCCCGCGCGCGCGTCGTCCCTCCCTCGCGCGTCGAGTCCCTCTCTCGCGCGCGATCGCCTCTCTCGCGCGCTTTCGCACCTCTCTGACGATGGGACAGCGTCACGGCTCCGACTCGCGCGACGAACGGCGACGTCAGGGCTCGGCTGATTGTGCCGACGCGCCGCCGCCGGTCGGTCGGTCGGGGACGGGCCCGTGGGGCACCGGGTGGGTGTGGGGGTGTTCTTGAGTCGTGAACGGTCATTCGGGTGTGCCCATTCGCATTCGATGGCACTCGGCTCGCGCGTGTCGACGGAAGAGCGTCGCGCGAGGGACGACGCGATGGCGTCGAAAGCGTCGATGACGTCGAGCGTGACGGTATGTGCGCGTGGTCGTGAACGTCGGACGCGACGTCGACCGCGCGTGGACGTGCGAAGGGGATTTGTTGACGGATGGCGACCTCGCGCGCGCGCGAACGCGGAGACGCGCGACGTCGAGGGCGCGGACACGATCGCGGGAATCGCGACGGCGGTCGTCGGTGCGGTGGGTGGCGTCGCGATCGTGCGTCTGAGCGGACCGCGCGCGACGGCGATCGGGGGCGGGGTGTTCGCGCGCGCGGGACGGCGACGGCGCGAAGAGGGAGACGCGAAGACGAAGGCGACGGAGACGACGACGTTTGAGAGTCATCGAGCGATGTATGGGGTGGTGGTGGATGAAAACGGTGACGTGATCGATGAAGTGATCGCGTTGGCGTTTTTAGCGCCGAGGAGTTACACCGCGGAGGATGTGGTGGAGTTGCACTGTCACGGCGGCGCGGTGTGCGTGCAGCGCGTCTTGGCGAGGTGTTTGAGCCGAGGCGCGCGTTTGGCGAAGAATGGGGAGTTTACGCTGCGCGCGTTTTTGAATGGGCGGTTAGATTTGACGCAAGCGGAGGCTGTGCACGCGCTCGTGAGCGCGAAGACGACGGAGGCGGCGAACAGCGCGTTGGCGACGATGAGAGGAGGGTTGACGACGCCGGTGGGCGAGGCGCGCGCGACGTGCGTCGATTTGTTAGCCGAGCTCGAGGCGCGATTGGATTTCGACGACGAGATGGTGCCGCTCGACGTGAAGGCGGTCGAGGCGAAGGCGTCGAGCGCGCGAGACAAGATTCGAGAGGTGCTCGCGACGGCGAAGAGGGGCGCGTTGCTCGAGACGGGCGTCACGGTGGCCATCGTCGGAAGACCAAACGTGGGTAAATCTCGTCTGCTCAACGCGCTCACGAGAAGTGAACGGTCGATCGTGACGTCGCGGGAGGGGACGACGCGCGATGTCGTCGAAGCGTCGGTGAACATCGGCGGCATTCCGGCCACGCTCTTGGACACGGCGGGGATTCGTAGCGAAACCGACGACGAGGTGGAGAAAATAGGCGTCGAGCGCTCGCGCGCGGCGGCAGCCGGCGCAGACATCGTCGTTTTGGTCGTCGACGCCGAGAGAGGTTGGGTGGAAGAAGATTACGCCATCTGGACGAGCGAGATTGCTCGGAACGATCGCGCTAAGGGTTCATCCGTGCTCGTGATAAACAAGACGGATGTCGCCGACGCCGCGAACGCAACCCCTCCGCCGGATGTGCTCGACAGTTTCAGCACCACCGTGCACGTGAGCGCGGCGACTGGCGACAATCTTGGTGATTTAGAAAAGGCGATCGTGCGCACCGTCAGCGGTGGCGCCGTCGACGCCGAAGGAGGCGCGTGGGCCGCCAACCAACGCCAAGCCGAAGCGTTGCAAGTCGCGCTCGATTCACTCGATCGTCTGCAAGAGACCATCGAGGCGAACATGCCGCTCGATTTTTGGACGATCGATCTTCGAGAGGCTGCGTTCGCGCTCGGCAGCGTCACGGGCGACGACGTCACCGAGGACATCTTGGACACCATCTTCGAGAGATTCTGCATCGGCAAGTGAGAGAGGAGCCTCACACCAAGACGCTCGCCATGTCGCCGCCGACGATCAAGCTGTTCACGCACTCGCTGTGCCCGTACGCGCACCGGGCGTCGCTGGCGCTCGTCGAGAAGGGTTTGCGACCGGAGGCTTTCGAGGCGCACGTTGATTTGAGCAACAAACCTAAAGAGTTCCTCCGTTTGAACCCGCGAGGACTCGTGCCCGCGATGCAAATCGACGACGGAGAGATCATGACCGAGTCGTCGAACATCATCGTGCACATCGACGACGTCTTGGATCGCGGGTCGCTCACGCAAGGGGCGGCGCGAGACGAGATACTAGAATTCGTCTCCGAGGCTGATGGACACGGCGGTTTCATCTCCTCGGGTTTGTCCTTCGTCGGTGGAGGCTGGGGATTTCGTCGAGGCATGCCTCGCGCGTCTCAGATCGAGCAGTTTGAAAAGACGGTGAAAAGTCTGGACACGCTCCTTCGTTCGAGCGGTGGAGACTACTTTTTCGGTTCGACGGTGTCGCTGGCAGACATAGTCATTTATCCCTTTGCCGAGCGGTTTCAGCTCGCGTGCAGAGAGTTTCAAGGGTACGAACTCGGCGAGGCGCAGAACGCCGATGCGTTCGTCCTGTGGTTGGCGACGATGGCGGCGCGGGACTCGGCGAAAGCGCTCAGACCGAACGACGAGAAACTGCTGGCGAGCTGGAGACGCACGGAACGCCTAGATTATTTCGATTACGAAACGGCGGATAGAGAAAATCCTTAGTCTAGCTTATTGATTTACATTGTTATAACATAGCCGCAGCGCATTGTAGAACAGAAAACTCGTGTCACTTGCCCTCTCTCGCGTTCAAAGTGGCCCACTGTAGATGCAACTGCTTCTGAATCTGCGGGACGATGTCCACGCCGGATTGAATCGTGCGGAGAATGACTCCGACGTTTGTCTTTTCATCCTTTCTAAGCGTTTCGATGTCGTCTCCGTATGCTTCAATGAACGCATCGCGGTACATTTTCGCGAATTCCGTCTCTTCTTCGCCCTCTGTTTGACCGTCCGGCGCGGTGGTCGCGTTCTCCAGAGAATCGATGGCGGCTTGCGCGCGACCAAACACCACGTTGTTGTGTTTCGCGACGGAGTCCCACATTCTGCACTGAAAATTCGCTGGGTCGAGGGTATCCACGATCTGACTCACCGCCGCGCGTGCACGCAAATCGTCTTCCAGAGACAAACTCGTCTCGAGCAAATTGTCCCTCGCTCCCATGAGCGACAGGTTTTTTCGTAAAATTTTCTTAATCACCGCTCCCACTTGCATGCCGAGGTCTTTACACACCTTATCCATGTTGTCTTCGAGACCCGCCTTCTTCAAATCCTCCCGTGCCTCCTCATCGAAGCACTCGATGCCGCCGTATCGATCGAGCGCAGCTCGCAGCGCGCTTCTCGCTCGCCTGAATTCCGCGCTCACGTCTTCCTCCGGATCGACGTCCGCGTTCTCACTACTAGAAGATTCGCTCTCGCTCTCACTCTCGTCCTCATCGTCGTCTACGTCCGACTCGCTATCGTCGCTCGATGCGACTCGTTTCGTCCCTCTGCGCGCGTCGGCGTCGTCGGATTCGGATTCGCTCGACTGCCAGTCGCTCGAATCAGAACCATCATCCCCATGTTTCGACTTCGGCGGCGACGGCGACCGCCGCTTCCCCTCCTTCTTCTTCTCCTTCTTTTCCTTCTTTTCCTTCTTCTCCTTCTTCTCCTTCTTCATCTTTTTCGAGTCGTCTCCCTTGTCGCATTTTTTCGACGCCGAGGACGGTTCACCGTCTCTCTTTGACTTTTTCGCGCTCTTTGGCTCGAGAAGCGTCTCGCTCGCGCGCTCGCGCGTGCGCGTCATCGCGATTGGGGTCGTCTCCTTGACCGCGCTCGAGTCTCCGGTGCGTCGCGCCGACTATCGATGCGTAAAGGCGCGTTGCGCGAGCGGTCAGTACGAGCGGCGGCTGCGGGACGATTGCGCGTGCGTTCGCGACGATGCGGGACGCGACGACCGCGCGAGCGCGAATCGTACCTCGAGCATGCGGGCGATCTCCGCCAGACCGCCCTGATCGCGGAGATTTTGCGCCATGACGCCCGAGCGCGCGCGAAGGTTTGAGGCGCGGCGGCGAACGCGTCTCGCGTCTCGCGGCGCGGAACGGATATACCGAATGAACATTAAAACTTGTACAAGAATGCGCGCGCTCTCGCGGTCGATCACTTTCGCTTCACGGCGACGCTATCGTCCTTCGAGACGAAAAAGTCCGCCTTCGGAAGCTTCACGGCGCCGATGAGTCCGTGCACTTGCAGGTTGAGCTCGGAACCGTCCCTGTAGAGCGAAAACGGAGACTCGATCGCAAAGTTATCCGCGACCGGTCGCGACGGTCGCAGATCGATCGATCGTCCCTGTTGCATCGCCGCCACCAAACCGACAGCCTTCAGCGCGTTGCTTCGCGGCATGGCGTCGAAATTAATGTACGGCTTACCGTCCCAGCTCACGCCGACGCCGAAATTCACCTCGGTGCGCATGACGTCTTCGAGCACGTCAAATTTTCGCTGCAATTCGACGCCCGTGACGTCGATGGCGATCTTCCCCGGTTCACCGAGTTCGTGTTCGAGCTTGGCGAACATGTGCGCCTGCTTCGACGTGTAATCAGCCATGGCGCCCACGGTGACGGATGTCTTGTCTTCCAGCTTTTCGTGTCCACGAATATTAAACGTCTGCTCGAGCGAGTCGCGCGTCGTTCGTCAGTCCATCGTTCGTAGATCATCGCGCGCGCGTCATCGCGACCACCATCGCGCGCGCGACGCGCCTCGCGCGTGATTCTCCTCCCTCTAAATGCGAAAATGCAAACGTCCGTTCGCAAACGAAATCCTCGCGCGCGTCGTCGCGCACCTTGGAAACCTTCACTCCCCACACCGGTTCGTCGTGCAAACTCACGCGCGGGATCTTGATGTCTCGCCACCACGGACGAGAGTCGCCCGACGGGCCGCTCGTCGCGTCATCGGCCGCGGCGTTGACCGATCGGGTCGGTTTGGATGTCTTCGTCGCGCTCGCGACGGCGGCGTTCTCCACCATGTCCGCGCGTTCGAGCGGTACCGACGACGAAGGTTCTTTCTGAATTCGACGGTTCGCGAGACGACGACGTCGCGGCGGGGTCTGCCGCGCGCGTCCCGAAGGCGCGCGAGAAGATGCATTCGTCTCACCCGCGCGGAGACGACGAAAAGGGGAAAAAGAAGAGTTTATGAAGAACTAGAGTCCTCTGAATTACAATGCGAAACCTCACTAAGTGTTGGTGACGCACCATTCGTTCGACGACGCCTCGACTACTCGAGCTCGTACACCCCACCCACGCGTCTCTCTCCTCGGCGAAGACCGTTTCTTCGCCTCGCGAGAGGGACTGAACAACAGACATACACGATGATGAAATCGTTTACGCCTTGACAGTGGCGCGTTGGGCGAGTTCGCGCGCGAGGACGCGCTCGCGAGCGGCAGTCTTCGCTTGCGACTTCACACCCATGATACCACCACCCCACGTTCTGGACGTCTTGGTGAAGACGTCGTTGTAGGAAGCCTTGATGGCTTCAACGAGCTTGGAGAATTCAAGCTTGTCTTCGTTCTTAATAGCGGTGAGCGCCAAAGCGGTGGCGGTCTTCTTGTGGACAACCGCACCGAGGCGAGCCTTGCCCTTGACGATGCAGTACGGCACGTTCATTTGCTTGCACAACGCCGGCAACCAGACGACGAGCTCAATCGGGTCGACGTCGTGCGCAATGACGACGAGTTGCGCCTTGCCTTGCTCGATGAGGTAGGTGATGTGGTTGATACCAAACTTCACGACAACCGGCTTCTTGCTCTCAACATCCTTACCAGCAGCCTCGGCTTCGGCCATACCCGCGAGACGCTCCTTCTTTTGAGCCGCATCCTCCGGGCGGTACTTCATGAGCAACTTGAAGAGGTTGGTGGCCAAGTTCTTGTCCAACGTGTTGTTGAACTGGTTGACAGCCGGCGGCACCTTCAAGCGCTTTTGCAAGACGCGGCGTTGACGCTGAATGCGAACATACTTCGGCCACTTGACGTAACGGTTAAGCGGCGTCTTCACCGGCAAAGAGTTGCCGATGCCAAAGTTCTTCGGTCGGCGCTCGAAGAGCGGGTTCGTCGGACCCTTCGGTTCCTTCTTCGGTTGCTTCGCCTTGATGGCAGCCGGCGCGGGCGCGGGCTTCTTGCTCGGAGCCTACGACGAGATGAAAACAAATCACACGGGCACGTCAGTCTTCTCGTTCGAATCTCTCGCGTCGCTCCTTCTCCCGAGCGACGCTCGCGTCCTCCCCGCGCGCAAAGCCCTAAGCCCTTGCCCCGGCAGACGTCCCCGATGATCGGCGCCATCGTCCACGTCCCCGCGCCGTTCGACATCACCCCCGCGCCTCGCGCGCGCGCGCGATTCGTGCGGTTCACGATCACACGCATCCACATCCCCCCGCGCGCCGAACCGCATCGCGTCGCGCGTCCACGCGCCGTCGCGACGCGCGACGCGCGGTGCGCGTGACCCTAAGACCCACGCCTCGCCGATGGATGATGAATGCGCTCGTTCACGCGCGCGCGAACGACCGCACGGCGCGCGAACGACCGCGCGCGCGCATCCTTTATTTCTCCGAGCATCCATCCCCCCGCGTACGCCCTCGCGTCGTCGCTCGCGTCGCACGCACCATTGGTCTCACGCGCCGTGGAAAGGCGGACGGCGCGCGGGCGCGCGCGCGCGCGTGCGCTCCCGCGAGTCCCCGCGTCACGAGTCGAGACTCGTGGTGGTGGTAGACACATACATGGGCGTGTGTGTGTCTCGTATACGGTGTGTGTGTGTCGAAGAGACCGCGTACTGATATATACACGGGCGTCGTCCCGGTGACGGGTCATGACTCGTCGGTTCCGTAGGTTCGGCGCCGTGATCGGACACGCGGACACTCGCGCGCATTTCGGGCGATTCATGCATTTCATTCATGCATGCATGCATTCATTCGCGCCCTCGCGCGCGCGTCGACGGGCGTCGCGTCGCCCCGCGGTGACCGCGAGGTCGGCGGTGACGGCCGTCGTCGTTCGCGCGCGCTTGTCGTCGCGGGCGATGGAGGCGAACGCGGGGGAGGAGGCGGAGGCGCGGGTGGAAGATTCCTCGACGCGCGCGGGCGAGACGACGGCGGTCGAGACGGGGAGACGCGCGGAGTGTGAGAGCGCGAGCGAGGGGAAGGGGGGTGGAGAGGCGAGCGTGAGCGCGAGCGATGACGCCGCGCGAGCGAAACGGGCGCGGGTGAACGGGAGGGTGGAGGTGAAGACGGAGTCGGCGGAGGCGGAGCGGGAGGGCGGCGGCGGCGCGCCGTCGCGGTGGGTTCCGGGCGCGGCGGCGCGCGGAGAGACGATTTTGACGAAAGCGCAGGTGGCGAAATTAGCGTCCAAGTTACCGTACGGGTTCGAGTTCATGGGGGTGGATGGACCGATCGGACACGTGTCGAGAGAGGGCGAGCTCTACGGCAGAAGCGCCGAGGAGGAACGGCGGTGGGCGGCGAGTCAGGTGACGTCCATGGGCGCGGTCGAGGATGATTTCGTGCCTGAATTCGTCGGATTAGACGCGCCGAAGGGAGGTCGCGGACACAAGAGCGGGCAGGCGCGCGCCAAGGCTCGAGGTGGACGAGGAGGACGCGCGGGCGGGAAGGCGAAGGCGAAGGCGGCGCGCGGCGACGCCTTGGCCGCGGATCCGTTCGCCGCGGCGTTCGTCGACGTCGTGCCTCCAATACGGCCTGTTTCCGGTTCCGGCGCGGCGTTGACCATGACCGGGATGTCTTCGGGTCGGCCTCACCTCGGAACGGCGAAACAGCCCAGCGCGAGAGCGTTGGCGGAGGAACGCGAGAAGAAGATTGCGCTGCGCAAGCGCTTAATCGAACTTGAAAATTTAGTCACAACACTGAGCGTGCGCGCGATGGATTTGATCGAAGGGAGGGATGCGTTGAGTCTCATCTCGCAGCGCGCGAACGCCGACGTGAACGCGATCGACACCAAGAGGAAAGCGTCCTCGGTGTCTCGAGGTGTGTCGTCGGTTCGGCAAAAATTGGCGTGCAAACCGGACACGCAAGTCGGATTCGACACGCTTCGATACCGGTGTTTGTTGGAGGTGGTGCACAAACAGTGCTTGACATCGGTCAGACAATTGATCGCGCACAAGTGGGGTTTCCCCTTCGCCTCGCCCGTGGATCCAGACGCGCTCGGCTTGCCGACGTACAGGGAAATCGTCACCGAACCGATGGATTTAGGTACGATAAAGAAACTGATAGAAGACGGAGGAAAGTACGTCATGTCGGAAGAAGTCGACGCGGACGTGCGTCTGACGTTTGCAAACGCGATGAAATTCAACGGCGAGGGGACGGACGTGCACGTCATGGCGCGCGAACTCTTAGCAGAGTGGGAGCCGAAGTGGGACGCCATCAAACAGCGCATCGTCGACGTCGAGGCGTGTTGCGTCGTCGAGCGAGAGATGGCGGAGGCTAAAAACGAAGCCGCGCGGCGGCGAGCAGACTTGGTGAACAAGGAGAAAGAGTGCGCGAACGCGGTCGAAGCGCTCGGGGTGGTGAGCGCGCAACTCAGACAAGTCGAGACGCAAGTCTTCGCGTTGATGCGCCCTCTCAGTCACATGGATCGTCTCACGTTGGCGTCCAATCTTCGAAGCTTACCGGATGAGCTGCGCAAGGACGCCGAGAACATCGTCGCCACGAACGGCAACGGCTACAACAAGTGCGCGCACTTGGAGGACATCAACGCCCACAACGATATCACGCTTCATCTCTTGTCGAGATACGCCAAAACGGTGCATAGAAACAGAATAGCCGTCGTCGCCGGTTGGTGCGGACACGCCACTCCCGAGCACGTTCTCGCCCCGTTCAAGCGAGAACCCGAGGTCCCTGTCAACGTCGGCATCGCCGACTTCGTCATCGGTCAGCCCATCGACGACATGGCGAGCGGATTGGGCATTCAATCCATCGACAACATTCCGGACGAAATGGAGTTCGATCCCGGCGACTTTCACGACCTCTTAGAGGGCGTCCCGCTCGACGTGAGCGCCGACGGCATAGACATGGATCTGGGCCTATAATAGTTTAATCTGCTTATGAACGAGCACGAGGATGTAATACGTAATATCACACGCTGTGTACGACTTCGCGCGCGCCTCGCGTCCCGAAACGCTTCACGAGGTCGATCGCATCCGCACACGCGCGCGCACTGTCCGCGTCGACGCGCGCGCGCGCACACGAGCGCGAGGAAGCGACGCGCGCGAGAACGAACGACTCGACGCTGTCGCCATGGTGCTCTCCCTGCGCCCGCGTCAGCGCCACGCCGTCGTCGAGTTGATCAACTTGATGAAGAATTCAAAGACAACTCCCGCGGCGTTCGCCAACGACCCGGACGCCGAGGCGGACGAGGCGAACACGTACAAGGTGCTCGTGCTCGATAAGTTCACGCACGACATCATCGCGCCGTTGGTGACGCTGAAGGACCTGCGCGACCACGGGGTGACGTTGCACTTGAAGTTGCAACAGGATCGCGAAGAGATTCCGGACACTCCGGCGGTGTACTTTGTCGCGCCGACGGCCGAGAACGTGAAGCTCATCGCGAATGATTTCAAACGATCGTTGTACGATTCGTATCATCTGAACTTTTCGAGCGCGCTGCCGACGAGCGCGTTGGAGGAGTTGGCGACGAGCGCGGTGCGCAGCGGCGTCGACGCGCGGGTGAAGTGCGTTCGGGATCAGTATCTCGGATACATCTCTTTGGAGGATAACCTGTTCGATCTCTCGATCGAGGATGGGTACCAGTTGTTGCACGATCCGCGCGCGGCGGAGAAGGATGTCGAGCGCATGATTTCGAGCGTGGTGACGGGACTGTTTAACGCGTGCGCGACGTTGGGACAGGTTCCGGTGATCAGATCTCAGCGAGGAGGCGCGGCGGAGATGGTGGCCAAAGAGTTAGAATCACGAATTAGAGATGCGTTGAATCAGAGGGGCAATCCGTTCGAGAGCGGCGCTCGAATGACTCCCGGCTCGTCGTCTGTGCAGCGGCCGCTGCTGTGCTTGTTTGATAGAAACTTTGACTTGACGGCCATGTTACAGCACGCGTGGACGTACCAACCGTTGGTTCACGACGTGTTGAACATGCGATTGAATCGAGTGGACGTCGACACCGACGGTTCGGCGAGCGCCGCGACCGCGGGGTCCAAGCCGAAGAGTTACACGCTCGAGCGCGCCGATCCGTTTTGGGCTGAAAACTCGCACGCGCAGTTTCCAAAGGTTGCGGAGGAGGTCGAGGCGGAGTTGGCCAAGTACAAGGAAGCGATCAAGCGTGTGAACGCACAGGCGGCGATGGTGGAAGACGAGGGCGACGCTTTAGGTGATAGCACGGCGAAACTCGCCGACGCGGTGCAGTCGCTTCCCGAGCTTCAGGAAAAGAAGAGAGTCATCGACAAGCACACGAACATCGCCACCGCGCTACTCGGAAACATCAAGCAGCGCGGATTAGATGAATATTACGCCGTAGAGGAAGATTTGCTCGTAGGTAAGGGGGATAAACCGTCGGTGATGAGTTTGTTGCAAGCCACCGGTCGCGGGAGCGCCGAGGACAAGGTGCGTCTCGCCATCTTGTACACGCTGTCGGCGACGGAGGGCATGTCACCGCAAGACGCGGAGGAAGTCGAAGGCGCGCTGCGCGCTAGCGGGGCGAACATCTCGGCGCTGTCCTACATCAAACGCATGATGACCCTCAACGCGAGTCTGGCGAAGAACGCGTCGGCGGACGGCGGCGGTCACCGCCGCACCGACTCGAGTCAGGGCAACATCTTAGAGTGGGCCGATAAGCTCTACGGTCAGAGCCTCAACACCATCACCAAGGGCGTGAAAAACCTACTCAGCGGCGAGCGCGTCCTCCCCATCGCCGTCGCGGTCGAGACGCTCATGGCCAACCAACCCGGGCCCGAGTCGTCCGAGTACGCCTACCTCGACCCAAAGTCGCCGCACGGCAAGGCGCACGCCCCTCGGGAGGGCGATCCCGCCTTCCACGACGGCATATGTTTCGTCATCGGCGGCGGTAATTACCTCGAGTACCAATCCCTCGAGGAATTAAAGGCTCGCGAGCGCACGCACGTCCGTTCCATCACCTACGGCTCGACGTCTCTGTGCGCGAGCGAAAGCTTTCTCGCCGCGCTCGCCTCGCTCGGCGGCGTCTCGTGAGCGACGTCCGTCGTCTCGAAATCAACACACAGACATCGATAGCGATCACACACGCCTCCACCGCGTCTTCTCCTCCCCCTCCCTTCGACTCATCTCCGCTCCGCTCGATTATCGGACCGATACCATCCGTCGTCGTCCACCGCGCCGCCGCCGGCGTCTGGCGAAAAATCTTCACACGACGACGCGTTCCCCCGCGACATGACGCGTGGAAAACTCGAGGTGAACGGTACGCGACGACGGCGACGCGCGACGGTACACGCGACGGCGAACGCGACGCGCGACTCGACGCGCGAGCGACGGCGATGCATCGACGACGACGACGACGACGACTGACGGCGTCGAATCTCACCGCGTGGCGAATTACGCGCGCATCCAGTCCTGAGCGCGATCCGACTCGCGGACACGCAGACGTTCGGGAAACAGGACCCGTACGTGGTGCTCAAGTGCGGTGAAAACGCGCAGTTTCGAACCAAGGTGTGCCGAGACGGAGGCACGGCGCCGACGTGGAACGAGAGGTTTACGTTTCCCGTGCACCGCGGCGAACGCGAGGTGCACCTTCGGATTTGGAACTCGAACACGCTCACGAGCGATAAGTGCATCGGAAGTTGCGTGGTGGAGTTGGATAAGGTGCTCAGGGATGAGTACGATGACGTGGAGGTGACGGTGATGGACGTCAAGGGAAGACAGGCGGGATTGTTGAATGTCGTCTTGACCTTCGCGCCGTCGCAGACGTCGAGACCGGCGGGCGCGGGGGCGCGGACGGCGCGAACGGCGCAGACGGAGACGAATGGAGGACGTTTTCTCGGCGTGAATCCGAAGACGCAGAGACGACGCGAAGAGATGAGGCAACAGATGCTGCGACTATCGGGTCTGCGACAGGCGGCGATGCCCGACGTGGCGTACGTGCACGTGCCTCCGCACCACTACCCGCACCATCCGCCGCCGCACCATCCGCCGCCGCACCATCCGCCGCCGCACCATCCACCGCACGGTCACCCGCCGTCGCACCATCACGATCCACACGGCGCGTACGTGCCTAAACCCATCGCTGGGTACCACGAAGGGTACACCGGCGGTCCGGGTGGGTACATGCCGCCGCCGCCGGGTTGGCACCAACCGTCGGCGCCTCCGAGCGGCGACGCTTATCCGGAAGACGACGTGTGGGGATGACACGTCTGTAGACCAATCTAGCTTAGCAGCGCAATTTGTGTGCAATATCATGATGAACATCGATTACAATTTCTTAAACCGGGCGACCGAACAACTTTTTAATGCCGACGTCCGGGGTGTCCTGCTTGACGAGGGACTCTCCGACGAGGAGGGCGCCGACGCCAGAGTCTTGGAGCACGTTGACGTCGTCGATGGTGAAAATGCCGGACTCGCCGACCATGGTGATGCCGCGTCGCTTCACTTCTTCGCCGAGCGGACCGTTCATGAGGTCCGTGGTGACGTTCAGGCTCACCTCAAACGTGCCCAAGTCGCGGTTGTTGATGCCGAGCAAATCAATGGGGAAGTTGCCATCCAACACGCGCTTCATCTCCCCGTACGTGTGCACCTCTATCAAACACTTCATGTTCAAAGAGTGCGCAATCTTGATGAAGTATTCCATGTCTTGGTTGGACAAAACGGCCGTGATCAAGAGGATGGCGTCCGCGCCGTACTTGCGCGCCAAGTAAATTTGGTACGCGTCGACGATGAATTCCTTGCACAACAACGGACACGTCACCCCAGCCTCGCGAATGTATTGCAAGTTTTCAAACCCACCCTGGAAAAACTTTTCATCCGTCAGCACGCTCAGGCACGCCGCACCGCCCGCTTCGTACGCCTTGGCGATCTTCACCGGGTCAAAGTTGGGCTGAATCACCCCCTTGGACGGGGACGCCTTCTTCACCTCGGCGATCAATCCCGGCTGTTTCGTCTCCGCCAACTGATCCTTGAGCGCTTGCACGAAATCACGCGCCGGCGGCGCGTTCACCAGCGCCGTTCGCACCAATTCCAACGGGAACTTTTCCTTTCTCTCCCTGAGCTCGACGTCTTTATACCACACGATCTCCTCCAAGATATTCTTCGGCTTATTCTCCGCGTTCTCCACGCGCTCGCCCTCTCGGTTCACCTCCTCGATGACGAACTCAAACTGTCCGACCCCCAACTCGTGTTTGGACGGCCCGTTCGGCGGTCGTCGTCGAATCGAGACGCTCTCGTCCTCGTCCAGGTGATGGGTGACGCCCTCCGTCGCCGCCGCGCGCATCGTCGCCACGGCGCGAGACGAGCGTCGCGCGTTCGGGCGCGCGGCGGGCGTCACCGCGCGCGTCGTCGTCGTCGTCGTCGTCGCGGACGCGTGCATGGCGCGCGCGCGTGTGTGTGTCACCGCCGGCGCTTTATCCCATGGGGAAAAGGTTTCGGTCGGCGCGCGCGGGGGGGGACTCTTTCAGGGGTCATGACTCGTGGAATGTGTGTCCCCGAGAATGCGAACACACGGCCCGAGCGCTCGATCGCGACCCGCAGACGACGGACGGACGTCGAGCGACCGCGCGACGGACCACCGACGCGCCCGACATCGACTCCTCGTTCGTTCGCGCGCGCGTCATGGCGCTCTCCATCGCCGCCGGCGTCGCCGCGCCGCGCGCGACGCGACGCGAAACCCTCACGAGACGAGGGACGACGAAGACGACGACGCGCGTCGCGGCGGTGACGTCGAGCGATGAGGAGGCGTCGCGCGCGTCGTCGACGACCGGTTCGTGCGATCGAGCGAGGTTGAACGCCGCTTTGCGCGCGGTGGGCGCGGCGTGGGCGCGGCAGCGCGCGCTCGGCGCGGAGATGACGAGGGCGTCGTCGCCGACGGCGGTCGCGAGGGCGTCCATCGCCGCGCCGGTGTTCACGCTCGCCGCGGTGACGATGGTGGACAGGAAAATGGTGGGTTTGGTGACGCAGTCGGTGGCGAGTTTCATCAAGTTGTACCTGCTGTTGCTCTTCGTGCGCGTGCTCTTGACGTGGTTTCCAAACGTCAACTGGATGCGTCAACCGTGGACCATGCTTCGGCAGGTGACGGATCCGTACCTGAATCTGTTCAGAAATCTTTTGCCGCCCATCATGGGACAGATTGATTTCACCCCCATCCTCGGTTTCATGGTGCTTCAATTCTTGGCGCGAATCTTGTCCACGGACGCGGGTTTGGGTAAGTTTTAATAACAATGTGCATTTTTTAAACGAATCGAAAGACACGCGCGCGAAACCTCTGTGAATCCTTCTGCGCGTTCCTTCGTTTTTTTTCGATGCGTCTCGTGTGTTTTGCTGTTCGTTTCGTTTTGCGTTGTTACAACAAGAATGAATGAAAGGAAAGAATGCGAGACGCGAGACGGAGGGACTCACGTCGCCTCGTCGCCGCGCGAGAGATCGTCGAACTCGTCGATTCGGACGAACCCGTCGGCGTTGGTCGAGCGCGCGTTCGCGGCGTATGGACCGTCGCGTCGAATGACGATCCACGTCCCGATGACGACGGTGGCGACGACGAACAACGCCATGACGTACGACGTGTCGCGCCACGTGCGCGCGGATACCAACGCCTTCTCGAGTTGGTCGGCGACGGAGGACTTGGAGTCGGTGATCGGACGCGTCTTGACGACGACGAATTCGTCCAATACCTTTCCATTCTCGCCGGATCCAGCCTCTCGGTACGTCGCGCGCAGTCTCGTCGCGTCCACCGCGGTGAGTCGAATGTACCCAAACTCGTGAAACGCCTTCTCCACGAACGGCTGTCCCAGACCGTTCTTGGTGTGTTTCGCCCCACCCGTGCCGACGACGACGCTCACGGGCGCCGTCGGTTCGACGTACGTCGCGACGCCGTCGTCGCCCTTTTGGCTGTACGAAACGCACCCGTCCGAGGCGTTGAACGAACCTTGTCCGATCGCGCGCCACGCGCACGAGCGTTGATAGACGTGATTGTGTCCCCAAAACGCCAAGTCGACGCCGTACTTGACTAGGAGCGGCCACACGTCTCGCTGTAACTCGTCCATGACGGATAAGTCGCTCGGATTTTTCATCCCGGGCGCCGTCTCGCGATCGTCCGGTCCGTCGGTGCTATCTATGATTCCGGGACGATGTCCTCCCAAGATGACCCACGGCGTCTTCGAGCGATCAATGGCGGAGAGCTCGCGCTCGAGCCACGCGGCTTGCGGTGACGAGGGCGAAAAATCAACCTCGGTGTTCATGCTGACGACTCGAATCGATCCAAACGTCACGGCGAACCAATCCGCGTCGGGACCGGCGCGAGGCGTCGGGTACAAACGCGTCGCGGGCACGCCGCACTCGCCGCCGCTGTCGTTCCCACCGTACAGATCGGCGACGCGATCGCTCGGCCAAGATGACTCGGGCGAATCCATCTCGTGGTTGCCCATGTTGCTGACGAACGGGACGCGCGACGCCCACGGTTCGATGAGCGCCGACCAATCGTCCCACACAGACGCGTATCCCGTGGCGTAGGACAAATCGCCGAACAAGAACACCGCGTCTATTTCACCTCGGCGCGCGTCCGCCGCCAGTGCCGCGGAGACGTTCAACGCGGGTCTACCGTACGCGCGCCACGTCTCTGCGTCGTCGTCCGAACCTCGGCCCATATCCGCGAAGAGCGCCAACGTCGTCTTCGTGTTCGCACCCTCCGCGGGCGGCATCACCATCTCGTACAGTTCGCTCTCGCCGTGCTCGTCTGCGACGCGATACTCCACGACGTCGCCCGCGTCGACGGACACGATGTCCGCCGAGTGCACGTACCCCGGATGTCTATAACCGAAACCGTTCGCCGGCTCCGCGCACAAATCCTTCGCCTCGTACGTCACCGTCGACGCCGGCGCCCGCGTGAACGGCGCGTCCGCACCTTTTACTCTGTACACCAGCGTCGCCCCGTGACTCGCGTTTCGTCCCGATTGCCACGCGACGCGCGCCGACGCGCCTCGCGCCGTCGATCCGCGCCACGCCGGCGGCAGCGTCACCCTCGGCCACACCGGCGCCATCGCGTCCTCGATCGTCACCGGTTCGCTCCTCGCGATCACCACCGCATCATTCAGTCCATACTCTACCGCGCGCTCGGCGTCCACGTCCATCGCCGAACCGAAGAGCACGAAATCGTACGTCGTCGCGCGTCTCGTCGTCAATCGAAACCGCGCGCTCGCCGTTCCCTCTCTCTCGTACGCCCCGTTCGACACTCTGTTCAACACCGCGTATTTCACCGGCGCCGTTTTCGTCACATCCGCATTCGCCGGCGAATACGCCGCGATCCAGTGTTCTCGCAACGCCGTCGCGTTCCGCGTCGCCGCGCGCGTCGTCGTCGTCACCGTCGTCTCCTCCCCCGCGCGCGCGAATCTCGCGCTCGTCGTCACCGTATACGACGAATCGAGCGATTCCACCGCCCGCAGACGACCACCATCGATCCTGTGTAACGCGTTGTGCGCGCTCGCGTCGAGCGCGCGCACCGTCATCCCGCGCGCGTCGAAAAACGTCGGCACCCAGACTGGTACATCATCGTCATCGTCATCGTCATCGATCGTCGCGTCCACCGACGCACGCGCGCGAGACGCGAGCGCGAGGACGACGACGACGACGCACACCGTCCGCACGACGCGCGCGCGCGTTTTAAGACGCATGCGTTCGCGCGCGCGCGCGTGTGCGGACGAGATCGGGCGACAGT
>MDTE01091346.1_pt1 | contig 20578 bp, 18 predicted proteins | sample 811231 | NCBI WGS metagenome assembly MDTE01 (sample SAMN05326651, study PRJNA326480) | marine metagenome | isolation source: seawater | place: Indian Ocean: Red Sea | collected 2010
AATGAAATTGATTAGAGAAAAGAAAAAAGAATCGGGCCTTGTTTATGCAGAAACACAAACAAAGGGAAGAGGAACTAAAGGAAGCAAATGGCTTTCAGAAATGGGAAATTTTTTTGGAACAATTTTTTTCCAATTAAAAAATGACTATCCTCCATTTAATGAATTTTCAATGATTAATCCCGTTATTATTTCAGAAGTAATTTACAATTTTAGTAATGATTGCAAAATTTCTTTTAAATGGCCAAATGATATTTTTTTAAATAATAAAAAAGTTTGTGGAATTTTACAAGAAGTGATTACATTAAATAACAAAACTTTTTTACTAATAGGAATAGGAATAAATATCATTTCAAATCCAAAAATAAGTAAAGATTATAAAGCTACTAATATTTTAACAGAGACAAAAAAAAAGCCATCTTTAAAAAATATTATCGACTTATTAAGCACAGCATATGAAAAATTTTTTGCTCAATTAAAGAAATATAATTTTACTAAATACAGAATAAAAGCTGAATCTATGTCAGTTAATTAAATATGAATGTATTAATTGGAGATATTGGAAACACTAATACAAAAGTATGTTTGATTGATTATCAAACATATAAAATAAAGAAGCAAATTTATTTTAGTAGCAAAAGTATAAAATTTGAAAAATTTTTAAGTAAAATCTTAAAAAAAATTACTAGAAATAATTCTATTTATAAGACTGCACTTTTTTCAAGTGTGGTTCCAAGCTATCAAATAAAGATAAAAAACTTTTTAAAGAAATATTATGATGTAGAATTGCTAGAGATTAAGGAAAGAAGAATAAATAAAATTATTAAAATAAATATAAAGAATAAAAAACAGGTTGGATCAGATAGAATTGCTAATGCCGTTGGGGTTTATAAAAAATATAAATATAATTGTATAGTTATAGATTTTGGTACAGCAACAACTTTTGATATTATCACAAACAATGGAAATTATAATGGTGGAGTGATAGCTCCTGGTGTAAATCTTTCTTTAAAGAGCTTAATTGACTCAGCTGATCAAATACCAAGTTTTCTTTTAAAAAAGCAAAAAAAAACTGTTGGAAAAAACACGCTTGAAGCTCTTCGTTCAGGTTTCTACTGGGGTTATTCAGGTTTGATTAACAATATTATCTTAAAAATTGAAAAAGAAACTAAAAAAAAATATAAAATCATTTTTACAGGTGGTTATGCTGACTTATTTAAATCTTCTATAAAGAGATCTTTTAAGATAGATAAGAATATAACAATTAGAGGAATAATTGAAATTTTTAAGAAAAATAAAAACTATTTAAATTAAATGAAAAAAGAAGATTTTATATTTTGTCCATTAGGCGGCTCAGGTGAAATTGGAATGAATATGAATTTATTCGCTTATGGGAATGAAGGAAATAGAAAATGGATTATAGTAGATATTGGAGTAACCTTTGCTGATGATACAATTCCAGGGATTGATTTAATTTATCCAGATCCAGGTTTTATTGTTGACAAAAAGGAAGATTTGTTGGGTTTAGTATTAACTCATGCTCATGAGGATCATATTGGTGCTATAGCTCATATTTGGCCAAAACTTCTTTGCAATATTTATGCAACTCCATTTACAAGTGTATTAATTCAAGAAAAGTTTAAAGAAAAAAAAATTGATGTTGGTAATAAACTTAAAGTTATTGAGCTTAATGGAAAAGTAAAATTGGATCCTTTTAATATTGAATTTGTTACACTAACTCATTCAATACTTGAACCAAATGGACTATCTATTGAAACTCCTTCAGGTACAGTTTTACATACCGGAGATTGGAAATGTGATCCTAATCCTTTGATAGGAGAAACTATAAATGAAAAAAAATTAAAGCAAATTGGTGACCAGGGGGTTTTAGCAATGATTTGTGACTCTACTAATGTTTTTAGCCCAGGAAGAGCTGGATCAGAATCAGATGTTAGAAAAAGCTTACTTAAAATAATGGGTAGTAAAAGAAAAAGAATAGTAGTTACTTCATTTGCATCAAATGTTGCGAGAATGGAAAGTATTTTTTACTGTGCAGAAAAATTAGGACGACAAATATCATTAGTAGGTAGGTCTATGCATAGAATTTACAAAGCTGCAAAACAATGCGGTTATTTAAAAAATCTAATTGATCCTATTGATCCAAGAGAAGCAAAAAAGATTTCAAGAGAAAAAATAATTTACCTATGCACAGGTAGTCAAGGTGAGCCCAACGGAGCAATGATGCGTATTTCCAGTTTTATACATCCGGATGTAACACTAGACTCTGGAGATACAGTAATTTTTTCATCAAAGATTATACCTGGTAATGAAAAAAAACTTTATAAATTACATAATCAATTAGTTAAAAACGATGTAGAGGTTATTTCTGAAGAAAATGAATTTGTGCATGTATCAGGACATCCAAATAGAGAAGATTTGAAGGATATGTATAAATGGGTAAAACCAAAGTCAGTCATCCCAGTTCATGGAGAGCATAGACATATGATTGAACATATTAATTTCGCTAAAGAAATGCAGGTACCATTCCCAGTTAAGGTGGAGAATGGTAGCGTTGTCCAATTATATCCAGGGGAAAAACCTGAAATCGTAGATAAGGCACCTTCAGGGAGAATATATGTTGATGGAAATATAAGTGTTGGAGAAGAATCTCAATCTATTAAAGATAGAAGAAATTTGTCATATAATGGTTTTCTTGAAATAACAATAATAATCAATAATCTGGGTTCAATAGTAAAAAAACCCATTATTTCTTTTAAAGGCATTCCTAATAACGATGAAAGTAATAATTTTATTTATGATCTTGAAGACAAGATCCAGGATGTATGTAAAACTTTTTCACTAAAAAACTATAATCAAGAACAGAATTTAATTGAGGCTCTTAAAATAAATTGTAGGAAAACCATTAAAGAAAAGACTGGAAAGAGACCCTATACAAACGTAAATTTAGTAAGGATTTAGGATTATAAGTTTATGTATTTATCAAAACTATTTATACCGCTTTTAAAAGAAGTACCATCAGAAGCAAAAATAAAGTCTCATCAACTAATGCTTAGAGCAGGCATGATTAAACAATCTTCCACCGGTATTTATTCTTGGTTACCTTTAGGGTTTAAGGTTATGAAAAAAATAGAACAGATTGTTAGAGAGGAACAAAATAAAATAGGAGCACAAGAGATGTTAATGCCCACTATTCAATCTGCAGAAATATGGAAGGAAAGTGGAAGATATGAAGACTATGGGGAAGAAATGTTAAGAATAAAAGATCGACAAGGAAAAGAAATGCTTTATGGGCCCACCAATGAAGAATTAATAACAGAAATTTTTAGAACTAGTATAAAATCATACAGATCGTTGCCTCAGATATTGTACCATATTCAATGGAAATTTCGTGACGAATTGAGGCCAAGATTTGGAGTTATGAGATGTAAGGAGTTTTTTATGAAGGATGCGTATTCTTTTGATTTAAATGATGAGCAAGCGAAAAAATCGTATAATAAAATGTTTTTTGCTTATTTAAATACTTTTAAAAGATTAGGACTTACCGCTATACCAATGGAAGCAGAAACAGGACCAATTGGAGGAGATCTTTCACATGAATTTGTTATTTTAGCTGAAACAGGAGAAAGTAAAATTTATTCTGATAAAAGAATTTTTGATATAGATATAAACAAACACAAAAACTCAGACAGTTCAATTAGCGAACTGAGAGAAAAATATGATCAGTTTTATGCAGTTACTGACGATAAGTTTAAAAATGAAGATTTCGAAGAAAAAGTGGATAAAAAAAATCAATTAGTTACTAAAGGTATTGAAGTTGGACATATATTTTACTTTGGTGACAAATATTCTAAACCTTTGAAATGTTCTGTAGATTTAAAAGATGGAAAAAAAATTGGTGTTAAAATGGGATCTTATGGTATTGGTGTTTCCAGATTAGTAGGTGCAATTATTGAAGCTAAATTTAATAACAATATCATGAAATGGCCATCGGCTGTAGCTCCTTTTGATGTTGCGATAATTCCAAGTTTACAGAAAAACGATAAATCAAATTACTTAAAAGCTGAAAAAATTTATAATTTTTTAATTAAAAATAATATTGATGTTTTGTTGGATGACACAGAAGAGCATTTGTCCGCAAAATTTAAAAAGTTTGATTTAATTGGTGTTCCATATCAAATAATATTAGGATCTAAATCAACAAATGATGAATTTGAATTTAAGGAAGTAAATGGTAAAACAGAAACACTATCTTTAGACAAAATTAAGAATAAATTATTAAAAAACAAAAATTTAAATTGATTTCAAAAATTGAACGTACTGTAGCATTTAGATATTTAAAACCTAAAAGAAGAGAAGGTTTTTTAAGAGTAATATCAATTTTTTCTTTCACAGGTATTGCTTTAGGAGTAGCTATATTAATTATCGTCATGTCTGTTATGAGTGGTTTTAGAACAGAATTAATAAATAAAATTTTAGGCTTTAATCCGCATATTATTATAAAACCTTATGAAAAAAAAATTGAGGAAGGAAGTTTAAAAAAATTAGATACAATAAAAGATTACATATCAAGAACTGCATTTACATTTAATGGCCAAGCAATAATAATACATAGAGAAAATACAATTGGAATACTAGTTAGATCATATCGCAATAATGATATTGACAAAATAGATTTAATAAGAGATGGCATTATAGAAGGAAATTTAAATGCTTTTAATACAAATACAATTTCTATCGGGAAAGAGTTATCAATTTCATTAAATTTAAATATTGGAGACGAAATTACTTTAATGTCCACCTCCAATCTCCAGACTCCATTTGGAAGTTTACCGTTACAAGAAAGATTTACAGTTTCGTCTGTATTTAGCACAGGTTTTGCTGAATTTGATCAAAATGTAATTTTTATGCCATTTGAAGATTCAGTTTCCCTATTTGAGCTATCAGATTTGGATATTGATTTAGAAATATTTCTAAATAAACCAGATAACGTTGAGTCTGCAAAAGAGACAATTAGTAAAATGTTCAATGATCATTATGTTTATTCATGGGCAGATTTAAATAAATCATTTTTTGCAGCTCTAAAAGTTGAGAGAAATGTAATGTTTATTATATTAACTTTAATAATTATTGTAGCAGCTTTTAATATAATTTCAGGATTGGCAATTTTAGTTAAAAACAAAACTAAAGAGATTGCCATACTTAGGACCTTAGGAGTAAGCAAAAATTCTATAGCAAAAATTTTTTTTCTTACTGGTTTTACAATAGGCTTTCTAGCAACAATCACTGGCGTTATTATCGGTGTATTATTTTCATATTACATAGAAGAGATTAGAATTTTGATTACATCTGTATTTAAAATTAGATTGTTTCCTGAAGAAATATACTTCCTAAGCCAAATGCCATCTGAAATAAATTTGAGTTACATATTTATTATTTCTTTCTTTTCATTATTAATTACTTTTTTGGCAACAATTTTTCCATCTTTATCAGCAGCAAAACTAGACCCTGTGAAGGCATTAAAGTATGAATAACGAAATAATAAAATTAACAAAAATATCAAAAAAATTTGTAGGGGCAAATAAAAATATAAATGTATTAAAAAATATTAATTTAAAAATAAATAAAGGGGAGTTAGTTTCGCTATCAGGACCGTCAGGATCAGGCAAATCAACATTGCTTCATATTATTGCATTATTAGATAAACCATCCTCTGGTGAAATATTTTTTAAGAAAAAAAATTTATCAAAATCTACTGAAGATGAAAAAGACTCTGTTAGAAAGAAAGGCATATCAATAATATATCAACAGAATAATTTGCTTAGTGATTTTACTGCTCTTGAAAATGTCTTAATTCCATTAATTAATAATGGTTATTCAATATCTGAATCTACAAAGAAGGCGATAAAATTTTTATCTTTAGTAAACTTATCTAAAAGACTTAATCATTTTCCTAGTGAACTATCAGGTGGAGAACAACAAAGAGTTGCAGTAGCCAGAGCATTAATAACTGATCCAGATTTGATCTTAGCTGATGAGGCCACAGGTAGCTTAGATAGAAAAAATGCAAATGAAATATTTACGCTTTTTTTAAAACTTAAATCAAAAAAGAGAGCAATATTATATGCAACTCATAATAGAGAATTATCAAAGAGAGCAGACTATAAGTTAAATATTATAGATGGTAATGTAATAAGAGAATAATGAATGAAGTTTCTAAAAAAGAATTTAATCACCTAAAAATTCATACACAATACTCAATTTGCGAAGGCGCATTAAGTATCGCCGATCTAGCAAAATATTGCAAAACAAACAAAGTAAAAGCAATAGGCATTTGTGATTCTCACAATTTATGTGGTGCTCTAGAATTTTCTGAATCTATTGCAAAAAATAAAACTCAACCAATAATCGGAACCCAAATTAATATTTTATATAAAAATAACATTGGCAAACTACCTGTTTTTGCCAAGAATTTAGAGGGTTATAAAAATTTAATTAAATTATCTTCAATGTCTTATCTTAAAATAGAAGATAACGAAGAATCGCATTGCAAGATTGAAGATTTGTTATCAAATCATAAAGGAATTATTTTATTATCAGGATCAATTGATGGACTGGTAGGTAAACTATTTTCAAAAAATCTTATGGACGAAATTATATTATTATTAAAAAAATTTAAAGAAATTTTTAAAAATAATTTCTACCTTGAAATACAAAGACATAACGATGATGGTGAAAAATTGTTTGAAAATTTTATACTTAATAGTTCACACAACCTAAAATTACCTTTATTAGCCACCCATGAAGTTTTTTATCTTAATAAGGATATGCACGAAGCTCATGACGCCTATTTATGTGTTGGCGAAAAAACTTATGTTAATGTTAAAGATAGAAGAAAATATAATGACTCTCACTATCTTAAATCATCAGAGGAAATGTATAAATTGTTTAAAGATCTTCCTGAAGCCTTAGAGAATAACTCTAATTTCCCATTCAGAATTTCTTATAGACCAAAAAATTCATTTCCAGTTTTGCCAAATATACAAACGGAGAAAGTAAACAATGTAAACAATCTGTTAAGTAAAGATTCTTTAGAAGGTCTGAAAGAAAAATTAAAAACATATGTTTTTCCATTATGCAATGACAATAATATAGATGAGATAAAAAAGAAATATATAGAGAGGCTTGAACATGAAATTAGCATAATTTCTAAAATGAAATATGCTAGTTACTTCTTAATTGTTGCTGATTATATTAAATGGGCAAAAAAAAATGATATACCTGTAGGTCCAGGAAGAGGTTCAGGCGCCGGCTCTTTAGTTGCTTGGTCACTTTCTATAACAGATATAGATCCAATCAAATTTGATTTAATTTTTGAAAGATTTTTGAATCCAGATAGGATTTCAATGCCGGATTTTGACATAGATTTTTGTGAAGAAAAAAGAGACAAGGTTTTTGAGTATCTTAAAAAAAAATATGGAAAAGGTGTAGCTCACATAATTACATTTGGAAAATTAAAAGCAAGAATGGCTTTTAGAGATATTGGTAGAGTTTTAGGTTTACCATATGGTTATGTAGATAAGCTATGCAAAATGATCCCATTCGATCCATCTCGACCAATTTCATTAGAAAAGGCTATAGCTCAAGAACCCAGGATAAAGAAAGAGGAAGAAAAAGACCCACGAGTTAAAAAGCTAGTTGAAATATCTAAAAAACTTGAAGGTTTAAACAGAAACATGGCTACACATGCAGCTGGTGTAGTTATTCCTGAAGAAAAACTTGCAGAATTCGTTCCATTATATAGAGATCCTTCCTCTAAATCGCTTTTACCATCAACACAATTTGACATGTACACATCTGAAAATGCTGGGCTTGTTAAGTTTGATTTATTAGGATTAAAAACATTAACGATAATAAATAAAACCATATCATTTCTCAAAGAAAAAAAAATAAAATTAGATATAAACAAAATTGAGCTCGATGATCCAAAAATTTTTGAGTTATTAAGTTCAGGAAACACAGTCGGCTTATTTCAATTAGAAAGTACTGGAATGAGAGATGCTTTAATAAATATGAGGCCGAATAAATTTGAAGATATTATTGCTTTAGTTGCTTTATATAGACCTGGCCCTATGAGCAATATTTCAATTTATAATCAATGTAAACATGGAGAAAAACAACCTGATTATATCCATCCAAAGCTGAAAAAAATATTAGAACCAACATACGGTGTTATTATTTATCAAGAGCAAGTTATGCAAATCGCACAACAGCTTTCAGGTTTTTCTCCTGGTGAAGCTGATATTTTAAGAAGAGCTATGGGAAAAAAGAAACGAGCTGAACTAGAAAAACAAAAAGAAGGATTTGTAAATGGAGCAATTAAAAATGGCATTACTCGAGAAATGGCAAATTTTATTTTTAAGAAAATAGAACCTTTTGCGGAATATGGGTTTAACAAGAGTCACGCAACTGCTTATGCAATGATCGCTTATCAAACTGCTTACCTAAAAGCATATTACCCACAAGAATTTATAGCAGCATCAATGTCAAACGAATTATCTAATACCGATAAACTAAGCGAATTCCATGAAGAATTAAAAAGATTAAATATCAAACTTTATAATCCTGATATTAATGAATGTTTTGCAGAATTTATACCAAAGGGAAACACCTTATATTATGCACTAGGGGCAATTAAGAATGTAGGATTTGATGCAATATCAGAAGTTATAGATGAAAGAATAAAAAATGGTAAATTTAAATCTATCAGCGATTTCATTAATCGAGTTAACCCAAAAAATATAAATAAACTTCAACTAGAGGGTTTAGTTAAGGCTGGAGCATTTGATATAATTTTTAATAATAGAAAAGTTTTTTATGAAAATATACCTAATATAATTCAAAATTCTAAAAATTTATATGAAAACAAAGCTTTAAATCAATCAAGCTTATTTAGTGATGATAATCATAAGGTTTCATATTTAATACAAGATAAAAATTTATCTGATTGGCCAAATAAAGAAAGACTATCAAAAGAATTTGAGTCATTAGGATTTTATTTATCGAATCATCCTTTGGAGGATTTTAAAGATGCTTTGGATCAATATAAAACAAAATTATTTAAACAATTTGAAAATAGCAAAGATAAAGACTCCATTGTAGCTGGAACATTAATGTCAATTAAAGAAAAAAAAACAAGCAAAGGTACTCCTTTCGCCATAGTAAAATTCAGTGATCAAAGTAAAGTTTTTGAACTATTTATCTTTTCAGAAATTTTAGAAATTAATAGAAATAAATTGATAGAGGGCAAATCTTTTTTATTAACTCTTATTAAAGATTTAGACAATCAAGAAAACAGATTTAGAAGAATGAACGTTAAAAAAATTATTAGCTTAGATGACGCAACCCAATTAAATTATAATAATGTACATATTGAGATTAATGCCTCGAATAAATTAGATAAATTGTACGAAAGTATAAAGGAAAAGGGTAATGCTAAAATTAAAATATCCATTGTTGAAAAAAATAAAAAATATTTGTTTGAATTAAGAGACAAGAGGAAATTTGACTATGAGACACTAAAATACCTGAATAAGGAGCCCTACATAAAGAAAATTAACCTTTAATTCATATTGAATTTTGTCTCTTTAAAATGTAGAACATCAAACTTAATTACGCACACAGTTTTTGGTTGAGATACCTCCGGTCCTTAAATGGAAAGAAATTGTGGTGGAATAACCGGTTAAAAAATATGAAGATACCAAGTGTTACGATAAAACAATTGCTTGAAGCTGGAGTTCATCTAGGTCACAAGACTTACAGATGGAATCCTAAGATGAGCAAGTTTATTTTTGGCTCAAAAAATTCAATACATATTATCGATTTAGTTCAAACTCTTGAAATGACTAATTCTGCTTTAGCAGAAATATATAAATGCATTTCATCTGGTGGCAAAATTTTATTTGTATCCACAAAAAAACAAGCTACAGAGGCAATAGCTAATCTAGCAAAGGATACATCACAATTTTATGTGAATCACAGATGGCTTGGTGGAATGCTCACAAATTGGAAGACTATTTCAAATTCAATAAAAAGATTAAAAAAACTAACTCAAGATCTAAAAAAAGAAAATACAGGTTTTACAAAGAAAGAAAATTTAAAAATGGGAATACAAAGAGATAAGCTTGACAGGTCACTAGGAGGAATAGCTGACATGAAAAAGATACCTGATATGATTTTTATTGTTGACACAAATATGGAAGAGTTAGCAGTTAAAGAAGCTGTGAAACTAAATATTCCTATTGTTGCTGTAGTTGATACTAACTCTGATCCTACTGGAATCAATTTTCCTATTCCTGGAAATGATGATGCTAGAAGGGCTATTAATTTGTATTGTGAATTAATTAAACAAACAATTTTAGAAGCACAAAAAAATATTTCTAAAGCTGTTCCAGAGCAGGAGAAAATTGAGGTTAAAGAAAATAAGGTAAAAATAGAAAAAAAAGGCGAAAATAAGGAAAAAAGTAAAAAAGATTCTAGTAAAAAAAAAGAAAAAATAAAAACAGTACAAAAAATATCTAAAACAATAATATCAAAAGTTAAATCGTTAGCATCAAGCAAAACAAAAAAATAATTTTCTAAATGCCTTCTGACAATATTTTAGACAAAGTTAAAAAATTAAGGGAAATGACCGGAGTTGGTTTTAAAGACTGTAAAGCTGCCTTAGATGAAAGCAAAGGCAACATAGAAAAATCAATTGAACTTTTAAGAATTAAAGGTATCTCTAAAGCAAACAAAAAGATGGAGAGAATAGCATCTGACGGTTTAGTTGCTATTTTTGAGGAACAAAATAAATTCTCAATAATTGAAGTCAATAGCGAAACCGATTTTGTTGCAAAAAACCATGAATTTATAAAATTTGTTGAAGAAATATCTAAATTAGCATTATCAAAAAATGGAAAGATGGAAGATATTACAAGCGCTGTTATGGGAAATAAAAAAAAAGTAAAAGATAATCTAGTAGCTTTAATTTCAAAAATTGGTGAAAAAATTACATTAAGAAGAAGTGCATATATAGGTGATGATAATTATTTAAATTTTTCTTACATACACTCTGCTCTTAAGAAGAATGTTGGAAAGATAGGCGTGATAGTTAGTTTAAAAAGCAAAAAACAGAAAAATGAGCTATTAGAACTAGGAAAACAATTATCTATGCATATTGCTGCACTTTCTCCCTTAGCTATTGATAAAGAGGGATTAGATACAAATATCGTTCAAAAAGAAAAAGAAATTATAACAGAGGAATTGAAAAATAGTGGAAAGGATTCTAAAATTGTATCTAAGATAGCGGAAGGTAAATTAAATAAATTTATCAATGAAAATACACTTTTAAATCAAGAATGGATAATCGAACCCAAAAAAAAGGTTAGACAAGTTTTAAAAGAGGTAGCAGGAAATGATATGATAGAAATTAAAAAATTTATAAGATTTAAAGTTGGAGAAGGAGTTTAGTTTTTATGACATCAGAAGAAGCCATAAAAAGTTGCCAAAATAAAATGAAAAAGGCATTTGAAATATTTAGTTCTGAATTAAGTTCTCTTAGAACAGGAAGAGCAAATGCTGCAATGTTAGATATTATAAAAGTTGATGTTTATGGGCAAAAAATGTCTGTAAATCAGTTGGGAACTATATCAACACCAGAACCAAGACTTCTTACAGTTCAAGTCTGGGACCAAAATAATGTTACATTGATAGATGCGGCCATTAAGAAGTCAAACTTAGGAATAAATCCACAAATAGATGGACAATTAATGAGAATACCTATTCCAAGTTTAAACGAAGAAAGAAGAGCAGAACTAAAAAAAATAATGGGAGGTTTGGCAGAAAAGGCTAAAGTATCAATAAGAAATATAAGACGTGAAGCTAATGAGAAACTAAAAAAAGATCTTAAGGATAAAAAAATAGGCGAAGATGAGAGCAAAGGTTCTGAAAAAAAAATTCAAAATTTAACTGATACTCAGATTGAAGAATTAGAAAAAAAACTCAAAGAAAAAGAAAAAGAAATAATGACAATATGAACAAATTAAACCATGTCGCTATTATTATGGACGGAAACGGGCGGTGGGGTTTAAAAAAGAAGGGTTCAAGAAATTACGGCCACTTAAAAGGTATAGAGACGGTTGAAACTGTAATTAAAGCTTCGCTTATTAAAAAAATTCCATACTTAACATTGTATACCTTTTCCACTGAAAATTGGAAAAGACCAGATAGTGAAATCAATTTTCTATTTGATCTGATAAGAAAGTCTTTAAAAAAAAAATTAAAAAAGCTAATTAAGCAAGGCATAAAAGTTAACATTATAGGTCAAAAAAAAGGATTGCCTAAAGACATAATTAAAATAGTAAAAGAAATCGAGATAAAGACACTTAATAATAATAATATTACTTTAAATCTGGCCTTGAATTATGGTTCGAAAGAAGAAATTACAAATGCTTGTAGAAAACTTACTTTAAAAAAGAAAAGAGAGATTAACATTAATAATTTAGAAAAAGAGTTATATACAAACAATATACCTGATCCTGATGTATTAATAAGGACAGGTGGCACAAAAAGACTAAGTAATTTTTTGTTATGGCAGTTAGCTTATGCAGAAATATTTTTTATCGATAAGTTATGGCCAGATTTTAATGAGAAAGATTTTAATGAAGTAGTAAATAATTTTAGTAAAATAAAGAGAAATTTTGGAAGGATATGACAAATTTTCAAAAAAGGATTTTGACATCAATAATTATTTTGCCCCTATCAATTTTTTTTATTGTAAGAGGTGGCTATTTTTTAAATTTTTTTTTAATTTTTATCTTTTTCGCAGGTTTCCATGAATTATTTTCTGTTTTCAAGGAAAAAAAATCAATACTATTATTATCCTTGATATTTATTTTATCTCTTTTTTCTATTTACTATCTTAGAGAAAAAGCAGAAATGCTTTTGTATTTAGCTATATCAGTATCTATAAGTTCTGATATTGGCGGATATATTTTTGGAAAAACTTTTAAATGGAAAAAGTTAACAAAGATAAGTCCTAAAAAAACCATATCAGGTGTATTTGGATCATATTTTCTTTCAATTATTTGCTTATATATATTTTTTAATACTCTAGCATCAGAAGATTACAATATTTCTTTTTCATATTTAATAATTACAATTATTTTTTCTACGGTTGCACAAATCGGAGATATAACAATTTCTTATTTTAAGAGGTTAGAAAAAATTAAAGATACTGGAAAAATTTTACCAGGACATGGCGGCATTTTTGATCGTATTGATGGTTTGATGTTTGTTGTTATATTATCTTCAATTATACATATATCTGGAATATGAAAAAGAAAATTGTAATTCTTGGTTCAACTGGCTCAATTGGCAGATCAACCTTAGAAGTTATTAATAAGGATAAAAAAAACTTTGATATAATTCTGCTCACAGCAAATAATAATTATAAAAAATTAATTCAACAAGCTAAACAATTTAAAGCAAGAAATGTAATTATAAGAAATAGCAAATTTTTCGAAAAAGTAAAAAAATCATTAAAAAAAAACAAAACTAAAGTTTACTTTGGTGATATTGCTATAAATAGAATATGTAAAAAAATAGATTACACCATGTCGGCAGTTGTTGGGTTAGCAGGATTACAACCAACGATTGATGCTATAAAAATTAGCAAAACTGTAGCTTTAGCAAATAAAGAAACTATTATTTGTGGATGGGAAATTCTATCTAAAATAATAAAAAAATATGGAACTAAAATTGTGCCAGTCGACTCTGAACATTTTTCTATAATGGAATTAACAAAAGGAATGAAAAATGATGATGTTGAAGAAATTATAATCACTGCATCTGGAGGACCTTTTTTAAATAAATCTATAGGTAAAATTAAAAATATGAAAGCTAAAGAAGCTATAAAACATCCAAATTGGAAAATGGGTAAAAAAATTTCTGTTGATTCAGCAAATATGATGAATAAGATTTTTGAAATAATTGAGGCTTACAGACTTTTTAAATTTGATAAATCAAAATATAAAATTCTTATACATCCTCAATCTTATGTTCATTCGATAATCAGATTTAAAAATGGTTTGATCAAAATGATTTTATATAATTCTGATATGAAGATACCAATCTTTAATACACTTTATAATGATAGAAAAAACTTTTTTAATACATCACAAGTGGAGATTAAAAAACTCAATAATCTTAATTTTCAAAAAATTAACCCTAAAAAATTCCCCTCAATTAGATTATTAAAAAGATGTTTTACATCAGGTCCATCAACGCCAATAATAATAAATTCAGCTAACGAAGTGCTAGTAAACCTATTTTTAAAGGGAAAAATTGGTTTTTTAGATATAGTCAAAACGATAAATGGAATTTTTAAGGATCAAGATTTTAAAAAATATGCTAAAAGAAAACCAAGCTCAGTAAAAGTTATAAAAATGGCTGATAATTGGGCTAGATTGAAAACAAATAGCATGTGTGTAAAATGATGTTTATGCAGAAATTTAAAAAAATAATTTTTTATATGGCTTTATTTTTCACTTTTTATTGTGTCAATTCTTATTCAGAGGTAGTGAATAAAGTTGAAATAAAAGGAAATGAAAGAATTTCTTCAGAGACAATTATGATTTTTGGTGATATCGCTGTAGGAAAAAATTATGAAAAATCTGATATTAGCTTAATTATTAAAAAACTCTATCAAACTACTTTTTTTTCAAATATATCCGCAGAACTAGAAAATAATAAACTAACCATAGTTGTATCTGAGAATCCAATTGTTAACACAATTGTTTTTGAAGGAGAAAAAGCTGAAAAATATACTGAAAAAATTAGAGAGATACTTTCCGTGCGAGAAAAAGGCTCATTTGTTAGCACTAATATAAAAAAAGATGTAAATCACATAAAAGCATTTTATAGAATGTTAGGATATTATTTTGTTAAAATTGACGCCGATGTTCAAAAACTTGACAAAAATAGAGTTAATGTAATTTATACAATTGATAAAGGTGAAAAAGCAAAAATTACGAAAATATATTTTTTAGGTGACAAAAAAGTTAGAGATAAAAGATTAAGAGACATTATTGTTTCCCAAGAAGAAAGATTCTGGAAGTTTATTTCACGTGATATATATTTAAATGAAGAGCGAATAGAATTAGATAAAAGATTATTAAAAAATTATTATAAAAACAAAGGTTATTATGAAGTAGATCTTACATCCAGTAGCGTGGAGTATTCAGAAGGAGAAGGTTTCGTTTTAACTTATAGTATAAACGCAGGAAAGAGATATAAATTTAAGAAAATTTATGCAAATGTTTCAGAATCTCTTGATAAAAGCGCATTCCATTCTTTAGAACCTGAATTTAGTAAGTTAGTTGGAAAATATTATTCTCAAAAGAAATTAAACGATGTATTAGAAAAAATTGATAAATTAAGTGAACAAAAAGAGTTGCAATTTATTAATCACAGTGTTTTAGAAACATTAGAAGGTGATCTAGTAGAAGTAAAAATTGATATTTTTGAAGGAGAGAAATTTGTAATTGAAAAAATAAATATAGTAGGAAATACAATTACTAATGATTCAGTTATAAGAGGAGAATTGCTAGTCGACGAGGGAGACCCATATAGTGAACTTCTTGTCAATAATTCAATCAATAAAATTAGAGGCAGAAATATTTTTGGTAAAGTTGACTATAAAACTTCTCCTGGAACAACAGAAGGACTTAAAGTTTTAGATATAAGTGTTGAGGAAAAAGCCACAGGTGAAGTTATGGCTGGTGCAGGAGTTGGTACAGATGGAACTACATTCCAATTTTCAGTAACAGAGAACAATTGGCTGGGAAGAGGAATAAGTCTTCAAAGTAATTTATCTCTATCCGAAGAAAAAATAAGTGGTTTACTTCAGGTTGAGAATCCAAACTATAATTTTACTGGGAATGCAGTTACAGCTGGAGTGTCTATTTCATCTACTGACCAGACAGAAACCACAGGCTATAAGAGTGATAGAACTGGTTTTAATTTAGGAACAAGTTTTGAACAATATGAAAATTTGTGGTTTTCACCCAAAATAAATCTTCAACATGAAACAATTGAGGCAGAATCTACAGCCTCTGCAACTATTAAAAAAATGGATGGAAATTATTTCAACTCCGACTTTGAGTATGCTCTTACTTTAGATAAGAGAGATCGTTCTTTTAGACCAACAGAGGGATATAGAACAAGTTTTATTCAAACACTTCCATTAATCCAAGATTCGTCATCAATTATGAACGGGTTAAATTTTAGTACTTATCACGATTTTTCGGAAGACGTCATAGGTTCACTCAAATTTTATGGAAGAACAATACACGGTGTTGATGATGATGTGAGATTAACAAATAGATTATTTATGCCAACGAAAAGACTTCGAGGTTTTGTTAGAGGTAAAGTTGGTCCAAAGGATGGAGCTGACTGGGTTGGAGGCAATTATCTCTCATCAGCTAGCGCCGAAGCACAACTACCAAACCTTTTACCGGAGCAATACAAAACTGATTTTGTTGCATTCTTTGATGCTGGAAATGTATGGGGAGTTGACTATAGTAATTCAATAAACGAAACAAATAAAATAAGATCTTCATTTGGATTAGGAGCAAGCGTTTATACTCCTGTTGGTCCTTTAAGTTGGACTTTTGCTCAAAGTATATCCAAAGCTTCTACAGACACAACCGAAACATTTAACTTTAGATTAGGAACATCTTTTTAATGAAATATTTTGTAAAACTTTTTGTAATTACAATTTTTTTAATTGCTAGTATACCTGTCTTGGCTGAGCAAAAAATTGTAGTTCTTGATATGACTTACGTGTTAAATCAAAGCAAGGCCGGAAAGGGTGCGCAGGATTTTTTGAAGAAATCATTTAACGATAACGCAAAGAAATTTGCAGATTTAGAAAAGGCTCTGAAAAAGGAAGAAAGCGATCTATTAAGCCAAAAAAATATTTTAACCAAAGAAGACTACACAAAAAAGAGCGACGCTTTAAGAAAAAAAGTTATTGATTATCAATCTCAGAGAAGATCTTCGCTTGATAAGATAGCTACTCAAAGAGCAGAATCTAGAAAAATTCTTTTACAGAAAATATCACCAATTGTCGATTCTTATATAAAAGAAAATAATATTTCTATAGTGATAGATAAGAAAAATATGATTGGCGGATTAAATGAATATGATATTACTAAAGTTATTGTTGAGAAACTAAATAAAGAGCTTCCTTCATTAAATTTAAAGTAAATGTCAAAAAATCACTTTTTTGAAAAAAAAGGACCTTTTCCTTTAAAACAAATAATAAATTCTATAGGAATTAATAATAATATTTCATTAAAAAAAGATTTAAATATATATGGTATTGAAACTTTAGATAAAGCCAGCAATAAAGATATGACTTTTTTACATTCTGGAAAATATAAGGAAATATCTAAAAACACAAAAGCTATTGCATGTCTAACAACTTCTAATCTTGCAAAATTCCTTCCAGAGAAATGTATTAAAATTAATGTAAATAATGTCCTTTTAGCTGTTACTCAAACATCAAGAATGTTTTATCCTAAAGCTGATAATGATTTTCCAGATGAAAATCTCATTGCTTCGACAAATTTAAAAAAATTATTTCCAGGAGTAAATTTTGGCGCTAATGTTTTAATTGGCAAAAATGTTTTAATTGGAAAAAATACAAATATTGGTAGCAATACCATTATAGAAAGTAATGTAAAAATTGGTGAAAACTGTTTAATAGGATCTTTTGTTGTTATTAAAAATTCATTAATTTATAATAATGTTTGTATCCAAGACGGTGTAAAAATAGGTATAAAAGGTTTCGGTTTCATTCCAATTCAGGGCAAAAATATTCGAACACCACATGTTGGTAGAGTTGTATTAGAGGATAATGTTGAAATTGGCTCAAACAGCACAATTGATAGAGGTTCGTATTCCGATACTATTATAGGTAAGAATACTTTTTTAGATAATCAAGTACATGTTGCTCATAATGTGCAAATAGGTAAAAATTGTATGATAGCAGGTCAAGTTGGTTTTGCTGGAAGTACTATAATTGGTAACAATGTGGTAATAGGTGGACAAGCCGGAGTTTCTGGACATCTTAAAATTGGAAACAATGTTAAGATAGGAGGAGGCAGTGGAGTAATAAATAATATCCCTGACAATCAACAAGTGATGGGATATCCAGCTGTGCCTTTAAAAGATTTTGTTAAACAACGAAAAAAATAAATGAAAAACGATACGATTGACAGGAAAAAAATTGAAAGTTTATTACCTCATAGAGAGCCTATGTTGTTGATAGAAAAGTTAACTAATATAATACATTTAAAATCAGCTACTGCTATTGTTAATGTAAAAAAAAATTCATTTTTTGTTCAAGGTCATTTTCCTGGACAACCTGTTATGCCAGGTGTCCTTATCGTAGAAGCTTTTGGTCAAGCAGCCGCAGCATTAACCGCTTACGGGATAGATCCAAAAGAATATGAAAATAAACTTGTTTATTTAATGAGTGTAGAGAAAGCACGTTTTAGGAGTCCTGTTTTACCAGATTGCGAGCTTCATCTGGATATTGAAGCAATAAGATCACATGGTCGAGTCTGGAAATACAAAGGTGTTGCAAAAGTAAATGGTAAAAAAATGGCCGACGCTGAATGGTCAGCAACTATTGTTGATAGAAATAAATGATACATAATTCAAGCATAATAGATAAAAAAGCTAAGATAGGAAAAAATGTAAAGATCGGTCCATTTTGCTATGTAGGTCCAGAAGTACATATTTCAGACGAAGTTGAGTTAATCTCCAATGTGCATATTGAAGGAAATACAAAGATCGGAAAAAAAACAAAAATTTTTCCTTTCGCATGTATTGGAACAATACCACAAGATTTAAAATTCGAAGGAGAATCCAGCATACTTAGGATTGGCGAAAATAATACAATTAGAGAATATGTAACTATTAATCCAGGAACAAAGGGAGGAGGAGGAGAAACTGTTGTAGGAAATAATTGTTTATTAATGATATCTTCTCATGTAGCTCACGACTGTCACGTAGGCAACGACGTTGTTATTGCAAATAATGTTCCACTAGGAGGTCATGTGACAATAGAAGATTCTGTAATTATTGGAGGTAATTCTGCAGTACAGCAATTTACAAGAATTGGTAGATTAGCAATGATAGGAGGAATGACCGGCGTCCTTAAAGATGTAATACCGTTTGGTTTATCATTCGGAAATAGAAATTATTTGCGTGGTATAAATCTAATAGGTTTGAAAAGAAAAAAATATGATAATAAAAAAATAATGGAACTAGATTCAGCTTTCAAAAGGATATTTTCTTCGAAGAATCTTCATGAAAATTTAAGTAAGATTAATGGCGAATACAAAGAGAATGAATTAGTTGCAGAGGTCACAAATTTTATTTCAAAAGATAAAAAAAGACCTATTTGCACACCTCTTGCAGAATAATGATTGGTCTAATTTTTGGTGAAACAGATTTTCCAAGTCAAATTTTAAAAAGAATTAAGGCTAAAAATCTAAGATATTTGATAATAGATTTAACTAAAAATAGAATTTTTAAGAAAGATAAAAAATCTTTTAGCTTTGCCTTAGGTCAATTCGGTAAAATTATTAAAACCCTTAAGGATAATAAATGTAGAAAAATATTGTTTGCAGGAAATGTTAAAAAGCCGAATTTATCTAATATTAAATTGGATCTTAAAGGTATTTATTATATTCCAAGAATTATAAAGGGCGCGAAGATTGGTGATGCTGCAATATTAAAAGAGATTATAAAAATTTTTAAACAAGAAGGAATTAAAACTGTAAGCCAGTTATCTTTTAATCCTGAATTGACTTTAAAAAAAGGTAATTATTCCAAAACAAAACCTAATATTGAAGATAAAATTGATATTAAGATTGCAATCAAAAAATTAAATAAACTAAACAAGTATAATTTTAGTCAAGGAACTGTGGTTAGAAATAGAAAAGTTATTGCCATTGAAGGAAAAGGAGGAACTCAAAATATGCTCAAAAGATGTAAGACTAAAAAATTTAGAAATAAAGGTGTTTTAGTAAAATTTCCAAAAAAAAAACAGGATCTTAGAATTGATCTACCTACAGTTGGACTTAAAACTTTAACACAATGTAAATCAGCAGGCCTCAATGGCATTGTATTAAAAAGTAAGCAAAATATTTTTTTAGAAAGAAAAAAATGCATCAGTTTCGCTAATAGAAACAAAATGTTTATTGCTGTAAAATGAAAAAAATATTTATATTAACAGGCGAACCATCAGGTGATAAATTAGCTTCAAGAGTCATTGCTCAACTTAAAAATTCAAGACCTGATATTGAATACTTATCCGTCGGAGGAGAGCATCTAAGAACACTGGGCATTAAATCACTTTATGATCTAAATGAAATTACCTATCTAGGATTTACAAGAGTTTTATTAAATGTTTTTAAAATTAAGAGCAAAATAAACGAAACAGTAA